>Ga0074195_1000346_pt1 | contig 99266 bp, 69 predicted proteins | sample EPASupsiteHSE623_FD_64525 | JGI IMG/M metagenome (GOLD analysis project Ga0074195, IMG submission 64525) | Bioremediated contaminated groundwater from EPA Superfund site, New Mexico - Sample HSE6-23 | ecosystem: Environmental > Aquatic > Deep subsurface > Groundwater > Contaminated ... | reverse complement strand
CAGGATGTGGAGCGGCTGGTTGGGGCATTTCATACGCACACCGAAACCAGTTGCTGGCAAAGCGAGTTCTGGGGTAAATGGTTCACCTCGGCCGTACTGGCTTATCAGTACCGGCCGGAAGCGAAACTGAAAGGAAAACTGGATCAGGCCGTGGCCGGACTGCTGGACACACAAACTCCCGATGGCTACATCGGGAATTATGGCGACGACAACCATCTTCAAAGCTGGGATATCTGGGGCCGTAAGTACTGCATGCTTGGACTGCTGGATTATTATGACCTGACCAAAGATAAGCAGTCGCTGCAGGCGGCCTGTAAGGTTGCCGACCATTTGATGAAAGAGCTGAAGGACCGGAATGCGCTGATCGTGAAAATGGGCAATCACCGCGGAATGGCAGCCTCTTCGGTGCTGGAACCGGTGTGCCGGTTATATGCCAGGACAGGGGAGAAGAAGTACCTGGATTTTGCAGAGGAGATTGTCAGGCAATGGGAAACGCCCAACGGACCGCAACTGCTGTCGAAAGCGGGAACCGATGTTTCGAAACGCTTTCCAAAGCCTCTGAAAAGCTGGTATGGCTGGGAACAGGGACAAAAGGCCTATGAGATGATGTCGTGCTATGAGGGGCTGCTGGAACTGTACAGGCTTACAGGCAAGGTACAATACCGCGAAGCGGTTGAAAAGACCTGGCAGAACATCCGTGAAACGGAAATCAATATTGCCGGCTCGGGATCGGCCATGGAGGCCTGGTTTGGCGGGGCTGCCCTGCAAACCCTTCCTGTTGCCCATTACCAGGAAACTTGCGTCACGGCCACCTGGATCAAATTGAGCCAGCAGTTGCTGCGTTTAACCGGAGAGGCCAGATATGCCGATGCCATCGAACAAAGCTATTACAATGCCCTGCTGGGAGCGATGAAACCCGATGGCTCCGACTGGGCCAAATACACGCCTTTAGCGGGTCAGCGCCTCGAAGGCAGCGAACAGTGCGGTATGGGCTTAAACTGCTGCGTAGCCAGCGGCCCGAGAGGACTGTTTACTTTTCCGCTCACGGCTGTGATGTCGGCAAAAGACGGATTGCAGGTCAACTTTTTCGCTGAAGGAAGCTGGATCCTGACAAGTCCAAAAAAACAGGAAATAAAACTAATCCAGAAAACGAGCTATCCGGCCGGCGGACAAGTCGATTTCGAGCTGCAGTTGAAAAAGGCCGAGGATTTTGTTTTGCGGATCAGGATCCCCGGATGGAGCAGGCAGACGGTTTTAACAGTCAACGGAGAACCCGTCACGGGAATACAACCCGGGCAATATGCCGCGATTGCGAGAAAATGGAAAGTTGGTGACCGGGTGAGACTGGAGCCGGATATGAGAGCCCGGCTGATCACCCTGGGAAGCCTGCCTGAAAACAAGGCCATTGTCCGGGGACCCGTTGTGTTAAGCCGGGATGCGCGACTGGGCGGGCCTTCCATTGAATCGATCCTGAAACCGGTTGCAGACAAGGAAGGATACGTACAACTTGAGCCGGTTGAACAGACAGAGCCGGATATCTGGATGGTTTTCAGCGCCCCTTTTATTCCGGAGTCGTATAAGGAAGGGGGAAGTGAACCGATCCGGGTGACGCTTTGTGATTATGCCTCCGCAGGAAATACGCATGAAGAGCATCCGCATTTCAGGGTATGGCTGCCACAACTACTGGATCCCCGGAATATGAGAGACAATTAAAAAATTTATCTGCAAAAGGGGCTCAGGATTCCTCCTGAGCCCCTTTTATTTTAAACGAAAGTTATGAACACATTTTTGGATGTTAAGAAATTATAATTTCCGGGAGCTGTTGACGTTAATGAATCAGATGTCTTTAGTTATTCTGAACAGGCCCCGGTTTTAATAAATTATATGATTTTTCTCTTGAAAATGATTAAAAATTATTATAACCTTCGCCCCTCGTTTCGGTTTCATCATTAATAATAACAACTTAAGTTCATTTTAATTGTGAATTTAATTCATTTAAAACACGTTAGCTATGTACGGGAAATTTCAGTCGTATCTGGAAAGTGAGTTAGCTTCGATAGCTGATCAGGGACTATTTAAAAAGGAACGTATCCTGGTTTCTCCTCAGAATGTTGAGATCAGGGTTGAGCAGGGGAAAGAGGTACTTAATTTTTGTGCCAATAACTATCTTGGATTGTCAGACAATCCGGAACTGATCAATGCGGCAAAAAAGGCAATGGATCAGAGAGGGTTTGGAATGTCGTCGGTTCGTTTTATATGCGGTACACAGGATATTCATAAGGAACTGGAGGCAAAGGTTTCTGAATTTTTTGGTACGGAAGATACAATTCTTTACGCAGCTTGTTTCGATGCAAACGGCGGTGTATTCGAACCTTTACTGGGAGAGGAAGATGCGATTATTTCGGATGCTTTGAACCATGCCTCCATTATTGATGGTGTTCGTCTGTGCAAAGCCAAAAGATACCGGTATGCCAACGGCAATATGGAAGAACTGGAAGAGTGTCTGAAACAGGCGCAGCAACAGCGTTTCCGGATTATTGTAACCGACGGGGTATTTTCGATGGATGGCAATGTGGCCCGGATTGACAAGATCATGGCGCTTGCCGAAAAATACGAATCACTGGTGATGATCGATGAAAGCCATTCGGCGGGAGTTGTCGGGGATACCGGAAGAGGAGTGACCGAATTATTTAACTGCCGGGGAAAAGCAGACATCATCACGGGAACGCTTGGAAAAGCTTTTGGCGGAGCTATTGGCGGTTTTACTACAGGGAGAAAAGAAATTATCGGCATGCTTCGTCAGCGTTCGCGTCCTTACCTGTTTTCCAATTCAATTCCCCCAATGATCGCGGGGGCCGGAATTCGTATGTTTGAAATGATGACCGAGACAAACGAACGTCAGGAAAAGCTTCATCACAACGTCAGCTATTTTGTGTCAAAAATGAAAACTGCAGGTTTTGATATCAAACCCACACAATCGGCCATTTGTGCAGTCATGTTGTATGATGCCAGGCTTTCGCAGGAAATGGCTGCCAAATTGCTGGATGAAGGGATTTACGTAACGGGATTTTATTATCCTGTTGTTCCGAAAGGAGAAGCCAGGATCCGTGTTCAACTTTCGGCGGGGCACGAAAAAGAGCACCTGGATAAATGTATTGCAGCATTTGTTAAGGTGGGCAAAGAATTAGACGTTCTAAAATAACAGACCGATTCTTTTCGGAAAAATAGCAGAATGAAGAAGATTTTATTTACCGGTTGCGGTGGTCAGATCGGATCCGAGCTGACCCTGGCATTTCGGAATATTTATGGAAGCGCGAATGTGATCGCTTCTGATATTTCATCTAAAATAAACAAAGAAGTTGTTGAAAGCGGGCCTTTCGTTCTTTTGGATGTTCTTGACAAAAATCGCATTGCCGAAGTGGTTGATCAGTTCAAAGTGGATGCCGTTGTTCACATGGCTGCCATTCTGTCGGCTGTGGGTGAGAAAAATCCGCAGCTTGCATGGAATGTCAATATGAACGGAAGCGTGAACGTTTTTGAAGTGGCCCGGGAAAAGGGACTTAAGCGGGTATTGGTTCCCAGTTCAATTGCCGTATTTGGGCCCGATTCTCCCAAAATTGATACTCCTCAAAAAACGATTCTCCGGCCAACGACCATGTATGGCGTAACAAAAGTGGCAACCGAGTTGCTCGGGAGCTATTATAATCAGCGTTTCGGGATGGACATCCGGGGATTGCGCTACCCGGGGATCATCAGCTATAAAACACCTCCTGGGGGTGGAACAACCGATTATGCCATCGCCATTTATTTTGATGCCGTCAAACAAGGATCATACGACTGCTTCCTGAATGAAGACACAATGCTTCCCATGATGTATATGACTGACTGTATCCGGGCTACAACAGAACTATTTCACGCAGATCAGGATCTGTTGCGGCATGGCACAGGATATAATGTTGCAGGCTTCAGTGTGACCCCGGCCGGTATTACAGCATCGATCCGTAAAATAATCCCTGATTTTCAGATTTCCTATCATCCCGATTTTCGTCAGGCAATAGCCGATTCATGGCCTGATTCGCTCGACGACAGGGAAGCAAGGGATGAATGGAACTGGAATCCCGAATTCGATCTGGACCGGACAACTGAAGAGATGATCAGGGAAATTCGTTTGAGTACAGGCAAAGTATAGCATACAATACATGCTTTGGTATGAATAGTTTTTTTGTAAATTTAGGCTTTCCTAACCATACAATTAAACCAGATGAAGCGATCAGTCATTTTAATCCTTGTTTTTTTTCTTGCAGGAATAGGCAATGTATTCTCCCAGCCGTATCAGCCAACCTGGGAATCGATCGACAGCCGTTCAGTACCGTCCTGGTTTGAAGATGCCCGTTTTGGGATTTTTATCCATTGGGGACTTTATTCCGTACCGGCCTACAGCCCGACAGAACGCGACAGTGTAGGGATCTATGACCGGTATGCCGAACACTATTGGCGCAGATGGGTCAACGAGTCCGGTAAACAAACCTTCTTCAGGGATTTTCATAACCGTGTTTACGGCCCCAATCATGCCTATCAGGATTTCGCAGGCAGTTTCAAGGCAGAAATGTTCAACCCCGATGAATGGGCGAAACTGTTTAAGGAATCGGGAGCGAAATATGTTGTGCTGACCTCCAAACACCACGAGGGATTTGCGTTGTGGCCGTCCAGGCTGTCGTGGAACTGGAATGCGGTTGATGTAGGTCCGCACCGCGATCTTCTGGGCGATCTGACGGCCTTGGTCCGCGGCGCGGGACTTCGGATGGGCTATTATTATTCGCTGCTTGAATGGTACCATCCGCTGTATAAAAAGGAAACCATTGATCAATATGTCGATGAGCATATGATTCCCCAGATGAAAGAGCTCGTTAACAATTATCAGCCCGATATCTTCTGGACCGACGGCGAATGGGATTATCCATCCGATGTGCTGAAAAGCACCAGCTTCCTGCAGTGGTTATACAATGAGTCTCCGGTGAAGGAACAGGTGGTGGTGAACGATCGCTGGGGAAAGGAAACGAGAAGTTTGCACGGTGGTTTTTATACGACCGAATATGACCTGGTGCATACGGGTAACGCTTCAGGAGTCAAGTTTGAGCGTCCCTGGGAAGAATGCCGTGGCATAGGTGGTTCGTTCGGCTTTAACCGGAATGAAATTCTGGAAGATTATGCCACTTCGGAAGAACTGATCCATATCCTGATCAATAAAGTAGGGCGTGGCGGTAACCTTTTGCTGAATATTGGACCAACAGCCGACGGACGCATCCCGGTCATCATGCAGCAGCGCCTGATGGATATGGGCGCCTGGCTAAAAGTGAACGGAGAAGCGATTTATAATACCCGTACATGGAAAGATGCGCCGGCTGTCACACCCGAAACAGCAATTTATTACACCACCAAAGGAATCGATCTTTATGTATTGGTAACCCAATGGCAGGATACACCCGTTACTGTAAAAGGGATCAAAAAAACAGCCGGGGTCAGTTTGCTGGGATATAACGGAAAAGTAAAATATTCGGCTTCAGGAAATAAGCTGACCATTACACCACCGGCAATTTCACCGGCTACCAGTCCATGTCAGTATGCCTGGGTGTTTAAGGTGAAAAATGCCTTATGAAACGAGCCAAATAGTTAAACGGCGTTAGATTGATTTTTCTTCTTTCAGAAATTCCCTTCGGATACCCTCAATCAGATCAGTCTGGCTGAGGGTATTGCCATTTCTTGAATAACATTGCAGAGCGGCAAAATAAACTGCATTTAAAATAGATGCGCCGCTAAGCTCATATTTTGACGACAATTCATTCAAATCGATTGACTGATCCAATTTGAAACCCGACGGCAGGGATTTCTGCCATAAAATAAGCCGGTCTCTGATGCCAGGCATCGGGAAGTGTACCACGGCATGGAAGCGACGGATAAAAGCATCGTCCATATTGTTTTTAAAGTTGGAAGCAAGAATGAGCAGTCCGGCGTAATCTTCCACCCGCTGCAGCAGGTAGCTGACTTCCTGGTTGGCATATTTATCATGAGCGCTTTGCACATTGGTCCGTTTGGCAAAAAGGGCGTCCGCTTCGTCAAAGAATAAGATCCAGTTTCTGGTCTCCGCCTTTTTAAAAACACCCTCCAGGTTCTTCTCCGTTTCTCCGATATACTTACTCACGATCTGAGACAGGTCGATCCGGTAAACATCTTTTCCAAACTGTTTGCCGAGAAGCGCTGCAGTTAAGGTCTTACCTGTTCCCGGCGGGCCATAAAACAAGACCCTGTAACCCGGTTTTATTTTTCGTTTCAGGTTATCGTCGTCCATCAGTTTATGATGATGCTCCAGCCATGTACTGATGTCTTTAACTTGCTGTAAGGTACGCGGATGTAATACCAAATCCTCCCATAACATCGTTGTGGTAATATGTTTAGCCGGAAAATCGAGGCCAAAGCGGGGTTCTGTTTCCGCATTGAACAAGATCCTGTCAACCCAGTCCTGGGTCAGAATGATCCTTCCACTCATGGCCGGTTCTCCGTCTTTAACCGGTTCGAGCCACAAGATGCCTTGTTTAAAGAAAAAATGATCTTCCTTAAAAAGCCGTTGTACCTGGATTCGTTTGTCAATGTCAGTTCCGCCAATAATAAATTGGGCTGTTTCGCCCGTAGGCAGCATACCCCGGTGATTGGTCCCTTTTACACCGCCGAACTCGGAAAAGTCACCGCCATTAGGTAGCTGTTCCAAAATGATGGATTCAAAGAAATTAGGCTGAATATGCGGAACCAGCGAAATCATTACCACGACCCATTCATCATTGGTTAAATCAGGTAAACAGCCGGTAATTTCCCTGGACATCGGGTCATTGTTGAACGTCTCCTTAAACCAGGCATCAGGGTTAAAGAAGCTTTGACCAATGTGTGCCCTTATCCGCCTTGAAATCAGTTCTCCTAAGCGATTAGTAGCTGAGCTTAAAGTGTTTGCCGGATTATTCGTGTTTTTATAGATCGGATGAAGCACCATAGTCGCGGTTAATAATAAATTAGAACAATTCTGATTTGTAAAAGTTATCATTTTTTTTGTATCGATCGTAACAAAGGTCCGTTTTCATGGTCTTCTGTTTTTTGCATGCTCCTTTGCTACTTCCGATGTCAGAAAGTTAACGAAATAATTGGTAACCTGTTCCGAATATTTGACCAGCAATGTTCCGGTGCCTTGCGATTTAAATCCTGCAGCTCCTCTTAAACCATACAGTTTTTTCAACCAGACCTCTGCAAACCGATAGGTTTTGACCCTTATTCTCTCCCTGAATGCAATCATATCGCCGGTGATATTTCCTGAGACTGCATCTGCTCCCAAAGCTTTTACGAAACAAGCGTACCGTTGATCTGCTGTTACCTTATTTTGCCTGACCCCATTTCCTTTATAATACTCATGAAGCAGTTCCGAAATTGGTATTGCTCCTGAAAGATTGGTAATGGCCTGTCCCCTTGACCGATCGCAATCTAGTCCCAGCAAGCCTGCGCGTATGACATAACTGTCAATATCGGCCCTCAGGTCTTCATAACTGGCTTCCGTTCCAGCCGTACCAAAGTACTTTCCCCAACCCCGGCTGTCGCCTCCTGTGGCTTCATCAAATGTTTTTTTTGCTGCGGCCGATCCTAAATCTCCTGCCCAGGTGGCAAACTCTTCATTCGGGACGTTGATCCGGATATCCACTCCTGACTTGGTTATGGTTACATGGTCTGAGGGAGATCAGCAGGCCATCATCCGCAATCTGGACAACATCAGGCGATAGTAGTCCTTTTGAATCACGTGACCAGCTCACCTCATTTGACTCATAGTCAGCACAGTCGTTAGAAGAATCCGTTTTTTTATTCAGTTTGCCTCCGTTGCCATTCTGGACGATATGAGTCAGTTCATGAGCCAGTAGTTTTCTCCCTTCTGCAGATTCGGGTTGATACTGTCCTTCGTTAAAAACGATATGATTACCTATCGTGTATGCTTTTGCGTTCACTTCTTTTGCTGAAAGTCCGGCCTCGGATCCGGTGTGTATTTTTACGTGACTGAAATCGTGTTCCATCCGTTTTTCGAAAAAATGCCGGGATGCCGGGGTAAGGGATGTTCCCCTGCCGTCCAGTGAATTTACAAAGGATGAAGTCGGTACTGGTGCCGTCATTGTACTGTTATTTTCCTTTCGCTGCACTTTGTCTTCTTCCTTTTTCTCCTCACTTTTTCGCTTCAGGTTTTTCTCTTCTTCTTCCTTTTTCTCAGGCATTCGCTGAAGTTTTTTCTCTTCTTCTTTCTTATCCGTTACACGTTGTGCTTTTTCTTCCTTTTCGCACTCCGTGCACTTGCGCTGAATTGAGTTTGCTGCCCGATTGAAGAAAGTCTCGTGCGCAGGTTCAGCGAAAAAGGCGGGTTCCTGGCTTTCCTTTTTGAAGAAGGCACTGTCAGCAGGCGTACTTTTGCGTCTTCTGATGATTCGGGTGGGTAATGTTCTCATAGTTTTCCGGATAACAATTTTAAATTTTTTTCTACATACTGCTCTTCGGAAGGACGAATCTCTTTAAAGAGCCTGTTAATTATATTTTCCTGAAGCCGGGAATATTCATCAGCCACTGGTTCTCCTGAATATGACAGGGTTACCATTTGTTTGAAATATTGTAAGGTAGCTTGATCATTCAACAGGTGCAAACCCTTTTCAACTTCCGGGTACAGGTAACTGTTTTCGACGCAAAAAAATGTCTCAGCGCCGCTTCTGGTCATTGTGCTGATGAAAAACTCCAGAGCTGCAATTGCCTTTTGTTCTGGTGACAGTGCCGAAAATGCGGTTTTATCGGTTGCACGTATAACCAGCTTGGCCAATAGTTTGTATATCTGCTTATTTTCCATATTCATTTTATGTATTATCGATTGTTGTATTTTGCGAAGCAACTCTCTGAGGCAGCTGAGTGGTTGGATATAACCTCGCTGCGGTCACTGTAACCTGAACGGGAGGTAGCTGGACAGAAGAACTATAGGTTACCGCGACGGAATAGTCATAAACAGCATCCGACGCAATTATATCGCGTAATACTGCATCTTCGATACCCCGCATCCCTTGAGGTGTGTGATTGGCTTCTATTGTCATTGGTACGATATTACCGCTGTTATAACCACCCGGGCCGCCTAACGAATTGGCTACCAAATGACCAGCTCTGGGCCAATGGCCGGACGTATCATATCCGATTGATGCAGCAACAGACGCTGGAATTGTTGCCCTTGTTCCTCCTTTTCTGATTTCATTGTCAACAGTAATCCTGACCGTGCGATTAGCTGTTGGTCCCCCACCTGAAGAAAACGCGACGCCTGGAGGTTTGTTCGCCGGTTTTTCCCAGCGTGTTCCATATTGTGCATATAAAAATAAAGTAGGTGAATCTTCAACTTTTAAAGCGAAACCAACAGATGTGCTAACATTGAGTTCCTTTATCCGGTACCCGGTATTTGAATTTTTGTCTAAAACAGGTTCGCCAACATTTAATGTAACGCCGTCGGGTAACCCTGTATCTTTAGGTTTACCTGTAACGATCGTCGGAGGACTGGCGGTATACCTGTAGTTCCATTTATCCCCTCCATCTACAACCGTAAGCGAAGTAAATACGGGATGATTTGACTTAACACTTGTTGCAACTTGTTGTGCCTCCTCCTCCGAAATCTTACCCGATTGCAATAAGGGCTGCTCTGTAGTTTCTATTGCTTGCAGACCGGCATTTATCTGGGCCGCCTTTTCAGGACCATATTGTTCTTCCAACGATCGGCCTCCGGCTGATCCGCCCATCGACATTAACCGGTCAAATAGCGCAAAACCTGTATCAACAGCTTTATTAACCAGCCAGGAGAGGGCTTCATCGACCATTTCTCTTGCACGTCCAATCATTTCACCAACCCGTCTTCCAATTCCGTTTAGCCCGACCTGGTTGGCCAGGAACCCGATCACGATCGGTACCGCTCTGGCCATTGTCCGCTCTAAATAGTTGGCTGCAGTTACAATATTTCCGCTGGCAATATCGACGACTCCCTCAACAAAGCTGTTCACAATCTCAAGCATCTCGCGCAGGTATTTGATGAACGACTGGATCGCGCTGTACAGAGCGATCGCGCTGTTTATCACGGCCATGATACCCGTGGGATCAAGCATCGATAGTAAGCGGGTGACCATTCTGTTCACGATCTGCTCCATGATCCAGTTTTTTACCGCATCCAGAATGGTATCCCACAAATTGCTCAATTGTTCCTGTATTTTATCCCAGATTGCAGCTATGCCGCGTTCCTGCACATCCCGGATAAAGGTCCAAACCCCTTCCAGTGTGTTGATGATGCTGCGTATACGGGCCACCCGGGCCGGGCCGATCCGGGGATGGGCAGCCAGTTTTTCCCAGATCTTTTCCATGGAGATACCCAATACCTCCAGAACCCAGCCAATCACTCCCCTGAGCGAAAGGTCGGTCAGGGCCGGCACTCCTGCTTCTCTTAATTCGCTGGTGAGCCATCCCACCAAACCGCTCAGCAGGTGCTGTACAATGTTGTCAAAGAACTGAATAAAGCCCTGCTTAATTGCCCGTAACAGGTTTTTCAGGAATCCCACCGGATCGCGTTTGATCATTTCAAAGGCTTGCAATGCCTTGGCAATAATGTTATTGATGAGGTCGAACGGGAAGTTCATCACCATCAGGATGGTTTCAATGACGATCCTGACAATTTCAACCACAAACGCGACAAGCCTGCCGATGGGTTCACCAAAACGGTCGATGATCCGCTGAAACGCTCCAATTGGGTCTGCCAGATCATTCAGGCTAAAGGAATTCCACAGGTCTCTGAATAACTGAACAATCGAAGCCGGTGTCATATTCAACCGTTCTACGGCTGCTGTGATCTTCGCCGTGGTGCGGTCTATTGCTCCTGATTCTTTTAACTGATCGAACTGGGTGTCACCACCTTCCATCAGACTCATAAATCCACGGATCACGTTTTCCATGGTGAATGGAACCAACTCGTTGGTAAACGGATCCTTTCCAATAATGACCGTGACCAGGTGATAACCCCTTACCGTTCTTGCCCAGGCCGACAACCTGCGCATGAGCACTTCCTTGATGAATTCGAGGATCACTGCTCCGGCCCGGATCACAAAGTTGAGTACCCGACTAACAGGCGCTGCAAACTGGTTATAGATCTGGTTGAAGGTATCGATGGGATGCATCAGCATGTTGATGCCGGCTGAACTCCAGATGGACAGGAAGCCTGCCTTTATTTCGTCATAGGCGCCGCTGAATACCGCGATGCCTTCATCGATCCATCCCGCTACTTTTTGGAACGTACCGGTCTCCTGCATTTGCCTGCGCTGTTCCTGTCCTTCTTCACCTCCCAGCTCAAGAAGCGCATCCAGTATCGTTGTCCCGTTTTGTGGTACATCTTCATCGGTCACCGGATCCTTTCCAAGAATGACCCGGAGCAGGGGATAGGCAGGGGTCTGTTCGCGGATAAAGGTGACCAGCTGATCAATCAGGAAGCGTTTTACAGTTTCCAGCAGCTCCGTAGCTGCTTCTTCTGCAAAATCAATTACACTTTGTATCGTCTGATGGATGATGTTACCGGCCTCTTCAAACAATTGTCTTGGAGAAGCAAGCCTTTCAAGAGTAACGCCTTCGACAAACTGGCTCACCCTGGTCAGCACATTGTCAACCAGTGATTCAACATCTGTTATTCGCCGGTCAATCCATGCAGCCGCTTCATCCAGTGCGCCCAGCTCATTTAACTTTTCGTGCAGCAGGCGTCCTCCCGGCATAATATCAAAGGCTGCTTCAATAAAGGTATGCCCATTCCGGTCAATTTCCTCCCCGGTAATCGGGTCTTCACCCAGCACCACCCGCAAGGCACGGTATCCGGGTATCGCTATGACAAAATCACGTGCTTCGGTCAGGAAAAGGCGTTTCCCTTCGGCAAGGGTTTCTGCAACAAAGTTGGTGACCGTAGAAAATGCATCATCGAACCAGGAACACTGGATGGTGCCGTGATCTGCCTTTAGCTGGACGGGTGGCCCCCGGTCGCTTTCTGCTTCTTCTTCAGGTCCTTCCTCTTCTTTGCTTTGTAGTTTATTTTCTTCCGTTTGCGTTTGAATGGCAGGGGCACAATTCAGCTCGCCTTTTGCATTGATGCTCCAACTGCTTAATTCCGGCTTGGCTTGAAGCTGTTGATCTTCAATAGAAGCGGGATCCTCTTCCTGTTCTGTTCGCGGTTCTTCCTTCCGGTTAACGTTAAACAGCTCTTTTCTTAATTCCCTTAACGTCTTTGGCTTTTCCTCCACAGCGCCCTCGCCACTGTTCAAACTGCCGGTTTTCAGTTTTAACGGATCAAAAAATGCAGTCCAGTCCGACAGCGGATGATCTCTTGTCTGAACCTGTGCTCCCAGGTTATCTTCACCCGATGTATTGCCGTTGACAGTGGTTACCGTAGTGCCGTCAGCTTTCTCGACAATCGCATAATGGGAATAGTTATCCCGGTACGCAATATCTCCGGGTTTAGGAACGTATCCCGGAGGATAGGCCGATTCAGGGGTAACCATTTGTCCTCCAAGTTCCCATTTCGGCATAGGAACACCACCTTTATTCAGCGCCCAGAATACGAAAATCCCGCACCAGCTTGGCATGGCATCGCGCATGTAGGGTCCGTCATCGGCCGGCCTGGGCCGGGCAGGCCGTGGTCCCTCGATCGTACTTTTCTTTTTAATGTGGTCTTCGCTTACGGCACCCTCAACCGGTGCCTGACCGTTACGAACGATCTTATCTTCACCAAAAGTGGTTTTAAAATATTCAATCAGGCGTTCCCATCCTTCCCGGTTACCGTCGGGGCCCACTTTATTGGCATTTACTTTCCCTTCTTCTCCCTTCGCTTTGGCAACTGCGTTGCTTAATTGCGGAACAGAAACTTCAGCACTGCGCTGAATAATGGTTTTGCGCGAAACAGATGTTTGGGGTCCACCCCGCCTTACTGCTCCCTGCTGAATGGTGTGGGTGAGCTCATGAGCAAGCAAATTTCCCCCTTCAGCGGTATGAGGAGCGTATTTGCCGCTGTTAAAATAAATATCATTTCCATGGGTGAAAGCCTGTGCATGAATACTTCTGCTGAGTGTTTGCGCAGTACTGCCGGTATGGATCCTGACTCCTTCAAAATTGGAGTTAAAACGACTTTCCATAAAGCTACGGGTTGTTTGGGGCAACACGCTGCCACCTCCTTTGGAGCTTAGTAATGTTTGTTCAAAAGATGGATTTTCTGCCGGTGGCCCTCTTCCGTGACGTTGCAGGATTGTGGTGTCCGGCTGGAAACGCGCCTGCACTGGTTCCGGATCTTCATCTTCTTCTTTGGATTGAATGGCACTGATTTGCGGTACCATTAATTTGGGTTGAATTTCTTCCGGTTTATCCTCTTCTTTTAACTGAATTTTTTCATCCTCCTTCGTCTCCGCGGGCTGAGTGGCCTGTTCGGGCATTTTCATCACCGTTTCTGCAACCTGATCGGCTTCTTTTTCATAGGGATCATCGGGTTGACTGACCGATAATTTGGTCTGAACAGAAGTCCCAAAGAATGAAGAATTACCCTTGGCTTCGAAAAATGATTCCTCACCTGCTTTTTTGAAAAAAGAAGTTTTTCCCGGCTGCTGCCGTGAAACAGTTACATTCTTTGTCTTTTCTGCAGTTGAGAACATGGAGAACTAATATTTATTTCTTCGTTTTTTATAACCAGTCTGTTTTCAGTAAATGTGTCATCCATGGCAATCTGATCATACCGATATTCCATGGTAAATGCGCCAGAAGCATGTCGTACGATTCACGCTGTATGGTTAATTTCCATTCGTTATCCGAGAAAGACAATCGGCCATCCCTTTGTAAAAAAGAGCGGCGCAGGCCCGATGAGGACGTGTTTTTTAATACTTTCCAGTTCTCTATTACGGCATTCAGGAGGTCGTCAGCCTGCGACTTTTCGGCATCGTTAAGCGTGTACTTTTCTACAACGGCATTAAGCTCAAGCCCGCATAAAATTTTAGATAAAACACATTCAAACTCTGCATAATCCTGACTGCCGTACACGATGTAATGCAGTAGGGAAACGGCCTTTGAAGTTTCTGTCAGCCTGTCTTTTTCAACCAGGCGTAACCGTTTAAAGAATAACGGCAGGTATGGGGCGATGATCACCAATCCTGAATTGGAAATGTAGATATCGTCAGTTGATTCCACTTGATCAGGAACGACTGTTTTTAGCGAACTCAGCTCCTGCTGCTCTGCTTTTTCCCGGTTGTACGAGGGCGCTTTTTCCTCAACGGTCAATTCTGACACAGGTATCGCGGAGTTTGTCAATGGTATTTCCATCAATTGCCTTAGTTCAGTATTCCTGATACCGGGCAGGCTGGTCCCTGTAAGCTCCGGAAACTCCAGGAACCATTCAGCCAACTGATCTGCAATGGACTGGTAAACCGTTTTGCCTGTTTCGACCGAATTTGACCGGAGTACCGCATGTTTGTATTCCTTTTCAAATTTCGGATACTGCCTGCGATCGATTACTTTTTTCATGATCTTTAAGTCGGCTTTTACGGTTTCGTTTTCAGGAGATAAGCATCCAAGTAACTGCCAGAACTGCTGCTCCCCGAATGTGGCAATCAGCCGGTCTCTGACCACCTGTTCCTGAAAGGCTGCACGTAATACATGCCATTCGTTTTGTGCTGTCGCAGGCACGATCAACCCTTCCAAAAACTGTTGCCAGTCCGGTTTGTTTTTAATCGTGCTCCACCAGGGCAAATAGCCCTTTCGTAAGTAAAAAATCAGCACTTCCATGCCTTCCCTTGTCACCGAAATACTTGAATGGTGCTGACCTTCCGGGTATGAAGAAAGTTTTTCCTGAAGCTGTTTTCCAATGCTGCTCAGGATGTTCTCTTCGATATTCTGAGTAGATGATGCAGTAATATCGACAAACAGACGATCGATCCGGATCACCTGCTTCCCGGTAACCTGCTCATCGAATAATTTTTCGAGATAGGGAAGCATGCTGTGTTTACAAAACTGTTCCATCTCTTTTTGAAAGTCGAAACCGTTCACCGTTCCGTTGACGATGACTTCGACTACCTGTTTTTGAATGATATGTTGTGGGCCCGGCTGCATCAGCACTACCTTAACATCGTGATAAGACCGGAGATCAGCTTATGGTAAACCGGCCGTGATTGTTCGTCGATCCGCTCCAGCTCTTCTTTAAAAGCTTTCTGCAATTCTTCCGCCGTAGCCTTGTAAATGTCGGGTGACTGTTGAGCCAGCGCCCCGAGTGATTTTATATGACTTTGCATCAGTCTGAAAACCCTGCCCAGGTTAACTTTTGCCTTATCCAAATCGGCAGGCTGCTGGATACACTGGATGTACATCGTCAGCTTAACAAGGACACGATACAGTGCCAGCGCAGGCACAATCACATCGCTGTTTGTGGCAAACCTGAACAGCTCAGCCAGTGCTTCCTGCATGAATCCCGGGGCATCCGCGTTGCTGAAGAATTCAAGCTGATCACCCACTGGCTTTTGCTGAACAGCTTCAAGCGCCTTCATAAATTCCTCAATTTTCGGATACAGCGCCAGGACCCTGGTTAAAATCCGGAATTGTTCGTCTGATTCTTTCAGGTGATTGAATTCCTTGATGATATCAACCAGTGAAAAGCAGTTTTTCTGTGCCGGCTTTATGATGCTGACCGTTTCGGTATGGGGAGCTGAACTGCATATTCCATTTGTTGCCACCAGCGATACGGCATAACTTCCTTCTTCCTGGTATGTATGCACGGGATCTTTGTCTGTCGATTTTTGTCCATCCCCAAAGTCCCATGCAAAAGTGTCAGCAAAATCAGATGTGCCTTTAAAGGTCACCTGGTTGAAAATTCGTCCACGACTTACTGTAAATGTTGCGGTTGGGCTTTGATAGACGATCAGCTCGACGGAAGCTGATTTTTCGCCTTTTGTATAGCTCAGGATCAGTTTCTTAAACTTGTTTCCCTGCATGTCGACTCCTGACGGCGAAAAAGATACGTTCTTTTTGTTCCCGCTCTTAATACCTTCTCCTGTAACGACTCCGCCTTCGGGAGACACCCTGACCGGAAATGAAGTTTTGTCATTTGAACAGTATTCCTTTTGTTCTATTTCAATCGATACTTTTTCCTCCGGTTCCATTTCATTACCAAGAATAAAGTGGATGGGAGGGCAATCGGAATAACACAGGTACGGAAGGAAAAAGTCGGCGATAACGGTTCCGTCGCTTAGTTCGTCAATTAAATCAGCTATTCCCGGGTTCACGCCGGCGGGTCGGGCCATTATCTTCTCCAGTTGAGCTGCAGTCAGGGCATCAATTTTTCCGGCTGTTTTTTTCTCCGTTTCTGAAGCTTTTGTAAGGATTGAAGCTGCTTTAGTTCCTGTTCCGGAAACAATACCCCTTAGAAATTCAGTTTGGGCGATATAGTCTTTTCCAACAGCAGCGCCCGGGTTTAAATTGATCTCGTCATTTTCATCTTCAGCGGCCTGATGGTAGACCAATATAAATGTGCCGCCGATGGTTACCCCTGCCTTATGCTGAATCCCGGGGTGCATTTTTAAGAAGTTTCCAAATTTTTGGAGCGTCACAACCGATACCCAACGGCTGAGGTAATCCTTGTAAAGTGTCGTAAACTGCGCCTGCTTGCAGGCAAAGATCAGGGCATCGAGATGATCTGTGATATCCTCCGCTAAAGCGACATTCCCTGTTGTGGAATTTTGTGAACGCAGAATTGTCTTGATATATGAAGCAACCTGTAACAGATCATTATACCGGCTGTTAAAGCCGGCAAGGTCGAAGCTGCTCAGATCAGCGGAAATCGTTTCAGAAAGCTTCTGGATGTAATACAAAAGCATTAGACTCAGTTTGTCATTGCTCAGATTCGCTGCCCTGACCGCATTGAAGGTCCCGAAGAAAACATTCGCCGAGATGTAGGTTTGATCCTTTATACTCTTATAAAACTGCTCAAATTCATGTCCCTGCGTGTTTGCTTTAAAACGGAAATCAGGGTCGCATTTCTTCAAAAGTCCGGCCTGTGGAACAAGTGAATCGGGGTTGGGAAGTTTGTCGTTGCCGGGCAGGTCATAGAAATACTTTATTTCCTTGCACAGGGAGCATGTAAGCTCCGAAGCAAGCGTATCGTACAGTGATTCGAGGTCCCGGAACCGGCATTGCGGTAAATCCTGAGCTGCCGCAAATTGTTGACTTAAGCCCGAAACGGTGGTTCTGTCTGCAAGTTTCCTTATTTCCGAGGGCAATCCCGCCATATCGGTTCCGAGGGCAATCACTTCAAAAGGTAAGCGGTATTGCTGTTTCTGCAGGAGTATATTGCGTAATACATGGGTGTATGGTTTCCCCAGATGCCCTTCTATACGGAGAAAGTTACCGGGCTCCGGATCATACAGGAGCGGTCTGATCACCTCGTCGTCGGCTGCATTGTACGTGGCAGCGTAATAGGAAAGGTTTTTATCCTGACTGCCGGCCGCCGACTTTTTAAAATTCCAGTGATCCAACAGCTTAACCGGTCCGTCTGTCACCTGGTAATAAAAAGGGATCGCTTTGTCCGACAAAGGAACATCGCCGTATTGACTGGGTGTTATCCTGATATTTTCGTCTGCTGCCGGTTTTCTTGACAGCGATTTACCCGGAATAATCACCGGAGGAATAAAGAATTTTTTGAGCAGCAATACCAGCCGGGTAAACAAAGACCGAAGCTCATTCAGGGAAGCTGAATTCCCTTGAAGAATGGGCGATGGAATAAAGTTTTGCCTGTAATTGCCGGTTGAGTTTCCGGCATCGGACAAGATCAGATCAAGGAAAAGATGCCGGGGAAACAGGTTATGGTCAGGACAACAGATACCAAGCAGTTCTGAGCCGTTTTTTTTCAACTCTCCATAGGAGAGGAGCAGGTCAGAGAACAGGTCGTAATAGTATTGCAGGTTCAGCAATTGTTCCGGACTCATCATTCCCTCGTGCAAAAATTTGAAATTACCGGCTAAGCCGGCAAAAGGATCACTGGTGTAAAGATCAGCGAGAAAGGGTTTAAATATGGCGTAGCACTTGCTGAGAACCTCTTCTGTGCGCTTAAGGAAAGCGGCATTAAGCACCTCCCGGTAGGCTTCGAACACGGCGGCTGTATCCGGAAGATTTGTTGCCTTTACATCATATCGCCGCATTTTAATATCGGCCAGATTGTGAATTGCTTTGGGCAGGGCCTGGTCCTTGTTCATCGAATCGGCATCCTTCCGGTCAATAAGCAGAGGGCGGAATGTGACCGTAACGTGTACCCCTTTATCATCGCACGAGTTGGGATTGCAATTTTTTGCACCTTCTTCCAGGATCTCCACGAACAGCAGTACCACTTTATCCGACAGTCCGGCAAGACTGAGGGGAGAGGTCCCTTCTTCAACCGCGGCCTGTTTTAATTCGTCAATGGGAAACCGCTGATTTTTTCCGGCATCTGCAAACCGGTCATAAATACGTTCCTGAATTGCATTATAGGGTTTGCTGGAAGTATAGGTGGTTTCGGGTATAGCAACCAAATAGCCCTCAGAAGTAACTCCACAACCTTTTGTGATCGTTACTTCAGTGCCGGCTGCATTTATTCTTACCTCCAGTCCACACGCAATGCCGATCCCGATTAGATTCGTCCTGGTAAGCCTGTCCTGTTCTTCGAGATAGCCGAACAGCTGGTTAAGGTGCTCAGATGTGAGTAACTGATCAGGTACAAATTGCGGATAGTTTATTTGTGTTGGAAGCATAATGTGATGTTTTACTGGATTTATACGATTGTTTGGTTTAGGTACACCCTGTTCTCATCGTCTCCGTCGGCACAGTCGTGCAGGGACGCTTTTGGATAAATGCTCTTTAGTTTTTTGAATTCCTCTAAAAGCGCGGTCAGTTTCAGATGCAGTGCTGCAGCATCGGGTTCTTCTTTTGCCAGTTCGGCCGACCAGTCACAATATAACTGTTCAAATAATTCCATCTGACTGGTGCTGATCCAGCAAATTTTCAGACCCAGGTGTGCCGGGGTTTCAAGTCTGATGGTGTTTTCTGAAAAGCGGCGGAACGCAATGCCTTCATTGGCTGGTCCTGACTCACCATTCATGATGATGGTGAGGCGGAACGAGTATGGGTCTTCGTCGCCGCACACCGAACATTTGGGACTGAGGCAAACGGGCAGTAAAGCATCGCCGTGAGGAAAATCAGTTCCCGGTTTATTACGCGGCCGCAGCAACAGGTGCTCGATGATGAATATTTTTTCAGATGCAGGAGGAGGATCCACGCCCCCGTCGGGTTTAAATCCCAGCAAGCGGCCTATCCGTTTTTTTAAACCGGCAATATTTTCATTGTCGCATACCCGGGAAGGATCTTTGTAGTTGTGGGCCCGCCCACGGTTTCTGCTCATAAAAGGAAAATCCTTCAGGAAGTTGATTTTGTCTTTAATCAGGATCTCATCTGCTACTTTTTTGCTGTCTGCATAGGAATAAAGCATCAGCGCATAGTCTGTGAACTGTTCCGCGAAACGGGCCATTTGATGATTAAGAAACCGGTTGCGCCTGTCGAGAAAGGTCACCTTGTCTTCGGTCAATGCGTCCAATGTGACCTGGTTTAATTCATTGCCGTTGACCTTTGCATACAGCCCTGCAATATCGCTGATATGCGTATGATTGAGCAGCGTTGAAAAATAGGTTCGGTTTACCGTGTCATCCAGGGCAAAAAGGTCCTTGATATGAGTAAGTTGAGCCAGGTAGTCGACGAAAACCTGCTCAAAGAACAACAGGTAAGCTTTTAACTGTTTAGCTTGCGCCTTGCGTTGTTGCGATACATGTGACGGAAGTCCCTCATAGCTGGTTCCGTAAGTTAAAGGCAATGAGTTTTGTAAAGCCTGATAATCATCTAAAGGATACCATGTTCCCCGGGGGACCGGCAGATCATTCTCAAGCATAGAGAACTGAGGCCGGGCATGAATACCCCTGATCACAAGCATCGTATCGGCAAGTTCCAGCTTGTCGGGAAGAAAAGGAAGACCGTTTTTGAAAACCAGAAACCTGGAACCTTCGATATAGAGACGGGGCTGATGATTATGTGCGATATTCATGCTCCATGACTGGCTCTCGATCCGCTTTCCCTCCTTGTCGTATTTAACCAGTACCAGGTTCCGGATTGCAAGTACCCCGGGGATATCCATGACCAGGTTAATCACATCTGAGGTATGCAATACCTTTTTTAGCTGGGTCGAAGCCAGTTGCTCGTTATTGATGAATCCGTTACTTAAAGCAGGGCCGTCGAAAATATCGTCTGCGGCAGTGCCGGCGTCCATGAGTTCTTTCAGGGAATAAAACCTGATGTCGGGACTGAAGTACTGATCAATAAGAAAATAAGCTGTTGCCATCACTTTCTCGATATCTGAATCGGGCGTGACATCCATGTCGGCACAAATCGCTATATCTTCTGTTTCGATGGCGCGAATGGTGTCGAAATCTTCACAAAGGTTTCGGTGACCGTGAAGCACCAGCCGGGTTTCTGCAATCACCTCATCTCCCTTTTTGATCTTGTCTGCGTATTTCGCGATGATGCCTGAAGCCGAAGCGTCGGCCAGCGCATTTTTCAGGTCGGTTAGCTGTAGCGATTTCCGGTCGGTGTCACTCTTAAACAGGACGGATAACGGAATATCGTCCAGTTGCAGGGTTTCCGTTACGGAAGGATCGGAGGCGTCAGGAAGAAATACGACATCCAGACTTGCGAAGACGGGTCTTCGTAAAGCGCGTCCCAGCTCACTTTGCGGAACATCCGTGTTATCCCCCTTATTCCCGGATATGAATTTAACGGTTACCCCGCTGAGCTTGCTCAACCGATTCCGGAAAGACTTAAATTTGAGTTGGTTTGCCTCCACCTCATGCCAGGAAGGAAGGCGCATTTCAATGGTTGCAGTACTGAAGACCGTATTCATTGCATCGGTGCTGAAACTAAAGTTGTATTTTATTTTACCGCTGTTCAGATCGCCGATGCCTTCTTCATCCTCAAATTCGACCAGCACATCATATAATCCCCTGATCACTATTTTATGCTCGGTTGCCGGTGTGTATTGCAGCACACTTTTGGCACAATTGGCATACAGATACAGATCATCGGGGGGACACTGTTTGCAAAAAAGCCAGGCATTTTTGATCCCGTCAACGTCAATCAGCAGCTTCCGGTAATCGGCGACGGTCCAGGGGTTGACTGTCAGAATTTCACGCGCCGTGTAAAAGCCTTGTTTTTCAGGATCAGGTTTTTGATCGGGTGCAGTCGCAAGCAGGTCCTGAATATTCAACGAGGTGCGGTAACCCAGATCAGAGATGGCATAACAAAGGAGTTCAAGAATCGTAATTCCGGGATCGTGAATGTTGTAATCGGTCCAGAATTTACTTCCCAGGCTTTCAATATATTTCATTCCCAGCTCCCGGAGTTTATGATAATCCATGCTTTGCGGAAGGGAAGGATTTTTCTGTATGGTGATATTTTCAGTCATAAAATACTTTTCGTTCTTTAACTTCTGGTCCGGTTAAATTTGTCAGGGCAATTGTCTGCCAATCCGATTGAAGGCGACTCCACTATTTCGGTAATGACATGTTTCTTTGCCGGCGCTGATACTAAGATCGATTTGGCTGTCGATGCTTCGATCAGGTCGGTATCGGGGCCTTCTGTGGCTGCGTTTTCGTCGGTGCGATGATACATGCTGACATCTGTGATATAATCCACATAGCTTTGCTCTTCGATAAAGTTGATCAATACCGACTTATGCACTTTCCCTCCGAACTCGGCCGTTGTCGCTTTCCCATAAGCCCAGGGTGTTAAAAATGCGGTGATTTCCTGTTGCAGCAGGTCATGATAAAAATTGAATTCCAGTCCGTTGACCAGTTTCAGTTTAAAGCTAAGCCTGACTTCTTCAAATTGCGGATTCCGGACATGCAGTGTGACATGGCAGGATAGTTTTGCCTTCAGAAAATCAACCATGGCATTCAGTATGTTCTGGTTGGTATATGGGCGCAGCGGGTTGGCATCATTCCGGTTTACCAGATTTGGAACGGTAATAACCGTGACATGACCCGGCGCAACTTCGTTATACTCATTTCCTTCATAGCGGGTATGGTTCAGGCACTTTACCTGGTGGATCTCAGGGAATGCTTCCAATAGCAGATGCTCGTAATCCCAGATCGTGATGGCCCTTGCTTTATGTCTCAGCCGTTCGCTAACGCGCACATAATAAGCATCACCGGTTTCATTGGCTCGTCCGCCGAAAGAAGAGAAGGGCTGTTCGATCTTCCTGATCGACGCTGTCGCTTCCCGGAGTTTACTGATTGTTCCTGCCGGTAAGGGTTTATCCGGGAAATCCGGAGCATTGTCCTGATCGTTAAAGGTGACTACTGCTGCCTGTGCCAGTACGGCTATTAATTTACAGACCGTTTCCGGGAGTTTGGTAACTGAAGCTCTGACCCAGATATAGCCGGCAGGCAACAGGTTATTGTCTGTACTGGCTGATGCAGGAACAACGAAGGTGATGATCCCTGAGCTGGTCATCTGGCTTGTACGGTCGATTACTTCCTGTTCAGTAAATGCCATCCACTGGTCATGGCTCAGATAACTCCACATGATGTGATCTTTCGGCTTTTCAAAACGAGGGTCCGTGGTGCCCTCGAGGACCTGAAAAAGAACATTTACACTTTGACCGGGCAACAGGTTTTCAAAACCGATGTAAAATTCAGCCGCGTTATGGATATTGCTGTTTGTGGGATGAACAAACTGTGGGAACAGTTTTACATCTGAGCCCGTTAGTTGCTTATGCTGCTCCGTTTCGCCAAAAGGACAGATATGAAAAAACTGAATATCGCGGTTTCCATAGGAACCTGCATTCGCAACATCCAGTACTGCCGATGACTTATAGTGAAGCGACAACTTTTGTATCGTTGGTGTATACGGCTCAACCGGTACACCGGGGCTTTCCCCTTTGGCCAGTGCGATAAGATACTCCGTGAATGCTTTTTGATACTCCTGGTGACCAAAACTTTCCTGAAGTTTGAGTTTTAAAAATCCTTTTATTGCCGTAATATCAAAAGGTTTGTACGGATGTTCATAATCAGGGATCATTGCTTCAGGCAGGTTCAGCATGGAGTCCGGAAAAGTAAGGATTTCCTGGTTCCCAAACTCAAACAGGCCAAAGGATACAGCATCACTCAGAATCCCGATGTCCGTGCTCACAGGCACCCAGTTTCCGCTCTGCAGAGCCAGCAATGTTACTTTCGGGTTTGGATCAACATACAGTGAAAAAGGAAAACTTCCGGTGAATGATCCTGCATTAAAATCGATATCAGAAGCTTTTTCCGGAAGGTCCTTCCACTCGATTCTGAAATACAGCTTAGTCTTTTTCTTTTTAAAGATTTCGTCGCTTCCGATAATAAAAGAGGAACCTCTTTTGGGGGCGACGCCAAAAGGCAAAAATGGTTTGGAAGGATCAAGCACTCCCGTGTCGTTCGAAAGCAAGAGGTTTTTGACTCCGCCGTCGATCATGTTATCTGCTGCATCTAAACCAACTTTTACTTCAACTTCTATTTTGGTTATGTTGATATACTTTAATGATTCATAGTCATATAAAGCTGTATCTTCATTGGTCAAAAGGAATTTCAGCGTTGGTAAGCTCGTACCCAAATGGCCTCCATGTATGTTTGCATCGTAATTCGTGATTGCGGGTGCATCACCCGGAATTGAAAAAGTCAATACACTGGCAGCGGTCACTGTGCCGGTTATCGTGCCGCTTCCCCAGGAGAATCCGCTGACCGGATACCAACCTTTTTCGGATGTCAGATAACATGCAGCATGGGCCAAAGCGCTCTGCTGAGCCGGTGAAAACGGGGCAGCAAACCTGATGTTCACCAGTCTTTCTCCTTCCGTTAAACAGAGGTGACCCGATGAGAGCGCGAACCCAATGACTGCTTTAGGCATTGTTATGGCGCTGAGCAACCCGTCGGTATATTTTTTACTGATAAAAGGATGCCATTCCTTAAAAGCCGTTTCCGGCTCCTTTCCCAGTCCATTTGCAGAATTTGCAACAGGGGAGGCAAATAACCGTCCTTTGTTATTCACCAGGTTAAAATTATCCAGATCGGTGCCTTTGCAGACAGCCATGAGACGCGCCACTTTAGCCTTGTTGAATACCACATCCCGGTCCATTGCATAATTCACTTCCTTTCCATGGCTGTCTTTGCCTGCCTTTACCAGGCTGCCCTTTTTCAACAGCCAGTTATCGGCCTGTTTGGACAGCTCTGCAATAATATGCGCCTGATTCGGTTTTGCCTTTCGGGGGAAAAGTTGTAATACGTCCCTGTAATAAAAGTCAAGATGCTGCCAGGTCAGGGTGTTGATCTGGTCGCGTGTTGTGCGGAACAGTTTCAGAAAGCTAAGGAATAAGGCATAATGAGGCAAATGATCGTTCCAGGTTGACAGCGTTTGTGCAAGGCTTGTTTCCGCCTCCGCAATGATCCTTGCGTATGAACCCAGAAACTGGTCGAACAGTCCGGAGAACAGATTATGGTTGGCTGCATGATTGATTTTCCTGTGATTGTTCAATCCCGCATTGCCGTAGATGCTCTCATCGGCAGGAATACCAGCATAAAAGTCAGCCCAGTTAGCGGCATTTCTGATCCATTTATCCGAAAGGCCTTCCACGATCCTGATCCCTGTTTTTAAAACCGGTTGTCCGAGTACCTTCCACTCGGGGTAATCTTTTTCATGAACCAGAAGCAACGCCTTTCCGCCCTTATACCAGGATAATAACTTATGGAGGGATGGCTGTAGTTTTGAACTGATCAGATTACGGATGGTCATTTTAAGGCCGACGTTATCGGGAAGCCTGGCTTCGATGAGATCAAGCGCTTTACATAAGGTCATGATACACCCAAAAAGCCCTCCAATTGTATCTCTTTTTAGCGTAATCGTACTCGCTGTTTCGTCTCCTTTAAGCACGGCAAAGCCTTCGCTCACAGACAGCCGGTATTCATCAATATGCTGGACAGCGACAATTCCGATAGCTGCTGAAATATCATTTTCAAAGAAAGGTTTCCAGTTGCTTTTTACCGTATCTGAGACATCATAATAATTAACATAGCGTGCAAATTCGCCGGCAAAAACGATCCAGTCGGCATAGTCGCGTTCGTCGATGTTTACATATCCGGCTTGCATCGCAACAAGCTGGCGTTGTTGCCGGTTTATGCCGCCGCGTTGCAGTGGATTTTTATTTTGATTGCATGGCATAATTACAGCGCTACAAGGTTATTGGTGGTGATCAGTTCAAGTTCAGTGCCTTCGTTGCGGTAGTATGGGTAGACAAAATTGAACCTGGAGTTGGTCGCTCTCACAATGTATTCGATTTCCAGGATCAGGATCCCCTCCGGTTCGTTCCCGGTGTTCAGCTCAATTTTTTTAACGTCGATTCGTGGCTCAAAATAAAGGATGGCCGTGTATATTTTATCTTTGATCAGTGTTTTGGTCGTCGTATCGAGTGATTCGAACACCAGTTCGTCCATGTTGCATCCATATTTAGGCTGCATCACGCGTTCACCTGCCCGGGTTGAGAGGAGAACTTCAAGGCTTTTTTGAATATCCGCGACTTTTTCGGTGATCTCAATACTTTGAGTTGCCAGGTTAAATTCGGGTGGGAAACTCCATCCTTTACCCAAAAAATCATTATTCTTAAATTCTGTTTCCATCTGGTTATTTTTAGTTTAGCCACCTATTTGTACGGTTGGGGCACCTATCATAACTGAACCTCCGTGTGCTGTGGGATCGCCCATTCTTGCTGCCGGCATTCCTCCGATCATGACGGTTGATGAGCCTGCAACAATAGTATCGGGAGGACCCGCACAGGTAAGCAGGTCACCAACCCGCGCTGCCGGTTGACCGGCAATCAGGACGGTAGGGCATCCCGGGGGTAAGACGGGTCCGCCTGTATGGGGCACTGTTCCGGTAACCAACGGACAGGTATGCATATCTCCAACTCTTGCTGCTGCCGGCATTTTTTTGTTTTAATTTATTTGTACAACTGATCCTTTCACGACGGTATTCCCGCCTGACGATAGTTCGGCACCGCCGCTCCCTTCGAGTTTGGAGGTGGCGCTGCCTTTCACACTGATGTTTGTTCCTTCAACCTTGATATCTGTCGCTGCTTTGAGTGTCAGATCCTTTATGCTTTCCAGTTTGATCCCATCCTGATCCAGGACCATTTTGTTGCCATGCTGATCTTCCATACTGACAGACTCATCATCTTCCGAAAGGATGAACCTGTTGCCCGCGGGCGTTTCTACATGAATCGTTTTTTTATCGTCATTAAAGATCAGTTTCATCCCGCTGCGCGAAACATATCCTTTCTCATGGTTTTCATCGTCAGCCGGAAGGGGGGCTTCCTTACTGCTGCTGTTGCACATTCCCAAAACCACAGCAAAACGGGGATCATTATTGATAAAGCCCACGATCACCTCATCGCCGATCTCCGGTCTGAAAAACGTTCCGCGGTTTTTCCCGGCATCCAGGGTACTGATACGGCTCCAGATACCTTCATCCTCCTTATTGATGGTGGGCAGGCGCACCATGATCCGGTCCTCGTCCTGCGGGTCACCTTCAAGCCGGGTGACGATACCGTTTTGAAGTCCCTGTATGGCAGGCAACAACGCACCGGCCAGCGGTTGTTGCACTTGATAGGTTTGTGCGAACCATTCGGGATTAAGTCCGAACTGGAAGGTGGTTTCCCAGTTTCCCTGATCTATTTGTTGCCGGACCCCGGTGACAAAGAGCTTGCCTTCAAACCGCTCACCAATGCCTTTCATCTGAATAAGTTGTCCTGCTTTTACAAGAGCTGTCCCGTCGGTTGTGACACGGCCGCGGACCTTAGCCAGTTTGTGTTTCAGCATTTTGGCATTTGCCCATTGCTGAAGCTCCTGTTCGTTTAGCTTTCCGCTGTGCTGCAGCATGAAGTGATCTTCCCCGATCACATCAGCCAACGAGTCGGACGAAAGATTTCCTGCTGCGGGAACGTCCGGATCTTCTGCCTCCACCGTGTCAATCATTTCCTGGTCGGTAGGGTTCCATGCCGATGCTTTTACCGTTTTGTACTGAAGCCTGGCGTCAATCTCTGCATCCAGATCGTGAACCGTTGCACCATATTGGATGGTTAAAGCAGGCTCAGCGGAAAAATCAGGTTTTGAAATAACGATCTTCCCGTCGTCGGGTATGCAGATCAGTCCGTTGGCATCGACCCGGCAAAGCATGAAATCCCAGTCTGTTGTATGGTATTGCACAACCTCTTCATGCGTGATGCTGGTGGCTTCCACATCCTTCGCTATCCCGTAGCTGCTGATCAACTCCTCCATGATCCCGCTGTCTTTCATTTCTTTAAAATACTTGTTCTTGCAGGCAACGGTCATTTTTACGGTTTCATCTTTGCATTCGATCATCAAGACAGAACTGGTCTTTCTGATCTTGATGCCGTGCCTGATCACAATCCCTTTAAAGATGGTTTCTTCCTGCCCCCGGTAACCGGCTTTGATCTCCAGTTTCTTCCCTGGTTCAAAATCAGCGGTATTACTTATTTCGAATGATTCCCGGGCGGGTTCACCGTCCAGTAAAACGATACTGGCCGATGGAATCCGGTTGACCTCTTTATTGACAGTGACCGATAACACCTGGTATGCTTTTGAAACTTCATTTCCGTCCGATAGCAGGGTATAGGTACACACGCTTCTGGGCGCATCGGAAGGTATGGTTCTCTCGTTTGGCATAATCTTTCTAAACTTTGCTGACCGGTGGAAAAAACAGTTCTGTGCCTGGTTCCAGTTTCCTGAAATTGCTTAGCTTGTTTGCGCGGGCAACCTGGATGTAGAATTTAGAATCGCCGTAAATAAGGAAACAGAGCAATGGGAGTGTGTCTCCTTCCTTCACGATCCGGTAATGGGTCAGATCGGGTGACTGCGGATTCTCTGTTGCAACCCTTAGCGCATCTTCAATACTGCCTTTAAAGCCGGCTTTACACACAGCCCGGATCGGACTGCCATCGGGGTTGAATAACTTATAGGTGATGGTCAATGCATTGCACCGTCCTTTGAAAATGAAATTTCCCCATACCAGTTTAAAGTGTTTCGGTTCATGTGACGCACTGTCGTATTCCAGCAGCATCGCCTTGAAGCTTTGAATTTCATCATGCACGTCCCCCTTGGGCTTTCCGTCAATGATGCCTGTGGAATCAAATAAAAACTCAAAAGCCATTTCCTCCGGTTTCTTCACATTGAACCGTTGTTGTGCGGCGCTGGTGCCTTGGCCCTGCCCTTCGGTGAATTCCACCTTATAATCCAATACATAGGTTTCAGGATTGATCAGCGCAGTAAAAGGCTCACCAACCTGATGGCTGTCGGCATAATCGGGATGATTATACGCCAGTATTTTAATCTTTTCCAATTTTCCTTCAGCCATCACCGTTCATTTTTAGCATGGATCATATCAATTACCTGTTCGATGCATTGGCGGATCATTCCGTCCCGGTCATTCTGACGGACAGAAGCATTCGTTTCAGACGGGGACTCACCCGCTGTCCGGGGTTGATTGACCGTTACCCGGATGTGCAGTTCTTTTATTTCCAGAGGCATTATTTGACAGTGAAAAAATTAAAACTTAAATCCAGCGTTTCAATCACAATCGCGTTTTCCTGCGCATTGAAATCAGATACGGACCATTTCTTTGGCCATGCCTGATGGATATTCCACGTTTTGAGTGGCTGATGTTCTTCATTCAACAGTGTCACGTTGATCTGGGCAGGTTTGAAAATCCGGTTCTGCAATGCATCCAGCACCCAGTTGATCACCTCCGAATTGGTAAGCATCCCCCGCTTTAACGACAGGTCAGGATATTTTGTGCGGAGCGGAAGCTTATGCTCAAATCTGTTTTCACCCCCTTCTTTGTAGGCTTCCGTATCGTATTCCACGTTCAGGCCCGAAACGGACTGGAACCGGATATCATTATCATTGCCAATGCCGACGAATTCTACCCTGAAATGAAAACCTACGGGGGGATAATATCCTCCTGCACCTGTTTCCTTAGCCATAAGTTGATGGTATAAATTGCTGCAACAGATGGGATGCCTGACTAATTCAGAATATTTAAGCCTTCATGTGCCAGCTCGAGCGTTTCGATGGCAACTTCGTTACCATCCGATTTGAGGTCGCTGGCCTGGACTTTCACCGGAAAGGCGTTGATGATCTTCCAACTGATTACAGGTTCATGGTTCTCGTTTAACAGACTGATCAGCAGATCACGACGTTCCACCTTGTTCAACTGGACGGTGTTGATCCATTTGTAGAATTCCTTGTCGCCCTCGAAGGTCCCGCGTTTCAGCGTGATGTTGCTGTACTTTTGCAGGCCGGGCATTTTGATTTTGGAATATTGCGGACTTGAACCATCCCGGTATTCAATTGGCTCTACCTGCATGTCGAGTCCGGTTACTTCCGAGAAACCAAAACTCTTATCGCCGAAGGTTACTGAAAAATGGAATTTGGGAAGTGGATAAGTATTTGCCATTGTTTTGTTTTATAAGGGTTTAGCGTATAATGCATTTTTTAGTGTAAGACGTATTAACTCTCTGCCATTTTATGGCTGAAACGAAGAATGATGAACTCCGCCGGACGAACAACTGCCAGTCCGATTTCGATGATCATCCGGCCTTCCAGGATATCAAGGGCAGTCATGGTTTTATTGAGACCAACAGCCACATAAAAAGCATGTTCAGGTTTTGCCCCCTGCAATGCTCCCTGTCGCCAAAGCGTGGTCAGGAAGTTTTCCAACATTCCCTGTACACGTACCCAGGTGCCGGAATCGTTGGGTTCAAAAACGAAACCTTCTGTTGCTTTTTTACTGCTTTCTTCCACCATATTAAAAAAGCGCCTGACCGGAACATACCGCCATTCGTTGTCGTTGCCGGCCAATGTCCTGGCACCCCAGATCAGGATCCCTTTCCCGGTAAATGCCCTGATCACGTTAATGGATTTCCCTGCATTGACATCCACATTTAAGCTACTCTGAGCCTCGTCGGTTACCTGTCTGGTTAATCCGGATACCAGATTGAGGCTAATATTTGCAGGAGCTTTCCACACGCCGCGGGTCCTGTCTGTAAATGCATAGGCGCCTGCAACAGTGGCACAAGGAGGCAGGATCACACGTTGCTTGTCAAGCTCAAGCTTAACCAGCGATTGTAATTCCGTTCCAAGTGCATCATAGGCGGGAGTAGTGGTATCACCTGCTTCAAATACACCGTCTTCATCCAAATCTTTTTTTAGCGTGATGGTGAGGTTTGCCGGCACGGTAACATCATACAGGTAATTGACTGAGGTGCGCAAAAACGGATGGTAAGCAGCCCCGTATTTTAAATTTGTGGTTCCAATACCATCGCCGGCACGTAAAGTTTCCGGATCGTCACCGTGACAGTCCATGATCACAAACCGGTCCTGCAATTCTCCGGCTTGCAATAAGGCTGTATCATACACATCATAGGCATCGGCTGCTGCAGCAATACTGACAGCCTGTGGAAATACCAGCAACGTTGGTTCGTCATAACGCCTGGCCATCTCCAGCCCGGCAAGCAGGTTATCCTTAGAAATGGTTTGACTGGTTGTGTCTCCCACACTGATAATATAGCATGGGCCCCCTCCATTCGCAAAATACATTTGCATGTGATAGTACATGGTTTGTGTGGAAGGAGCAGGTACATTCGCACTCAGCACCCGTTTCTTCAGTTCAGTCGTACCTGTCTTGTAGGTTTCTTCAATCGTAACGGCAAGTGTTTCGATTGGTGTTCTGCCAAAATAGTTCTCATATTCCAGCAGTGAGGTAATACGCTTCGCTTCCGAGATTACAACGGTATTAATGGTTGCAGTGGGGAGCGGTGTGCCATCAAGACCGGCCTTTTCCGTATAACCGATAAAAGCAGGGATCGCTGTTTCTACCTGTGCTACAGATGGCGGAAACTTTGGGATCTCTTCAATATAGACCCCCGGAGTTTTGTAAGTAGTTGCCATAATAGAAAATTAGTTTATTAATTTATTGATAATTAATTAGATATGATGTATTAATAGTTTAAATGAATTTCTGAACACAAATAGGTGTTTCCTGATTTGACAATTGAACCAAGCCTGCTTTTTTCAGGATTGGCAAGGGGTGATATTTCACCGAGGGCCGTGGATTTTAATAAGAGTGTAGTTAGTGGTTTTTCCTTAAGAGGAACAGGTTTTTCAGAAATGAACTGATTGCCTGGCCCCGGAACAAAAACGATATTTCCTGAGGTATCCTGTACTGCCGTCACATCATTTGTCCGTGACTGGTATTTCCAAATCACTGAACGGTTTGAAAAACGGATAATGAATTGTTTGCCCTTCGGTTTTCCGGAGGCATCAAATAATGAAAAATGGTTACTGGCCGGCAGGTGGTTGGATATTTCGAGTATACCGAAAAAGTTTTTGTATACCACATCATTATCCAGATAGACAATCTTTTCCATACCGTTGATCATGATCCTGTATTTTCCCGGCGGGAGCGTTTCCAAACGAACAGGAACGATCGTTTGAGGAGTTGAAAAGCTGATATTTACCGGTGTCATGACCGGATGGTCATAAAGGCCTGAAACAGGATTGAAGCCAAGGACGTGGGTCGTAAAGTTCGTATCAGCTACAGTATGAAACAGGTAAACAAACGGACTTACTTCAATCCGATCATTTGAATTGACATACCGGAACTTCCCCCGCTTCATCCAGAATTCGCTTTGCGCGGTACCATGCTGATCGGAATTACTGCTTGGTTTTATGGCTTCGAACACGTCATTCGTGGCATTGGATGTAAAACTGCCAATGGGGAATTCGTTGGCACTATCGTAAGCCGCAATTTTTGAAGTGAGATAAAGGTCTGAACCGATCCTGACCTGATTGGTATTGCTGAAATAGTATCGAAGTGATCCTGCAGTCCGGTCACCCAGATTTGTAAAATTATTAAAATGAGGATGATTGAGTTTTATGTAAAAATAAAGCTTGACTGAATGATCAAGGGTGATCAGTGATTTTCCGGATTCATCGGTGGCGGCTAAAACGATCAGTTTGTGGCCAACCATTTTCCAGATCATGCCATGTCCGCTTAATACGGCAGCCGTCATCGGTGATGGGACCAGTTCGAAATCCCGGCAAATGGCATCCGCATAATATTCATGGAGTATAGCTACGCTGAAAACGATTTTATATCGCTGAGTCATGAGACCTGAATTTTATTTCTTCCGTTTAAATCAACTTCTGTTATAATGCCGCCGCCGGCAGTAGCAGCATCTTCATCGAGACTGATCTGCCTGATCTTATACATAGCCGATGGCAGGTATTTTCCGCCAAGAATACTCCACAGATGGTTCATTTGCTCGAAGCTCATCGAATGGAGCTCAGGAACAATTTTTCTGATCCTGGGATCAAGTGAAGGATGGCTGAGCGGAGTGAAAAGGCGTTGATATTGAAAAAACTGAATGATACATGCCAGCCATTTCAGGGACTCAGCATATTCGGTCAGGTTAATGGCAAATATGACATAAAGATTAAGGTAGATGGGCGGATTTTTATAGTTCACCGAGTTTTCGGTTTTTACAAAATTGTCCTGTTGACGGGCAATACGATCTTCCTCTACATTGACCAGCGAAAGTATACCCTTATTTGAAAGTGAGTTTGTTCCGCCGCCATCTGTATCCATTGCTTTGGTAACATTGCCGAGCACCAGCCTCGGATCGGTCGTTGCTCCCAGCTTCAGCGAAAGAAACAGATTTACTTCGTCCAAAAGAAATTTTAAGGTCTCGTTAATCATGATTATTAGGTCGTTAGTCTAATTTTATTTTATCCGCAACAAAATTAACTCCTGAAATCACGAAAACAGGGTGATAAAAGTTCTGTGACAGTTAAATTGTAAACGCATACTTTTGAATAATAGTTTATTCTTTACCGTTTATTTTTTATGTTTTTTAACATAGCAATTTGCCCGGTTTTTATGCTGGTGTTTTCATTTGTTTGTAATGCATTACAAAAAATGACCGGATCGGTTTTCTTGAAAAAGACTGAAAGGTCCCTATCTTTTCCGGTATTCCCGCGGTGACATGTTCATGACCTTGCGGAACAAACGGGAGAAATAAAACTGATCTTCAAAGCCCATTTCACGGGCTACCTCGGCGATACTCCAGTCCGAATTGTTTAGCAGTTGGCAGGCCCGCTGTATTTTTAACTGAATGAAGTAGTCAATAGGCGAATGGCCCGTCCTTTCTGCGAATAAGCGTGAAAAATGAGAAGACGACAGCCTGACTTCTTCCGCCATTTCTTCCAGTTTTAACTTCCGTTCCAGGTTCCCCAGCATAAAACTAATGCTCTGGTTCACCGGATCTTTTTCGATCCCTTCCTTGGCCAGGCGGAATTGCCGGAGGTGCGTAAAGGAGGCAAGCAGATAATTCACACAAAGATTGGTATATTCAAGCGTTTCGATACTAAATCCCCGTTCCAGGTTCCTGAAAATTTCACTGAATAAGTCAATCCGGTCGTTTATTCTGGAAGTGGGGATCCGCTCTACGGGAACCGGCTGGAGTGCCGTGCCCGACAATAGCCGTGATCTCGACCCTGCAAAATGGATCCAGTAGATTGACCAGGGATCACGGTCATCTGCCGAATAAGCATGCGGAATATTTGCCGGGATGACAAAAAAATGATCGGGAGGCAACTCCTGACGAAGGCCTCCTGCAGTGATAATACCTTTGCCGTGGACATTATAGATCAGAATGGTCTGTGAAATCCCTTCCTTCCGCTCACGAAAGTGATGCCTGGCCTGGGGATAATAGCCGATGTCGGTGATATGCAGATCGGCAATCAACGGGTTGCTTCTCACCAGTTCCAGAATTTTATCAGGAATCACATAACTTAGTTGTCCCGGAAATCCGTCTTGTTTTTTCATAATAAGAAGCTTTTAGCCATTAGCCATTAGCCATTAGCCATTAGCCATTAGCCATTAGCCATTAGCCATTAGCCATTAGCCATTAGCAGTTAGTAGGACTAAGAACCTTACTACCTTGCCACCCTTCTTCCCGTTTCCGGTCTCCTGTGTCCGTTCTCCGATTTAAAAATATAAAAAATATTGGACGGCATTGATCATTCTTCTAATAAATAACATAGTCCGGAAGATAAGCATGGCTTTAATATGATCAGATTGTCCATATTTTCGCAGGATTGTTCATTTTTAGTTGTCAGGCTTCGATGTATTTTTGGATAAACTAAATCAATAAAATGGAAGGACGGATCAACTTCAACAGCCGCTTTATTCTTGGTATCACGCTTGTGTCGGCCATGGGCGGTTTGCTTTTTGGCTATGATTGGGTGGTGATAGGCGGAGCAAAACCTTTTTATGAACGTTTCTTTGAAATTACCGGGTCTCCGCACCTGCAGGGATGGGCCATGAGCAGCGCCCTGATCGGGTGTTTGTTTGGCGCCATTTCGTCGGGTTATCTGGCCGACCGGTTTGGACGCAAATTGCCGCTTATTCTGGCCGCCGCCTTGTTTACTTTGTCCGCAGTCGGTACCGGAGCGGTGAATCACTTCACTCCCTTTATAATTTACCGGCTGATCGGCGGACTGGGTATTGGGCTGGCTTCAGCCTTATCGCCGATGTATATTGCTGAGATTTCGCCGGCACATAAGCGGGGAAGACTGGTCTCCGTGAACCAACTGACGATCGTCATCGGCATTTTGTCGGCACAGATCGTCAATTACCTGATCGCCGACAAAGTACCTGCGGGAACTTCGGATGAGATGATCCTGCAGTCGTGGAACGGACAAACAGGCTGGAGGTGGATGTTCTGGGCCGAGACGCTGCCTGCGGCGTTGTTTTTCATCCTGGCATTTCTGATACCCGAGAGTCCGCGCTTCCTGTACAAGTCAGGCCGGGAAAAGAAAGCGCTGGACATTCTGGCAAAGATCGGCGGTGAGGATTATGCGAAGGCCGAGGGGGCGAGCATCGGTCAGACGCTTCGGGAATCATCCGTCGGAGCCAGCAAAAAGGAACTGTTCTCAAAACGGTTGCGCCCGATGATGGTGATCGGCATTGTCCTGGCTGTGTTTCAGCAGTGGTGCGGCATTAACGTCATTTTTAATTATGCTGAAGAAATTTTCACCTCAGCCGGTTATTCCGTAGGGGATATGTTATTCAATATTGTCATAACGGGGATAGTGAACCTGGTATTCACGCTTGTGGCCATGCAGACCGTCGACCGCTGGGGAAGGCGCAACCTGATGTTGCTGGGATCGCTGGGATTGGCAGTCATTTATCTGTTGCTGGGATCCGCTTATTTTTTCGAGCTGAAAGGAATGGTTGTTTTAGTCATGGTGGTGCTTGCCATCGCCACCTATGCCATGTCACTGGCGCCAATCACCTGGGTGGTTCTGTCTGAAATTTTTCCCAACAGTATCCGTGGTGCGGCGATGGCAGTGGCGACCAGTGTGCTGTGGATTGCCTGCTTTGCCCTGACCTATACCTTTCCGATCCTCAATAATCTGTTGAAGGCGAGTGGTACTTTCTGGCTTTATGCGTTTATTTGCTTGTCGGGATTCCTGTTTGTACTGAAAAAATTACCGGAAACCAAAGGGAAGAGCCTGGAGGAAGTGGAAGCGTTTTTCAAGAACAGGAAATAGTGGCGAGCTCTTTAGCTATTAGCTATTAGCTGTTAGCTGTTAGCTTTTAGCGCATTCCTTGTGAAACCTGAATTAATTAAATATACAACCTATGCGAATAAACATGACGCTCATCGCTTGCCTGATGCTGTTTTTGGGCGGACACAGTCTGTGCTCCGGGCAAATCGCCGATAGTACCTATCTGTCTGAATTAAAGATAGAACTCCAAAAGAAATGGCCGGAAAACAGGACCATCAACCTGGTATTCCACGGACATTCGGTGCCGGCCGGGTATTTTGCAACGCCCGATGTGAGAACGCTGGATGCCTATCCGCATCAGGTTTTAAAACGATTAAAAGAATTGTATCCTTATGCCGTAATTAATGTCATTACAACAGCAATAGGCGGTGAAAATTCTTTGCAGGGAGTCAAACGGTTTAAAAGCGATGTGCTGACCCATAAACCGGACGTTCTTTTTCTGGATTATGCATTAAATGACCGGGGTATCGGGATGGACATTTCAAAGGAGTCCATGGAAATCATGATCAACGCGGCATTGGACGAAAACATTCCCGTCATACTGATGACCCCTTCTCCTGACATGCGTGTAGATATCATGACCGGGGGAAATGAACTGGAACAGTTTTCAGAGATGCTTACCGGACTGGCGGCCGCCTACAGAATTGGGCTGGCCGACAGTTTCACACAATTTAAGTTACAGGTGGGCACAGGAGTGGATCTGAAAAATTACATGTCACATGTGAATCATCCCAACGAAAAAGGGCATCAGCTCATTGCAGATGAGATTATGAAATACTTTAAATGAAGACGGTAATGGATTTGAATATGAGATCAAAAAATAGCATAGAGCACAGCGCATGGGGCATAGCGAACGAAGGAGACCGGAAACCGGAGACCGGAGACCGGAAACGGATTGCAGGGTTGCAAGGTGACGAGGTGGAAAGGTTGCAGGGTTTCAGTGAGCGGAACGGCGTGGATGGAGAAACGGCTAAAAAGAACAACCGGAAAGGAAGAATTCTGTGCCTGATTGCAGGTTTGTGCCTGATCATCACTGCTGGCTGCGGGCGACAGCCTGTGATAAAGAACGACCTGGCCGGCGAGTGGCGCTTTGCTGCCGACCCCAACGATGAAGGCATAGCGGGGAAATGGTACTCCGGCCAGCTCGAAGACCGGGTTACTTTGCCCGGCTCGATGAATTCGAACGGCAAGGGACCTGACGTGAGCCTGGAGACAACCTGGACGGGCCAGATCCTCGACAGCACCTTTTTCAAAAGTCCGGCATACGAAAAGTATCGCCAGCCTGATAATTTCAAGGTTCCTTTTTGGCTGCAGCCGCTGAAACACTACCAGGGCGCCGCCTGGTACCAGAAAGAAGTGACCATTCCAAACGACTGGAAAGACAGACAAATCGATCTGTTTCTGGAGCGCTGTCACTGGGAAACCCGTGTCTGGGTGGACGATCAGGAAGCAGGGATGCGAAACTCCCTGGGAACGCCGCACCTGTATGATCTTTCATCCTTGCTCACGCCGGGAAAGCACGTGCTGACGATTTGCGTTGATAACCGCGTGAAGGAAATTGATCCGGGGATGAATTCACACAGCATTTCCGACCATACCCAGACGAACTGGAACGGGATTGTCGGGGAATTGTCTCTTCAGGCACGTTCGCAGGTGAATATCCGCAATATCCAGGTGCTTCCCGACATAGCGGGTAAGAAGATAACGGTCAAAGTCGAGGTCAGCAACCGCACAGGAAAGGCTGCGAAAGTGACGCTTGCGCTGAAAGCCGATGGTGCCGGAAATGTGCCGGAATTGCCGGGCGATTTCGAACTGAAGCCCGGTGAGAGTACCCTCACCATCGAATATCCGATGGGCGATGATGTGAAGCTTTGGAGTGAATTTCATCCCGAGATATACGATTTGTCGGCGGTTTTAAAAGATTCTGCAACTGAACTTACCGACACGCTCCGGACTGCTTTTGGCATGCGCGAATTTACACGGGAAGGCCGTAAGCTGCTGATCAACGGTCAGCCGGTTTTTTTGCGAGGAACACTTGAATGCGCCATTTTCCCCAAGACCGGTTATCCGGCAACAAGTGAGGAAGAGTGGGCCAGGATTTTTAAAATTTGCCGGGATCACGGACTGAATCACATGCGTTTTCATTCCTGGTGCCCGCCCAAAGCCGCATTTACTGCGGCCGACAAGGCCGGATTCTACCTCCAGGTGGAATGCTCGTCTTGGGCCAACCAGTCGACTACTATCGGTGACGGCAAGCCATTCGACCAATATCTCTATGAAGAAAGCGAGCGAATGGTCCGCGAGTACGGCAATCATCCGTCGTTCTGCATGCTGGTTTACGGCAATGAGCCTCGCGGCGGTAAACAGAATGCGTTTCTTGGGGAGTTCGTCAACTATTGGAAAAACAAGGACAACCGCCGGATCTATACCTCAGGAGCAGGCTGGCCCATTCTGGACGTGAATGACTACCTGAGCACGCCCGAACCAAGGATCCAGCGCTGGGGAGAAGGACTGAAAAGCATGATCAATGCGGAGCCACCACGGACGGACTATGATTGGTTGGATTTTGTCAGCAAGTATCCGCAACCGGTCGTCAGTCACGAGATTGGTCAGTGGTGCGTTTATCCGAATTTTAAGGAAATCGACAAATATGACGGGCCTGTGAAAGCCAGGAACTTTGAGATCTTTAGGGAGATGCTGACTGATCAGGGCATGGCGCACTTAGCCGACAGCTTTTTGCTGGCCTCAGGTAAACTTCAGGCGTTGTGCTATAAGGCCGACATTGAAGCAGCACTGCGGACGCCGGATATGGGCGGATTCCAACTCCTTGATCTGCATGATTTCCCGGGACAGGGTACCGCTCTGGTTGGCGTGCTCGATGCCTTTTGGGACGAAAAGGGATATATCACGCCCGAAGCATACAGCCGTTTTTGTAACAGCACTGTTCCGCTGGCACGGATGAAAAAAGTGATTTTTACCAACACGGAAGCCTTTGCTGCAGCGATTGAGGTGGCTCATTACGGGGAAAAACCGCTTATGGCCTGCGTTCCGGAATGGAAAATTACCCGGCAAAGCGGAGAAACAGGCTGGTCGGGCAAGCTGACTCAGCAGGATATCCCGCTGGGGAATGCCTTTCAGCTCGGCGTGGTTTCGGTTCCTTTAAATACGGTCACAGCGCCCGAAAAACTCAGCCTGGTAGTCACCGTCGGCTCGTTTTCCAATTCCTGGGATTTCTGGGTATATCCTGCGGAGAAGCCGCAAGTTCAAGGACAGGAAAAGATCCGACTGGTTTCAGCGCTTGATCCTCAAACCCGTGCATTCCTCGAAAAGGGAGGGTTGGTTCTGCTCAGCCTGAAGAAGGGTGCGCTCCGTCCGGAAGCCGGCGATGAGGTTGCGGTGGGCTTTTCCAGCATTTTCTGGAACACCGCCTGGACAAAGGGACAGGCCCCGCATACCCTGGGCATCCTGTGCAACCCGGAACATCCTGCATTGGCTCAATTCCCGACCGAATACCACAGCAACTGGCAATGGTGGGACGCTATGAGCCACGCCCAGGCCATTAACCTGAGCAGCTTGCCGTCGGGACTAAAACCGGTGGTGCGGATCATCGACGACTGGTTTACCAACCGTCCGCTGGGACTGATCTTCGAAGTCCGGGTGGGGCAGGGAAAACTGTTGGTTTGCGGCGTAGACCTGCAAAAGGACATGGCTGCGCGGCCCGAAGGCCGGCAACTTCTGTACAGCTTGCAGCAGTACATGGCCGGTGAACACTTTAACCCAAAAACAGAAATTGAACCTGAGAAATTAAACGCGCTGTTTATTCAGTAAAACTTCGATCCCTGCGGACCTGGTATGACAATTTGCTGCCTGTTTTTCGGGCAGACTGCTTTGTTGCGCTCGTGCCGAAACGGGCAGCCGGAGACCGCAGAACGGAAGAGGGTGAGCAAGGTGACAAGGTAGGAAGGTAAACCTTGTAACCCTGTAACCCTGTAACCTTACAACCTTTTAATCTGAAAATCTGTAAATCTGTAGTATGACTCAAGTTAAAGCCTGGAACGAGAAAGTGAAGATCCCCACCTACGGGATCGGAAAGCCTGAGAAAAACCCGATGTTTCTTGAAAAGCGGGTTTACCAGGGAAGCAGCGGTGTGGTTTATCCGCATCCGGTGATTGAGAAAATTCTGGACGGAAAAGAAGACCGGGAGTGGAACGCCGTCTTTCTGGAAAACCAGTATCTGCTTATCATGATCCTGCCCGAATTGGGAGGAAGGATACAGATGGCTTACGACAAGATGAAACAACGCCATTTCGTGTATTATAATCAGGTGATCAAACCGGCCCTGGTGGGCCTGACCGGTCCCTGGATCTCGGGTGGAATTGAATTCAACTGGCCCCAGCACCACCGGCCGTCGACCTTTGAGCCGGTCGATTCGTGCATGGAGGAAAATGCTGACGGCAGCGTCACTGTGTGGTGCAGCGAGGTAGAGCGGATGTTCCGTACCCGCGGTATGGCTGGCTTTACCCTTCATCCCGATAAAGCTTACCTGGAGATCAGGGTGAAGCTGTACAACCGGACCAGCTTTCCGCAGACCTTCCTTTGGTGGGCCAATCCTGCCGTGAAAGTGAACGACGCGTACCAGTCGGTTTTCCCGCCCGATGTCAATGCTGTCTTTGACCATGGCAAGCGCGATGTCTCGGAATTCCCCATTGCCCGGGGAACCTACTATAAGGTGGATTATTCGCCCGGCACCGATATTTCCCGTTATAAGAACATTCCGGTTCCGACCTCTTATATGGCCATCACCTCGAAGTATGATTTTGTGGGTGGCTATGAGAACGACAGTAAAGGCGGCCTGCTTCACGTGGCCAATCACCACGTATCGCCCGGTAAAAAACAATGGACCTGGGGAAACAGCGATTTCGGGAAAGCCTGGGACCGGAACCTGACCGATGAGGATGGTCCGTATATCGAGCTGATGTGCGGTGTGTACACCGACAACCAGCCCGACTTTTCATGGATTATGCCGGGTGAAGAAAAGAGTTTCAGCCAGTATTTTATGCCTTACCGCGATCTGGGAGTAGTGAAAAATGCCACAAAAGAGGCTATGGTTAATCTTGAAGTAAAAGATGAATCAATTATTGTAAAGGTATATACCACAGCCAGGTATGATAACGTACGTGTTGTTGTGCGTGACCAGGGAAAGCTGTTGCTCGACGAACGATTTGATTTTCATCCGGGTACATCGTATGAGAAACAGCTGCCCGGAACAGGACCTGAACCGGCCCGGCCCGAGATTTCGGTCTACACCTCCGACGGGAGGCTGCTGGTGAGCTGGCAGCCTGAGCCGGATCAGGAAAAAGCAATTCCCGAACCGGCAAAGCCGGCCAGGCAGCCTGAGGAGATCGCGAGCAATGAACAGCTCTATCTGACGGCACTTCATCTGGAGCAGTACCGGCACGCCACCTACGACCCCCGGCCGTACTATGAAGAAGCCCTCCGGCGTGACCAGAAGGACAGCCGCTGTAATAATGCACTTGGATTGTGGTACCTGCGAAGAGGCCGTTTTGCAAAGGCTGAAGCGTATTTCAGGACGGCCATTACCACCCTCACCGAACGCAATCCCAATCCCCTGGACGGCGAGCCGTATTTCAACCTGGGACTGGCTTTGTGTTTCCAGGGACGCGATGGTGAGGCTTACCCGGCCTTTTACAAATCTGTTTGGAATGCGGCCTGGATGGACAACGGTTATTTCCAGCTGGCACGGCTGGCCGCAAAAAAAACGGATTGGGAGGATGCCCTGGAGCTGATTGACCGGTCGCTGATCAGAAATTGGCACAATCATAAAGTCCGTCACCTGAAGGTGAGCATCCTGCGCAAGGCAGGGCGTACGGCCGATGCACTCAAGCTGGCTGAAGAATCACTTGTCCTGGACCGGTTTAACTTCGGTATTTTGTATGAAAAGTTACTGCTGGCCGATTCGGCAGCCGAACGGAGTTCCGGTGAAGAGGCGCTGAAAAGCCTGATCCGCGGAAATATTCACACCTACATTGAATTTGCGCTGGACTATGCGCTGGCAGGACTTTATCAGGAAGCCGCCGGACTGATCCGGATCGGGATTGCCGAACAGGGCGGAAAACCTGTCTATCCGATGGCCCTGTATTACAAGGCCTGGTTTGAATGGCAGTCGGGCGAGGGGGATGCTGCCCTGAAGACGCTGGAGCAGGCCGCTGCTGCCTGTCCCGATTACTGCTTCCCTAATCAACCCGAAGCGGTTGTGGTGCTGGAATGGGCAAAAAGCCAAAACCCGGCCGACGCCCGTGCGCCTTACTATCTGGGGAATTTCTGGTATAATGCACGTCAGTATGAGGAGGCCGTTGCCAACTGGGAGCTGTCGGCTACGCTGGACGACCGTTTCCCTACGGTTCACCGAAATCTGGCCCTGGCGTACTTCAACAAGCTGAACCTGCCTGAAAAGGCCCTGAAAGAGCTGGAGCAGGCCTTTGGACTCGATACCACCGATGCCCGGGTGCTGATGGAGCTGGATCAGTTGTACAAACGCCTGAAACGGGCACCGGAAGAAAGGCTGAAGTTTTTACAAAAATATCCGGTACAGGTGGACGACCGCGACGACCTGTACCTGGAGCAGGCCACGCTTTATAATCAGTTGGGTGAACACAATAAGGCCTTTGAACTGATCATTTCGCGCAAGTTTCATCCCTGGGAAGGAGGTGAGGGGAAGGTGACCGGGCAGTACGTGTACAGTCTGGTTTCAATGGCACAAAAAGCCATACACGACGGGGTCTTCGCCGAAGCTGTCCGCTTGCTGGAACAGGCCCGGAGCTATCCTGAAAACCTGGGTGAAGGCAAGCTGTACGGCGCGCAGGAAAATGAAATTCTCTACTGGCTTGGCGTTGCCCATGAACAACTGGGTGAAACGGATCAGGCCCGCACTTACTGGCAGCAGGCTTCGAAGGGACTGACGCAGGTATCGTCGGCCATGTTCTACAACGATCAGCAACCCGATACGATCTATTATCAGGGACTGGCCCTGCGGAAACTGGGAGAGGAAGAAGAAGCGAAAAAGCGGTTTCAGATGCTGGTGAGCTACGGAGAACAGCACCTGCACGACCAGGTGAGAATAGATTATTTTGCCGTTTCGCTGCCGGACCTGCAGATCTGGGAAGACGACCTGGACAAACGTAACCGCCAGCTTTGCGAATACCTGATGGACCTGGGAAACGCCGGGCTGAACGCCGGATAAACAGATACTTTAATTAAATGGAGTTAAATAACTATGTGTTAAGATGATCAGATTGTATTTGCTGATTGTAATAATTTTGCTTTTGGCCGGTGTTTCCACACAGGCGCAACAGGTTCCCGTACGGGAAAGGCTGTCGCTTGCGGGCTCCTGGATGCTGAACTTGGATCCGTCGGCGAGGGGTCTGCAGGAGCATTGGCAGGACAGCAGCTTCGTTGAGGAGGTCCGGCTTCCGGGTACCCTGGAGGAAAACGGGAAAGGCGAAAAAGTTGAAAAGACAACGACCGATCATCTCAATCAAACTTACGCCTACACGGGAGCAGCCTGGTACCAGAAAGATGTGATGATCCCCGAATCATGGGCGAACCGCGATGTGACGCTATTCCTGGAGCGCACCAAAGCGACACAGGTGTGGATCGATGGCCGGTACGCCGGACAATGCAGTCTGCTGTCGGTGCCGCATCGCTATGAGCTGAAGGGCTTGCTCAGCCCCGGCAGGCACCGTCTGACGATCCGGATCGATAATTCGCCCGCCCTTTTCCCGGTGGGCGGTTCCCATGCGCTGAGCGAACACACCCAGACCAACTGGAACGGCATCATCGGGAAGCTGTACCTGGAAGCGCTTCCGGAAACGCGGATCGAATCGGTACGGGTCACCCCCGATGCTGCCCGTAAGCTGGCCAAACTGCGGATCCGCCTGCAGGGGAACTGGCCGGAAGCCGGATCGCTGGTCATTGGCCTGAAGGCTGCGAATGCCTCGAATCAACAGGACTTTCCGGAAATGCGAATCGACCTTCAGCGCGACATGCCCGACTCGCTCCCGGAGGTCAGCTATCCGCCGGGTGAACACGTCCGCCTTTGGAGCGAATACTCGCCGGCCCTGTATAAAATCATCGTGAAGTTGTATGCAGGCCACCGGATGCTCGACACCGATACGGTGCCCTTTGGCCTCAGAACGTTTAAGGCTGAAGGAACGCAGTTTTCCGTTAACGGCAACATCACCTTCCTTCGGGGAAAGAACGACTGCTGCATTTTTCCGCTTACCGGTTACCCGCCGATGAACACGGCGGCATGGCAGGTGCTGTTTCGGAAGGCCAAAGGCTATGGCATCAATCACTACCGCTTTCATTCGTGGACGCCGCCCGAAGCGGCTTTTGAGGCGGCCGACCGCGAAGGGATCTACATCCAGACGGAGCTGCCCGACTGGTCGGTACTGACCGAAAAAGACACCTTCCGCACCCGGTATCAGCTTCAGGAAGGATTGGCCATTCTGGACACCTACGGCAATCATCCTTCGTTTGTGCTGTTAACACTGGGGAATGAGCTGACCGGCGACAGTTCAGTTCATAACAGGCTGGTGTCGCAACTCAAAAAACAGGATGACCGCAGGTTATATGCCTACGGGACCAATGCCTTTTTCACAGATCCCGCCCCCGGCATCCACGACGATTTCTGGGTTACCATGCGTACCGGCGGCGAAACGGCTGGCGGCAGGTTTGACCTGCGCGGCTCTTTTGCCACCACCGAAGACAGTACCAGTGGTATCCTGAACGCGATGAAACCCAATAGCAGGCGCGATTTTTCTTCGGCCGTGGACGGAGTGAGTATGCCGGTGATCGGCCACGAAACCGGGCAATACCAGATTTACCCGGATTATTTGGAGATTCCCAAATATACAGGCCTCTTACTGCCCTCGAACCTGAAAGTATTCCGGCAACGCTTAACGGAAGCCGGTATGGGAGACCAGGCAGAGGCCTTTTTTAAGGCATCCGGCAGGCTCGCGGCACTGCTTTACCGGGAAGAGGTTGAAATGGCGCTGAGGACGCCGGAAATGGCCGGATTTCAGTTGCTCGACCTGCAGGACTTCCCCGGGCAGGGAACAGCCCTGGTTGGGTTACTGAATGCATTCATGGAAAACAAGGGACTGATCACCGATGAAGCGTTCAGGAGCTTTTGCAGCGACCGGGTGCTGCAATTGCAGATGGACCGGTACACCTGGACCAGCGGTGAAACCTTTACTGCCGATGTCAACCTGGTGAATTACAGTCCACGTGACCTGAAAGATAAACAACTCATGTGGAGTGTCCTCGATGAGCCGAGCGGGCGCAGCCTGCAAAACGGTACGTTGCCGGTGGTGACGGCTTCCAAAGCGAAGATCAATCCGCTGGGACAAATTTCTTTTCCGTTGGCCCTGTTCAAACGAGAGGCGGTTCGGCTGACGATCCGGCTGGAGATCCCCGGCGAAAGACTGAAAACCGAATATCCCGTCTGGGTTTATCCGGAACAGGTGGACCTGATCGCCCCCAAAGGTGTTCGGGTAGCCTCCGGTCTGGATGAAGAGACCATCCGGTCGCTGGAGCATGGAGCTAAGGTATTGCTTTTTCCCCGGCATGACCGGCTGCGGGATCACTCGGTTGGCGGACAGTTTATCAGCGAGTTCTGGAACTGGAAGGTGTTTAAAAAAGGTGCGGAGAATATGAACCGGCCCGTTTCGGCAGGCACGCTGGGAATCCTGACCGATCCGGCACACCCGCTCTTTCAGGATTTCCCCACCGAATTCCATACCAACTGGCAATGGTGGCCCGTCGTGAAAAATGCACGTCCCCTGATCCTCGACCGGACCGCCCGCAGCTACCGGCCTTTGGTGCAGGTGATCGACAACATTGACCGGAACCACAAGCTGGGACTGATCTTTGAATGCCAAGTGGGTGCGGGGAAACTGCTGGTTTGCATGGCTGATCTGCCTGCGTTAACGGCGTACCCGGAGGTCCGGCAATTGTATTTCAGTATGTTGCGGTACATGAACAGTAAGGCGTTTAATCCGGACGAAACCCTGGATATCGCGCAACTGAAATCGCTTTTCAACGAGCATGAAAGAAACGGGCTGTAACCCGCGGTTTGCGTCCGGGTTATTGGCGAATTGAAGCGCAGCGAAAATCCCCGAAGGGAAATCCGCGAAGCGAAGTCCAGGCGGTTTAAGGTGTATCCCGGAAAAGTGACGACAATGCGCTGGTTGTAAATAGTTAAGTTTAAAAAATGAACGTATGAACAACTCAATATACAGAAAATTAACAGCTCTTCTGGTGGCTGCGCTGATCCTCCTGCCGGCGGCAGTTCAGGCCCGGAAGCAGGATAAGGGGCTGCTGCAAACGGTCAGTCAAAGCCTGAACGAGTCAGCAACGCAGTACAAGGTGTTGATGCGCGGGCTGGAGCCGAACCGCTTTCCGGTAACCTGGTATGCCGCCTCCGGCAAGTTGGTGACCAGTGGCTCCGAACCCTGGGTAGGTGGATTCTATCCCGGTGCGCTCCTCTATCTATACGAGCATACCGGCGACGCGGCACTGTACAGAGAAGCCCTTCGGAAACTGGAAGTCCTGAAGAAGGAACAGTACAATACAACCACGCACGACCTGGGCTTTATGATGTATTGTTCCTTTGGCAATGCCAACCGGATTGCATTCAAGCCCGAATACAGGGAAATTCTGCTAAACAGCGCCCGCTCGCTGGCTTCGCGTTTCAATGAACAGGTGGGCTGCATCCGTTCCTGGGATTCCGGACCTGACCAGTTCATGGTGATCATCGACAACATGGTGAATCTGGAACTGCTGTTTGCCGCCACGAAAATGACCGGCGACTCATCTTATTACCGGATGGCAGTCACCCATGCCAACACGACCATGAAGAACCACTTCCGGCCCGATGCCAGTTCCCATCATCTGGTGATTTACGATCCGTCCTCAGGCGAAGTGATAAAAAAGCAAACGGTGCAGGGTGCTTCCGATACGTCGGCCTGGGCGAGGGGACAGGCATGGGGACTTTACGGCTATACGGTCATGTACCGCGAAACCGGTGACCCGAAATACCTTGAGCAGGCAAACCGCATTGCTCGTTTTTTATTGAGCCATCCGAACCTTCCGGCCGATAAAATCCCTTACTGGGACTTTCATGCGCCGGGCATTCCCGAAGCGCCCCGCGATGTATCGGCCGGAGCGGTGATCTGTTCGGCACTGCTTGAACTGGCGGGTTACGTGGATGCGGCAGCCGCAACGGAATATCAGCGGGCTGCAGAAACGATGCTGCGTTCGCTGTCATCACCCGCATACCGGGCCGAAGCGGGTGAAAACGGCGGATTTATTCTGAAACACGGCGTGGGCAACTATCCCCGCAAGGCCGACATCAATGTTCCGCTGATCTATGCCGATTACTACTACCTGGAAGCGCTGAGCCGGTATAAACGTCTCCGTGATCCGGAAAACCTTGTTTCGCGGTCGCTCGACGAATCGGTGCAGCAATATCGCTTTTTGAAGGAACATGTGTCCGCGGGACAGTTCCCCCGGACCTGGGAGAACGGCCGGTTGAAAACAGTAAGTCCTTACGGGTGGACCAGCGGCTTTTATCCCGGAACCCTGCTTTACCTGTATGAATATTCGGGCGATACCACGCTCCTCCGGGAGGTGGCAGATAAGCTGAAGGTTATGGAGCCGCTTCAGACTTTCACCGGCAATCACGATTTGGGGTTCATGATGTACTGCAGCTATGGAAATGCCTACCGGCTTGAGCACGATCCACATTTCAGGGAGATCCTGATCCGGTCGGCACAATCGCTGGCAAGTCGATTCAACTCCCTGGTTGGCTGCATCGAGTCGTGGGACGAAGTAAAATCGCTCGACGGGCAGCGCATGCTGAATTTTCCCGTCATCATCGACAACCTGATGAACCTGGAACTGTTGTTCTTTGCCTCCCGCGTAACCGGAGATCCGTCGTTCAGGGATGTCGCCGTGGAGCATGCGGTGAAGACCATGAATAACCACCTCCGGCCCGATTTCAGCAGTTACCATGTGGTCGATTATGACCCGGAAACAGGCGCGGTAAAAAGCAGGGAAACCCAGCAGGGCTTTTCCGACAATTCGGCCTGGTCGCGCGGGCAGGCTTGGGGAATTTACGGGTTTACCATGACTTACCGCGAAACCGGCGACAAGCGGTTCCTGAACACGGCTGAAAAGATGGCCGGCTTTTTTCTGGATCACCCCAATCTGCCTGACGACGGCATCCCTTACTGGGATTTCAATGTGGGTCAGCCAGGCTACACGCCGGTCTGGAATTATGATCCGTCGAAATACCCGCAGATTCCCCGCGATGCGTCGGCTGCTGCGATCACGGCATCGGCGCTGATTGAACTGGCAGCCTTCGCCGGTCCGAAACAGTCAAAAAAATACCTGCAGGCTGCAGAAAAAATGCTGAAGTCATTGTCATCTGCCCGATATCGGGCGGAACCCGGCCAAAACGGCGGCTTTTTGCTGATGCATGCTTCCGGCGGGGTGCCGGGAAACGCCGAAGTCGACGTTCCCCTTTCCTATGCCGATTATTACTATGTGGAAGCCTTGATGCGTTACAGACAGCTTATCCAGCAGAAATAAAACGGACATGCAGATGAAAAACGCCAGGCGGGTAAAAAGCGTGCTATATCTGTTGGCGGGCCTGTGCATTCAGGCTAATGGACAGATTGACAGCCGTTCCAGGGAAAGAAATATTTTATACCTTAGCGATCCGGCTCAGCAGTGCGGCATCGTGCAGCTTGAATGGGACGATCAGCATGATGAAATAAACCTGCCGGATGATGAATCCGCTGTCCGGATTGAAAACCGAGAATAACCAGTTAAACTTATGCGTCGATTTTTATTTTTCCTTTGTATTCTGTCAACTGCCGTCCAGGTGTCGGCCCAGGCGCCAAATGACCTGCTGTTGAAGCGTTACCGTCAGTTTTTAATTGAGACCAGCGAACCGCTCAGCGATATGGATCAGTTGCTGAAATCGTTCGATAACGGACCGGGCCAATGGCGCGACATTGACTATCAGAACCAGGAACGGGCGGGCTGGCAGCCCTGGACTCATCTGATCCGGATCAGGGACCTGGCGGTGGAATGGAATAATCCGGCATCAGCGCATTTTGGTCAGAAAGAGCTGCGGCGGATCATTCACGCCGGACTGGATCACTGGCTGAAGAAGCGCTATCAGAACCCGAACTGGTGGCACAATGAAATCGGGATTCCCCAGGTGATGCGTGATCTGGTTATCCTGATGCGGGAAGATCTTTCAGCCGGTCAGCTCCAGGGAGCGTTGGAAGTGCTGGCCCAGCACCGGGTACAGGAGAAGGCGACCGGCGCTAATCTGACCTGGAGCGCCGACCTGGGCCTTCATTACGGGGCGCTTACCGGCGACACGGCCCTGATGAACAAATGCCGCGCCTTGTTGCTGAAGGAAATCCGGATTACTACCGACGAAGGCATACAGCCCGATTACAGTTTTCATCAGCATGGCGCCCGCCTGCAAACCTATCATTACGGCGGCGCCTTTTTGCGCGAAAACATCCGTCTGGCCTGGGAATGCCATGGAACGCCCTGGGCATTTCCGGAGGAGAAGCTCAGGATACTGTCCGATTTTGTGTTAAAAGGCTGGCAGTGGATGGCCCGCGGGATCCATACTGTTCCGGGTACCATCGACCGGGCGGTGAGCCGACCCGGCGGGTTACGCAGCGCCCACCTCACGGAGCTTATTCCATATTTATGCGCAATTGATCCGGAACGGGAAAGCGAATTCCGGGCACTGGAGGTCCGGCAGAAAGGGTCAGAAAAACCTTTACAAGGCTTTCGTTATTTTCCTTATTCCGATTTTACCGCTTATCAGCAGGAATCGTTCAGCTTCTTTTTAAAGACGATCTCCACGCGGACACTCTACGCCGAATCGATCAACAGCGAAAACCTGAAGGGAAAGCTGATGAACAGCGGCGATGGCTATCTGATCGGGAACGGTGAGGCGTATTTCGACCTGATGCCGGTATGGGATTGGGGACTTTTGCCGCAGGTGACGGTTTTTGACGGAGCGGAACAGGCAGTCAGAACCGATTTCGCGGGCAGCATTTCGGACGGAATGAGCGGCATGACGGCTATGGACTACCGGATGAAAGGAACCGGAAACGAGCTGCTGAAGACAAAAAAAATATGGGCTTGCCACGACGGTATGGTGGTCTGCCTGATCGCGGAAGCTGATACCGCAGGCATGGGGGGTTCGATATCCGGCGGCGGTTTCAGCACAGCCCTCGACCAGTGCCGCTTGCAGGGAGAAGTAACCGTAAACCAACCGGGAAATAGATTAGCCGAAGGAATCCACGAAGAAGATCAGGTAAAATGGATCCACCATGCGGGGATGGCTTATATTCCGCTGAGCCCTTCGTCTGTAGAACTCCGGATGACCTCCAACAGCGGAAGCTGGAGTTTAGTGAATCAATCAGGATCAAAGGAAATCGTGACGGAGAAAGTTTTCTGTCCTGTTTTATTGCACGGGCCGGAAAGCGCCGGCTATGTGCTCACGTCGGCCCGAACCCCGGAAAAAACCGCGGCAATTGCTCAAAATCCTGCCTGGAAGGTTCTCCGGAATGACGTCAGTTGCCAAGCCGTCCAATTTCGGGATGGCACAATCATGACTGTCTTCTTCAGGGCCGGATCGGTTCAGCTGGCAAAGAAAAGGCTGACAGTCGACAAGCCCTGCCTGATCCTGATTTCCGGCAAGCGGCTGTATGTATCCAACCCGTTATGGCAGGAAGAAACCCTTCAGGTCAGCTACGGCAAAAAGACACTTACCGTGAACATGCCTGCAAACGGTCTGACGTCGGAGGGGCTGCCGTTGTAAGCATACCGGTTAAGGAATTGTGTAAAATTTCCTTTAAACGATCGCCCGTTGCCGGAATCTCGGCAAAACTTGCTAATATTGACAGAAATTAAGCAATTCTGATCATGGATACATCGAACCGGCTTTTCCTTGCATGCAAAATGGGGGATGAGAAGGCTTTTGAGGCATTATTCCACCGCACTTTTGCCCGTCTTCATGATTTCGCGTTGAAAATTACCCGCGACGATGCTATTGCGGAGGATATTCTTCAGGATGCCTTTATTAAACTGTGGAGTAGAAAAGATCAGATCGAAAATATCAATATCGAAGCTTACCTTTTCAGACTGGTCAGGAACCAGTGTCTCGATTACGTCCGGCTGGTCAGTGTAATTTCAGAGAAAACCATCCAGTTGGAATCTGCAAGCAGGTATGAAGAACTTTACCGGATCGATTTTATCCGTGATGAGCCTTATCTGCTTATTTGTGAAGAACTGAAGTCTGAAATTGAGAAAACAATTAACTCCTTACCTGAGCGGTGCCGGGAAGTTTTTATTCTCAGCCGGATTGAAGGCCTTAAAAATCGGGAAATCGCCGAAAAACTTCAGATCAACATCAAAAACGTGGAACGGCACCTGGCCAGGGCGCTGAAAACATTCACTGAAAAATTTGCCGGCGACCTGCCTTTCGGAGCAATCTTACTTATTATCCGCAATTTTTTATAAAAAAACGGCCTGTCGATGATGGGTCAGTGCTTCCTTTTGCAGTTATAAGTATATAACGGCTGAAAAGGAATAATATGAATAACGAAAACGAAGGATTTAAACAACTCGCGATACGATACCTCAGGGGTGAGTTGAGCGAAGAAGAATATGAGGAGTTATCGGTGCTGCTGCAGGATGAGGAGCACCGTTCACGCTTTTTTGTCTTAAAAAACAGTTGGATGCCCGAAAAAAGCGACCTGGCGCAGAGAAACTGGAACAGGCTGGCCCGTCGGATAAATTTATATCCGCTTCAGGAGAAAGCTTCAAAAAGCCGCATGATTGGACAAACCTGGATTTTAAAAGTGGCTGCTGTCCTGATCGTGGGATTTTTAATCACGACTGTCACGTTTTACCGGAAAATGCAACATGCGGAGAGCGGAGTTACGGTTGTTGAAACGCCCCGGGGTGAAAAATCAAAGGTTTATCTTCCCGACGGAACGGAGGTTTGGTTAAATGCCAGCTCAAGGATAAGTTATCATCCTTTTTCGGATAAATCGAGACAGGTCAGTCTGGCAGGGGAGGCTTATTTCAAGGTTGCCCGTAATGAAAAATCGCCTTTTGTTGTGAAAACCCCGAATTGTGCAGTCCGGGTTCTGGGTACGGAGTTTAACGTCATGGCCTACAACGAGCTGAAGCGGGAGGAAATCACCTTATTCAAAGGCAAAGTAAATGTCACCACCGAACAGCAGGAAGCCATGCTTGAGGTAGGTGAAAAGTTACTCGTCTCGGGGAATACCTTCGTCACACAACAGGTCGATCTCGATCAGACATACGGCTGGGTCGAGAATAAATTCAATTTCAGCAAGGTGACGTTGGAGGAGCTTGTGCTGCGGCTTGAGAACTGGTATGACGTCGATATTGAATGCCCGAATATCAACGAACAACAGACCATATTCACAGGGACCTTTAAGAATGAAGAAACCATTTGGGAAGTACTGGAGGCCATTAAGGCCTATCTTCCTGTTTCATACAAAAAAACAGACACCAGAAAAATAGAGCTTATGATCGAATAAAAAAAAACGGGCGAAAACGGAGAGTCGAGGCTCCGTTTAAGCCCTTGTTTATTAGTTTAATAATAAATCAAGTCAAAAGTATGAAAAAAAAGCACGTTGAGCAAAGGCTGCGAAAGAGTCTGATGCTAAAAAAAATGTTGACAATTATGAAGTTAACCACTCTGCTGTTCTTTTTCGCTTTGATGCAGGTTGCGGGAGCAACGTATTCCCAGGTATCAAAGCTTACGCTGAATTTCAAGGACCGGAAACTGGAGGAAATCTTCGCTGATATCGAGAAGATGACCGACTACTCTATTTTCTACAAAAATGAGCTGATAGAGCATTCCGCTTTGAAAACAGGCAGCTACGACGACCGCGAGGTTTTCACGGTACTTAATGATGTCCTGAAGGGAGAGAACCTGCGTTATGAGGTAAAGGGGAAATTGATTATGATTCTGCCCGATGGGCGCAACTCCGACACACCTTTCACAATACAGCAGCAGTTGAAGATAAAAGGAAAAGTAACCGATTCCTCTGGTGTTCCGCTTCCGGGTGTTACTGTTAGATTAAAGGGTACTTCGTTTGGAACAATTACTGACTCAGATGGCATGTATTCGCTGGTCAACGTGCCTGACGACGGGGTGCTGAATTTTTCATTCGTCGGTATGAAGATCGAGGAAGTGGTGATTAATGGCCGGGAAACGGTCAACGTTCAGATGACCGAGGAGACGATCGGACTGGGAGAAGTCATAGCAGTTGGTTACGGCACCCAGCAAAAAAGCGAAGTAACGGGTGCTGTCGGAAAGGTCAAAGGACAGGAACTGAAAAACCTTCCCCTGCGAAGCGCTTCGGATGCTCTTTCGGGCAAGGCTGCCGGCGTTATGGTTACCTCCACATCGGGTAGTCCCGGTTCTTTGAGTGCCATCCGCATCCGGGGTGTGGGAACTGTCAATAACACGGATCCCCTTTATGTGGTGGACGGTCTGCCGCAAACCGGTATTGGCTGGTTGAATCCGAATGATGTGGAATCGATCGAAATCCTGAAAGACGCTTCTGCAACGGCGATTTACGGAGCAAGGGCCGCCAATGGCGTGATCCTGATCACCACGCGCAGGGGCAGCACATCGCAGGAATACCAGGCGGCATTTACTTTTGATGCCTATTACGGTATACAAAACGATGCCAAACGCTATCATATGCTGAATGCCGAAGATTTTATGACCTATAAAAATCTGGCTTATACCAATAACAACCAGGCGCTGCTGACTGACTTTGCAACACCGGAGAACAGAAATGCCATCCTGTCGTTTCTGGAACAAAATACGGGGAGCCGTGCAGGAACAGACTGGTGGAAGGAAATCATGAATGAAAATGCACCGGTCCAAAGTTATAACCTGAACGTTTCAGGTGGGCTCAGTAAGCTGGCTTACAATACCAGCCTCGGTTATATGAAGCAGGACGGTATTGTCAAAGGATCGGATTATGAAAGGATTTCCTGGAGAACCAATGCCGATATTAAAGTGGCTGACTGGTTTAAATTGTCGAGCAATGTGGGTATTATTTATGAAAAACGGCATAACGTAGATGAATATAATCCCTATACGGGGACGATCTTCAGCGCCATGACTGCCGATCCCATTACGCCGGTGTACCGGAACAATCTCACTAATATCCCCGGTTTTTTGGAAAGCAGAATCATGACCGGATATGAAGCGGCAAATCCCTATTCGCAGTATGCGCCTGTCATTTATTCAAATAAACCGAATCCGGTTGCCCAGATCGACCGGATGAGCCAAAGCGTATGGGAGGGATACAGCATGAAGGGAGGCCTTGCAGCAGATATTAACCTGACCAGCGATCTGACATACCGCGGTAGTTTCGGATTTGACATTCACCGGGGCATTTCGAACGGGTTTATCCCCAGTTACTACCTCGACGGGGATGAATACCATATCGACGCAGAAGTAAGCCGATATGCCTATAATCCGGAATATTTTGTTTTTGAAAATACCCTGACGTTCGACAAGACTTTTGAGGACCATCATGTTTTGGCAATGGTTGGTCTTTCGTCCGAAAAAACCGAGGACAATCCGTTTGGCGCCTCCAAACAGGGGCTGGTTAACAATGAAACCAATCTGCGGATTATCGATGCGGCAAGCAAAAACGCTGCAGCCAGCGGTTATCTGAGTGAAAGCTCCATTGCTTCTTATTTCGGGCGTTTATTCTACGCCTATCAGGGTAAGTATATGGCGACGATCAATGTCCGCCGCGACGGATCGTCGAACTTTGACAAAGGGAAAAAATGGGGTGTTTTTCCGTCCTTCTCGTTAGGATGGAATATGCATCGGGAAAGCTTTGCCGAAAGCATATCGTGGCTGAATGTCGGGAAACTGAGAGTGAGCTGGGGCGAAATCGGTAACCACAATGTCGGCGGGGGAGGACAATACCTGTCAACCTACAGCAATAGCGGCTATTATGCTTTCGGTAACGAATATACGCCGACACTGACCGCAGGCCGTTCACAGGTCGGAAATGCGGACATTGAATGGGAAACCACACGCCAGACTGATATCGGAGCAGACCTGGAACTATTTGACCATTCACTGATCGCAACGATCGACTGGTTTCAAAAGAAGACGAGCGGTATGCTGGTGCAAGTCCCGATCCCAAGTACGATGGGCTTTCCCAATACTCCATGGGTCAATGCCGGCTCGGTAAAGAACACTGGTCTGGAGCTTGCCTTGACCTACCGGGATAATATCGGTGACTTCAAGTACAGTGTGGGCGGTAATCTTTCGACCTTCAAAAATGAGGTAATCAGTTTAGGTGGCGGCGAACCGATCAATCAGAGCGGACACCTGGGGTATTATACGCTGACAAGAACGGAGGAAGGAATGCCCATCGGGTATTTCTACGGACTGAAAACGGATGGCATCTTTCAAAACGCCCAGGAGATTGCTTCGTATACCAATGAAGAAGGCGGAAAGATCCAACCCAATGCCAGGCCAGGTGATTTGCGTTTTGTGGACCTGGATAAAAACGGATCAATAGGCGAGGGCGATCGTACAAAAACAGGAAATCCATTCCCGGATTTCACCTATGGTGTGAACCTGAATTTCCAGTATAAAGGTTTTGATCTGGTTGCCTTGTTCCAGGGGTCTCAGGGGAATGATATCCTGAATATTCTGAAATATGATATTTATTCAGGTGCAGGCTGGTACAATGCTCCTGCCGGAATGATGGAAAAAGCCTGGCACGGTGAAGGGACATCCAATTCACAGTTTGCCATCAACGCCAACTCGGGTGATAACCTCACCATGTCGGACTGGTATGTTGAAGATGGCTCATACATGCGCCTGAAAAATCTCCAGATCGGATACAGCCTGCCAAAAACTGTTTTCGGACTCAGGACCAATATTGAAAATCTGAGGATCTGGGTTGGCGGGCAAAACCTGTTTACCCTTACCGGTTATGAAGGACTTGATCCGGAAATGGGCTCGACCAATCCCAAAGCGATGGGAATTGATATTGCCTTCTATCCGCAGGCAAGAACATATATGATGGGTGTGAATATCACTTTCTAAATTTTTAAAGGTAAGTATTATGAAGAATATATTTTATAACCGGCTTTTGCTGTTTATCTGCATGACCGCCCTGGTATCTTCCTGCTCTGAAGATTATCTGGATGCCACGCAATATGGCTCATTCGACGAAGAAACCTATTACGGAACCAAAGATGCGGGATTTAAGGTTGTAGCCTGGTGCTACAAGCCTATGGATGAACACTGGACCTATCAGACCATGCGTTTTGATATCGGCAATCAGATCTTTGATGATGCCGATAAAGGCGGCTCCGATGCAGGCGACCGTTTGGATATTGCCCTGATCGGTACCGGTAAACCGCTCCCGACAAACAGCACGTTGAACGATTTATGGGTTCATCGTTATAATGCGATTGCCCGTTGTAATATTGCTTTGGATAATCTCACCAAAGAAGGTTTGCAATTAATCGATGCTTCGGGAAATTATGTTGCTGAAGGAACAAAATCCCGGTTCATTTCGGAGGTTAAGTTTCTGAGGGCCTGGTATTACTTTGATCTGGTTTCGGTATTTGGAGGTGTTCCCCTGCTGACAACTACCCCCACCGCCGATCAGAAATCATCCTTGGTTCGTGCTTCGATCGAAGACGTCCGTACGCAGCTTCTCAAAGATATTGATGACTGTATTGCTGATGCCAATGTCCCTGAAGCTTCCGAATTACCGGCGTCTGACCTGGGAAGAGTGACAAACGATGCGGCGCTGGCGTTCAAATCACGGGTCTGCCTGTTTTTTGCCGGTTTAATGGAAAGTTCCAAAATGACCGGAGAAGCGAATGCAGAATACGCATTGGCCCGGGACGCTGCAAAGGCGGTCATGCAGAAAAATTATTTCGGTTTAGTTGATGACTTCCAGACGCTGTTTCGTGGCGATTATGTTGAAGGGATCAATTCGAAGGAATGTATTTTCACGATTGTCCGCAATTACGACCCCACGTTTGCGTTAGCCGGATCGGTTGTACCCCAGATGAATTCAGGGCGCGGCGCTGCCGGTGGCTGGGGAGGTGACGTCCCGACCAAGAATCTGGTCGCCGAATTTGAGCCGGGCGATCCGCGCCTGCTTTTCACCGTGATCCAGTCGGGCGATATTTATCCGAATAAGGGGGGACAGGATGTGGTGCATAACTACACCGGCTACGATAATGTTCACGGGTATCACAGCCGGAAGGATTTCGTTCCCAGCATATACCGTTTAAACGGAGAAGACCTGATGTCATCAAGATGGACCCTCTACCTGATCCGCTATGCCGAAGTACTGCTGAATTATGCGGAGGCTTTAAATAAGACGAACGGGAGCAAACAGGAAGTAGCCGATGTCCTGAATACAATCCGGCGCCGGGCCTTTTTAACAACATCACGTCAGGATGCAGCCGCAAAAATGCGGCAATTGGTCGTTCCTCCGGTCACCCAGGCACAGTTTGACCTGAATTATAAAATTGAGCAGAGTGATGATCTGCAGCAGGCTGTCCGGCACGAACGGCGGGTCGAACTGGCAATGGAAGGATTCCGGTTTAACGACCTGATCCGCTGGAATAACTACGTGACTGTTATGCAGGCATATTCAACACAGCCTTACGCGAATGGGAACAAAGGCAAACAGGTCACGGATGCAACATGGCCGTATCCCATTCCTCAAACAGAGATTGACCGCACCGGCGGTTCGATCACGCAAAACCCGGGCTATAATTAAAAAGCGTAATAAGGTTGCAGGGTAGAAAGGTTTCAAGGTGGCGTAAAACCCAATCTTTTGACCCTGGAACCCGGGAACCTTTAAAACAGATCAAATGAAACGAAGAAATTTTATAAGTAGTGCTGTCGCGGTAACAGCAGGAATAACGGTTGTCCCGTCTCAGGTATTTGGAAAAGCATTCGGCCATACCGCCCCCAGTGACAAACTGAACATCGCGGGGATCGGTGTGGGAGGCATGGGCCGGCGCAACCTGGCGAACATGAAGACCGAGAACATCGTAGCACTGTGCGATGTGGACTGGCGGTATGCCGGCAAGACCTTTAAGGATTATCCGAAAGCAAGGCAGTACAAAGACTGGCGGGTGATGTTCGATGAGATGGGCAAATCGATCGATGCCATTATGGTAGCCACCCCCGATCACACGCATGCGGGCGTGACAGCCCATGCCATCACCCTGGGCAAGCATTGTTACACGCAAAAACCGCTGACACATTCGGTTTATGAATCGCGGCTTTTGACCAAACTGGCAAAGAAGTACCAGGTTGCTACCCAGATGGGAAACCAGGGGAACTCGTTCGACTGGTGTCGCCAGGTAGCCGAATGGATCGAGTCGGGGGTGATTGGCGATGTTTATGAGGTGCATTGCTGGACCGACAGGCCGATCTGGCCGCAGGGGCTTTCAGAGCCCAAAGGTGGGGCTACGGTTCCCGAAACCCTGGACTGGGATCTCTGGATCGGACCGGCAAAGAAGCGGGCGTACGATCCGGCCTATACGCCTTGGAACTGGCGAGGATTCTGGGATTTCGGAACAGGAGCCCTGGGCGATATGGCCTGCCACATCATGGATCCGCTGTACTGGGCGCTGGATCTGAAATACCCCTCAAGCGTGAGTGCCAGCTCGACCCTGTCGAACCTGTATTCACCGCCACAGGCGCAGATCGTGCGATACACGTTCCCGGCCCGTGCGGCCAAAGGAAAGGTAAAGATGCCCGAAGTAAAGGTCTACTGGTACGATGGAGGCCTGCTGCCTGATCGTCCGAAAGAACTTAAAGACGGAGAAATGATGGGAGATGAGAACGGAGGTATTATCTTTACGGGCACCAAAGGCAAGATCATGACGGGTTGCTACGGGATGAACCCGACCCTCTTGCCCAAATCGGAGATGGGTCACTTTGAGCAGCCCAAGGCCAGGATCCCGCGGATTAAAGGAGGGAATGGCGATATCTGGAGCACCAATGCCCATGAGCAGGACTGGATCAGGGCATGCAAAGAACCTGCTGAAAGCCGGGTTGAATCGTCCTCAAATTTTCAGTTTTCCGGACCGTTCAATGAAATGGTGGTGATGGGCGTGCTGGCCACCCGGCTGTCAGGACTGCAGGGACTTCACCGGGAGCTGCAGTGGGACGGGGAGAAGATGGAATTTACAAACATCGCGGCCTCGGACAAGATCAGGATCGTGACCCTTGACGATTACGCCGTGGTTGACGGTGATCCGCACTTTGACAGGAGGTTTGCTGATTTCAATGCGCAGGAAATGGCCCGGGAATGGATTAACCATACTTATAATAATGGCTTTAAGCTTCCTGAGATGCCTGCATAATGACAAAAATAACCGGAGAAGCCTTTTACAGGGCTTCTCCTTAACTGATAGATATGAAAAATAAACTTGTAGTGATGATGTGCTGCCTGCTGATCGCCTTTGGGGCACAGGCACAGAAAAAGGCTGAGAAACAGGGCTGGCGCCTGGGAATGCAGTCGTATTCGTTTCATAAGTTCCCGCTCACCGAAGCGCTGGACAAGACTCAGGAGCTTGGCCTGAAATACATCGAGGTGTTCCCCGGTCACAAACTTGGCGGAAAATGGGGCGACCAGGTGTTTGGTACGCAGATGGACGCTGCTACGCGGAAGGAGATTAAGGATCTGGCGGCATCGAAAGGCATTAAGATCGTTTCGACCGGGGTCGTCGTGACCAGTAGCCCGGACGAATGGGAACCCTTCTTTAAGCTGGCCAAAGAGATGGGAATGGAATATATTTCGTGTGAACCCGCCCTGGCTGACTGGGACCTGGTGGAGAAACTGGTCAAACAGTACGGCATTCAGGTATCTGTCCACAATCATCCGCAGCCATCCGTTTACTGGAACCCCGACAACCTGCTCAGCGCCATTGAAGGACGCAGCAAAAAGATCGGCTCATCGGCCGATGTGGGTCACTGGAGAAGGGAAGGGCTGAACCAGATCGACTGCCTCAAAAAGCTGGAAGGCCGGATCATTTCCCTGCATTTTAAAGATATTGCCGCCAAAAAGGAAGGAGAGAAGGAACAACATGATGTGATCTGGGGCACCGGCATCCTCGATGTGAAGGGCATGCTTCAGGAGTTAAAAAGGCAGAATTTTAAAGGTGTTTTCTGCATTGAATATGAGAACAACTGGGACAATTCAGTTCCCGATATCCGCAAAAACATTGCATACTATAACGAGGTAACGGAAGAAATCCTTTAAGAACCCCGTAGTATAAAAGCAGGAACGCCCCTCATTGTTGAAGGGTCTTCCTGCTTTTTTTATGCTTTTTCGGAGCTGCCGTTGCTGATTTTTATCTTCTTTCGGTATGCCGAGGGCGTTTCGCCGGTTTGTTTGATGAAGGTTTTGCGAAAGTATTTCAGATCATTGAATCCGGCTTCGTAGGCGGCTTCGGAGATGGTTATTCCTTTTGTCTCAATGAGCTGCATCACCCTTTTTATTTTGACTGAGCGGATAAATTCGTTGATCGACAGTCCGGTCAGCATTTTGATCTTCCGGTAAAGCGATGACCGGCTGAAATTCAGATCCTCGGCCAGTTTAAAAACAGCGGCATCCGATGTCAGGTATTTATCCAGTACCAGTTGTTCCGCTTTTTGCAGGAATCTCTGTTCCCGGTCTACCAGCATTTTATCCGGTTGAACTTCCTGTTGCGTCTGACCTGTTTTCTCTTTGAAATAATTCGACAGACTGATCCGGTTTTGAATGAGCGATTCGACCCGTGCTTCGAGGATCTCGAAGTGGAAGGGCTTGGAAATATAATCGTCGGCGCCGGTTTTCAGCCCGGTGAGTTCGTCGGCCACCGTTCCTTTTGCTGTGAGCAGAATGATCGGAATGTGGCTGGTTGCGGTGCTGCTTTTCAGCTTCCTGCATACTTCGGTTCCCTGGATGCCCGGAATCATAATGTCGGAAATGATGATGTCGGGGATTAGTTTTTCGGCCAGCGCCATGCCTTTCTCTCCGTCTTCGGCCGTGTAGACCTCAAAGCCGGACGCAAATTTACCGGCGAGCAGCGTTAAGATATCCGGATTATCTTCGATGATGAGCATAATTCTGCTATCGGGATTCTCCTGTGTTTGAGCGAATGCTGCTTCTTCCTGAGCCACCAGCTTGTCTTCCGTCTTTCCTTCAGTCACTTTAATCTGACTGTCTTTAAAATGTTTGTGGCCCTTCAGAAAGGTGACCTTGAAGGTACTTCCTTTGCCAACCGCACTGTTTACCGAGATTTGCCCCTGGTGCAGTTCGACCAGTGATTTGGTGAGCGACAAACCGATACCGGTACTGGTCGATTTATTTTCAGTCTTAAAGTAACGTTCAAAAATAAAGGGTAAGGCTTTGGGCGAAATACCCGATCCGGAATCGGAAACCTCGATGAACACTTCTTGCTGCGTTTCTTCGGCGCTCACTGCGATTGTCCCGTTTTGCCGGGTATACTTGAAAGCGTTCGACAGCAGGTTATTCATGATCATGGAAAACTTATCGGGATCCACCCAGAGTTCGACCGGCTGGACGGGCATCGCCAATCGCAGGCTGATCCCTTTGTTGTCGGCCAGTTCCTTAAAGTTCGAAAGATAATCGGCCAGCCATTTGGTCAGGCTGATCTTTTCGACCGAAAAATGCGGCGTACCGGTTTCAATGCTCCGGAATTCGAGCAACTGGTTGATCAGTTCCAGCAGCCGCGAGGAATGGTAACCGGCAGTCTTGAGCGACTCCGCGACTTTTTCGTTTTTTGAACGCCCCACCAATTTTTTCAGATCATCGATGGCACATTCAACCAGCGTTAACGGGGTGCGGAGTTCATGGGAGATATTGGTAAAAAACTCAAGGCGCTCGTGATGAATTTTTTGTTCTTTATGCCTGATTTTCTGTTCAAACTGCAACTGGTTGAGCATCCTGATCTGCCTGATCCGGAACCGGAAGAAGGTATGGGTAAGCGCAGCGAGTACTGCAATATATAACAGATAGGCCCAGATGGTTTTCCAGAAAGGAGGGATCACCTCGATCGGAATGGACACCTCTTTGTGGTTCCAGACCCCATCGGGGTTGGACGCCTTCACTTTTAAAGTATAGGTTCCCGGAGGAAGCTGGCGATAGGTGGCGGAATTATTTGTTCCCGCATCGTTCCATTTTTCATCGTAGCCTTCGAGCATATACCTGTACTGGCACTTGTTTGCAAAGGGATAATGAATGGCCTGAAATCCGATGGTAAAAACAGACTGCCGGTGGCTTAACCGGATCTTTGGGTTAAACTCGATGCTGTGTTCAATCACTTCGCTTCCCGGAATAACCGGTTCATTAAAAATCTTCAGATTGGTGAAAACCACCCGTGGAATGACCTCCGAAGGCTGGATGTATTGAGGCTTGAAAAAGTTGAGTCCGTTCGATCCTCCGAAATAAAAGGTGCCATCCATGGCGGCGATGCAGGAATTGTTCAGGAATTCACCGGGCAGGACGCCGTTGGTCTGATCGTAGTTGATGAACGTTTTCGACGTAGGATCGAACCTGGAGATCCCTTCGTTCGTGCTGAGCCAGAGAAATCCTTCCGAATCTTCCAGAATAGCAAGAATGGTGTTGCTTGCGAGTCCGTCTTCCACACCGTAGTTGGTAAAGCTCCAGTCGTTCTGATCCAGGCACGACAATCCGCCATACTGGGTTCCGATCCATAATTTTCCTTGCTGATCTTCTTTCAGAAAGTAGACGTCGTTCGAGGGCAGACTGTTGCTGTTTCCGGGAATGCTTGTGAAACTTTTCCGGCTTTTTGTTGACGGATCAAACCAGGTCAGTCCCCTTGCATGTGTTCCAAACCAGTAGCCTCCGTTTTTTGACTCCGTAATCGTCCGGACGTCCATGCTTCCGAGTTCTCCGACATTCAAAAAGCGATCCTTCTCCCGGTCGTAAATACAAACGCCTTTCCAGTTTGTTCCCACCCAGATCTGCTTCTTCGAATCTTCGTAAATGGTGCGGATGTCGTACGCGTAATCGTCCTTTGCATAAGCAGGAATTTCGTTATACACCTTAATCTTTCCTGTTTCCGGATCGATTCGGTTGATCCCGCCCCGGTAGGTTCCGAACCACAGTTTTCCGTCGGAGGCGGTAAGGGCGCAAAGAACGGCATTGTCGCTTAATCCGCTGGCATCGGGACGGTGTTTGATCCGTTTGATGATGCCGAGCCGGGGACTCCAGACGTCGATCCCGCCACCGTCGGTTCCCAGCCAGATATTTCCGTCCCTGGCCTGGGTAATGCCCCAGATTTTCTGATGTGAAGGACTTTCCGGATGCCCCGGATCATACTTCAGGGTGTGGATCTTATTCCGGTACTCATTTACAAAGTGCAAGCCTCCGCTATAGGTACCCAGCCAGAAATTTCCCGATTGGTCCCGGAAAATTTTATTGATGCATCGGTTCGTCAGGCTTCCTTCGAAAGTTCCGGTCTGGTATTTCACGCCCTGTGCCAGGTCTCCTTTGCCGGTCACTTCCGATACGGGAACGATACTCAGTCCGTTTTCCCGGGTCCCGATCCAGAGATTGTCGCGGTCGTCGATAAACAGCGACAGTACCTCCCCGTCCGGAAGAAAGTTATTTTGCAGCGGCCGGTAACTGAAATGGCGGGTTTCGCCGTTGGTCAGGTCACACAAAATGATCCCGTCGGAAGTTCCGGCCCACAGCCTGTTTGCCTGATCAACCAGCAGTGTGTAGGTTTCCGCATGCGACGAGGCAGCGACTTTTTCAACGCTGACGATGCTTTGCTGATCGTCCGCCAGTGTTATTTTAAAAAGGCCTTCATGTTTTTTGCCAACGTAGAGACAGTTGTTATACCAGGCGATTGCTTCGAGATTATCGGCAATTTTGGGGAAGTGGCGCCGGAAATCAAGCAGCCGGATAACCGAATCGTTATGTGCTTTGATAAGCAGTCCATGCCGCACTGAAGTGACGAACACATTGTCTTCGGGTGAAATGGCGATCTGGTAAACAGCTCCCAGATCAATTTGCCGGTCTTCCTGCTTCTGCGGCCGGTAATGGCTAAACCTGCCATTTCTGGTATTGAGCTTATCCAGCGAAGTATAGTTCAGTACCCAGGGATTTCCTTGGCCGTCCAGGTGCATGTCGACCACATAATTGAACGACAGGGAAGAGGGATCGTCCGGCAAATTGCGGAAGATCTGGTAATTCTGTCCGTCGTAACGGAATAATCCATCGTTCGACCCAAACCATAGAAAGCCGGTCGAATCCTGGTCAATACACCTGATCACGCTGTTGGGAAGCTTATCCTGCGTGGAAATCACTTCAAAATAAAGCGAGCGGATATCGGGCTGCGAAGGTTCGGCCTGCCCGAAAATAGCCTGCCCGATAAAAAGCAGGAAAACAAGAAAGAATTTATTTCGCTTGTATCGGTTCATTCACATTCACTGGTTTATCTTCCAAAAATAGGGGATAAAATGGTAAATCCATCTGCCGATGCAAACTCCGAGGGGCGGCTGACGGTTCAATTGCAGGGGTGAAATTGGTCAGATACTGAACTTAAAACATTTGGGCATGGCTCCAAAGAATCATAAGATTGGCTTGTTTTGTTCCTGGACATGGTCTATTTTTATTGGAAATATTGTTTGTGATAATGAACGAAATTAAGATTTATCGGATTACAGACAGTCAAATTGAAGTTTCTGTTCAGTTTGACAAAGATACTGTATGGCTAAATCGTAGTCAATTGGCTACATTGTTTGGGAGAGACGTTAAAACTATAGGTAAACATATTGGCAATGTTTTTACTGAAGGAGAATTAAACAAAGAGGCAACTGTCGCAAAATATGCGACAGTTCAAAGAGAAGGAGAAAGAGAGGTTATAAGAGATATTGAATTTTATAATTTAGATGTGATAATTTCTGTTGGCTATCGGGTAAAATCACCGCAGGGAACACAATTTCGTATCTGGGCAACACAGCAGCTAAAAGATTATCTGGTGCAAGGCTATGCCATTAACGAAAAAAGACTGGTACAAAAGCAGCAGGAAGTCGAATACATCAAAACAGGCATCCGCATTCTGAACCGTGCCATTGAGCAACAGGCCACTGAAGCCGACAGCCAAATGTTACGCGTGTTTGCACGCGGTCTGGCACTGCTTGACGACTATGATCACCAAACCCTTGAAACAAAAGGAAATTCCGTTCGTGAAACACAGTTTCCAACTTTTAAGGAATATATGCAACTAATTCGGAATATGTATTCCGAGTTTGCTTCCGGTGTGTTTGCCCGACCCAAAGACGACAGCTTTCATAGCTCCATCGGACAGATCGCACAAAGCTTCGGAGGTGCCGACTTGTACCCGTCTATCGAAGAAAAGGCTGCTAACCTCTTGTATTTTATTGTCAAAAACCATTCTTTTGTTGACGGAAACAAACGAATTGCCGCGGCCTGTTTTCTCTACTTCCTGGAGAAAAACAATGCCCTCTATTTTACTGATAGCACTCCGGTTATTAGTAATGAAGCACTTGCAGCGCTCACGCTGTTTATTGCAACAAGCAAAACGGAAGAAGCCGAAATAGTTAAAAAATTAGTCATTAGCATTCTTAACAGAAATAAATAATGGGACGCTCACCCGAAATACAGATTAACCGATTTCAATTAGCGCTTTTACTCGATAACAGTCAAAGGGGTGTTTATGATGAAGTCCTTGCAAATAATGTGTTTTGCAGTCATTGCGGAGGAATTGCCCAAAAAGGCATCGTGGCTGAAGACATATACCTGACCAGACTGAATGATATCATGGTACGTGGCACTTGCAAGGCTTGCAACGGTAAAGTAGCCCGTATCATCGAATTCGGGGAGGATAAGACGTTTTGCGAAAAAGCAAACAATTTCAGGAGCTCAAAAATAAGGCCATCAAGAGGCTAAATGATATCTTCGATGATCCCGATTGTTAAACAACTAACTAAGCAAAATGCCATGAAGAAAGTTTTCACCTCAATTTTGATTCTGACGAGCTTAATTTCTCTTGGACAAAATCCGCCAATTGACGATTTATGGAAATTGTACAATTCGCAGGATTTAAAATCAGTAATCGAAAAAGCGAAACCGCTTCTTGAAAATGACCCCAATAACATTGACTTGAATTTAATGATAGGCCGTTCATTCACGGACCAGGCGGACTTCAAAAATGCGATTCCGTATCTGGAATTGGCAGCGAGGACCGATAGCAGCAATTCCTGGCGTAAAGCATGGGCGCTCCGCTATTTAGGCGTATGCTATTATATGCATGAGGACTACGACGGTTCAAAAAAATCACTAAAGGAGTGTTTTGATTTAAAAGTGACAAAAAATGTAACCCAGGACGCAGGTTTAAAGATCTTGTTGTTTGGATTTGACGATTTTTACAAGGATTGGAAAACTGTTGAATCGGATAATTTTAGATTTCATTTTCAGAACATGAGCGAATCTGATATAAAAAGCTATATATCGTCAAGAGAAGATGCTTTTCAAAACATAAACACCTTCTTTAACAGTCAATTACCAAAAAGGATTGATTTTTTCGTTTGGGAATCGAGAGAGGATGCAATGAATTTGTTAAGAGCCAATCTAGGGTTTGCTGAGCCGGCATCGTGTATTGTGCATTCTCATTATCAGCAAACAAGAGGACACGAGATGACTCATGTTGTTTCAAACTATTCGACCGGGATGGTTGTTAAAACAGGATTGATCAATGAGGGTATCTCGACAGCATTATGATGTTTGAAAAAAAGCCCATAGTCACGGAACAGGCTCGTGTGCGCCTTTGCTGATTTTGTTGTTCTTTATCCGGTTATTGCCGTCAATATCAAGGGTGCCGTTTATGCCGGCCGAAATCACGATTCCGGTGTTTGCGGCAGGGGAGGCGGGTTGGATATGTAAATCAGGGGAGGCTGGGTTTACCAGTAACGGATCAATTCCATTGGTTGAATGGCCATCGCCGCCACAGGCCTGCCTCCATTCGGCAAAATCGGCATAGGGAGTTCCGTTCCAGATCCACTTAACCGCACCGGTCGTGTAGTAAAGATTATAATCGATCACGTTATTCGATCCTGTGCTGGTATATTTGTGGACAAAAACGTCATTTTCAGCTCTTGCATAAATGATGTTGTTTTTTATCACATTGTCAAAACAGTTTTCGGTCAGCCTGATTTCGCCTTCCACCTCGTTAAAATAGCCCAACACCTTATTGTTGAAAGCAAGTGTGTTATTTACGACATAGCATTTCCGTGTGCCTCCTGAGGTGTAATTCAGATAGCCACCCAGAAAGATTCCGGTACGCCAACAATTACTGACAAAGTTATTTCGTACGATGCAGCCTTCGGTGGGATAATTGTCAGTCTCACTCACCAGTCCGATACCCCGGTCGGAATCAAACACCTTGTTTCTTTCGACAATGATATTCCTTGCCCCGTCAACATAGATTCCAATGGCGCCGTAACCTCCCAGAGGCCCCAGGGCATTTTCGATCTGATAGACGGTATTTCCAACGATCAGTCCGTTACGTGCATAATTATGCTCCGGAACGCTGTTGGCGGCATATCCGCCGGCGGCATCAATGCCGATATTTTCACCGTTATAAATGGTATTATTCCGGATGATGAAGCCATCGACATAACCGTTAATCGTGAGGTTCTCGCTGTAACCGGTATTGCAGTCGTGAATGACGTTCTCTTCGACCAGAATGTTTTTCATGGGTACATTGGTATTTCCGATAATTTCAATGCCGTGTCCGCTTCTGCCGTCTTCGAGCTTTACGTTGTGCTCGATGTTATAGATTTTATTCTTTCGGATGATGATATTTCCGGAGCCTTCGGTCGCCAGAATTCCGTTGACGTCGACCCAGGGCGTGCTGCTTTTATAGTTGCAGACATCAAAACCCTGAAATACGATGTAGTTTACATTGCGGATGGTCACCAGCGCTTCCTTCCCGGTAATTGGAAGGCCGGTACCGTCAATTACCGGCACTTCTCCGGGATATGCTTTCAGGGTGATGTATTGATCTGAACTGCCCGACCGCGGGAACGATACTTTTTCATAGTATGTTCCGGTCCGCACGATCACCGTATCGCCTGGAAAAGCCTTTTTCAATGTGGTATTGATGCTTTTAAGCGGAGCATCGATGGTGCCCTCGTTCGCATCCCGTCCGCCGGGCGACACATAGTAGGTGCGTACAGGATCGGCGTCAGGCAGGTCATCGGTTTCGTCCGACTCCGCGCAACCGAAAACCACAGAACTTAATAAGATCAAAGCCCCGATAAGAAAGGCCTGATATTTTCCCGGTTTGTATTTTTTCCTTTTATCCATTGCTGATAGTTGTTTAAATACAACAGCGATCAGCCTTTGGTACCCTTGAAAAATAACAAACAGTACCAAAGGCCAATATCCCTGTTATCTGTTATTCGGAGACAATTTTCCGGACGCAGTTATTATTCTTATCGAGCACATACACGGTGCCGTTTTTATCGACCGCCACACCTCCAGGTCCTCGGAAAGCAGCAGCTTCGCCAACCGCATCGGTATAACCCGACACGCCACTGCCGGCAAACGTGCTGACCTGGTAGGTGCCTGCTGCTATTTGCCGGATCGATTGATCCGGATTATATGCTCCGCCGTCCCAGGTTCCGTTGCCTGCCACATAGATGTTGCCGGCCAAGTCAACTTCCAGGCCCCAGGGGTACGAAAATTGTGCAGCGGTTCCGGGGCCGTTTGAGTACCCGGGAGTGCCGCTTCCGGCAATGGTGCTGCCTTGCCACGTACCCGCGGCGTACCGGTTGACGATATGACTGCCGTGAACACAAACGTACAGATTTCCATCGGGGTCAAAATCGATCCCTGCCGGATAAGGAAGCCCGGTAACAATCGGATCACCACTCGTTCCCTGCTCCGTAACGGGATAGACATTTCCGGCCCCGGTACAGGACGAATAATACACATAGCCCGTCTTTTTATCAAAGGCCACACTCCATGGTTCCTGATGTGCAAGGGCCCAGGTTGTTGCAGTTCCGTCGGGCGATATTTTGCGAATATCCCAGTTCCCGGGGTCGACCGAATAAACATTGCCATCGGCATCGACGTCAAGGTCATAAGGCAGACTGAATTGAGCCGCAGCCCCCTTGCCGTCGGCATAACCCGGATTGTTCGGATTTCCGGCAAGGGTGGTCACCTTTCCTTCAGGGTCGATTTTCCTGATGCAATGATTGCCGGGATCGGCAACATACACGTTCAGATCGTCATCTACGGCAATACCCATGCTCCTGTACCAGACCTGTCCGCTAAAATTAAACATGGCAATGTCGCCCGCGCCATCCTGATACCCGGCTTCACCGGTGCCGGCCAGGGTACTGACTGTACGGGTATAGCTATAGGTGAAATTTTCAGCGCTTTGGGCTGTTTTGTCTGCTATGGCAACCGTGAGCGGGCCCGAGCCTGCTTTTTTGGGTACAACAACCATAATCTGGTTGTTGCTTGCACCCACAATAGCCAGTGAACGGCCATTCAGGCTTACCGATATTCTGGACGTATCTTCTGTAAAGTTTGTACCTGTAATCAGCACTTCAGTGCCTCCGCCGCCGGTTGCCGGGATGAAACTCCCGATGGTTATGGGGGCTGAAGGATCAAACGAATCGGAATCATCCTTTTCACAACCGATCATTGCAAGTGATATACTGCAGAAAACAGCGGCCAGCCGGAATACCTTTTTCATCCGGAAATGGTTTATTTTTGAGTTGCCGGACAGCATCCGCATAATCCTGTCCGCGCTTTTATTTATTTGCTTCATAACGCATTCTGTTATTAATTTTCAACGAAATAATTACCAGCCCGGATTTTGTACCAATGCTTTGTCGCGGTCAAGATCTTTTTGCTGGATGGGGTAGAGGTACATTTTATCGTCCCAGTACCTTTTCTGAAAGAGCGTCCGGCTGTAGAATCCGGTATAGGAGAAGCCCAGGCCGCCATCGTCGGCGTTTACATTCATGCTGTAAATGGTTTGGTTGGCCGGCAGCCCCAGCAACAAGCGTCTGCCAAGCGTATAGTACCGGTCACTTTCAAAGCAAAGTTCAATCTGCCGTTCGCGTAAAATGAATTCCCGCATCTGATCCTGGTTGCCCACTGCATCGGGATATACCTCGTCGATTCCCGGTAAGCCGGCTCTTTCCCTCACCCGGTTCAGGTAAGTGAGAATGTTGGTATTCGACGGCTCATATTCGTTTAAGGCTTCAACGTAGTTCAGCAATATTTCAGCATAGCGAATGAGGATATAAGGCCGGTAACTGGTCACATCATTGCGGATATTGTCGTTCGGGCTGAGCCTTTTCGAAACACAATAGCCTGTGATGTTGTTGCTGCCGGCTACTTTTTGTCCCGATGTTCCGTTGTAATAAAACTCTGTCCGGCCCGTTCCGTCTTTGTTGCCGTCAGAAGAGAAGTAATTTTTATCGTCGGTTGTAGGAGCCGAAACAACAGGGCGCCCGTTATACTGGATGTACGCATAAAACCGGGGTTCGCGGTTCGCATACATGTTCCATTCTCCTTTCAGATGTCCCCAGGACTGGGTGCTTCTTTCGGCAGCAAAACCGGTTTCCTGATAGCCTGATTCCGGATCGTCGATTGTTTTTCCATTGTTCATGTAAAATGCATCCACAATATTCTGGGTTGCATTGTACAAATTATAGCCGCCCGGTCCCGGCGATGCACATTTTGTATATCCCCAGTGCGACCAGTTATTATTTGAAAAAATAATTTCATCGTTCCAGTTGACCAGGAAAAGGTTTCGGCAGGATAAAAACGGATTCTGATCGGTATACAGTTGATATACATCCAGATCGATTACCGATTTAGCTGCATCTGCGGCTGTTTTCCATTTATTGGCATCGTACTGCGTTGGCGCAAGAAGCGTTCCGTCGTGATTTTTGAAACCGGCGAAGTCCGGATTGCCATTCCACAGCGGACTTGCCGCCAGCAGAGCGACCTGAGCTTTCACGGCCAGACAAGCGCCCCTGGTTGGCCGTCCGTAGTTGCTGGACGAACTCCAGACAGCGGGCAACGCGGCCGAAGCCTGATCCATCAGCTTATTAATGTACACCGCACAGGTGTCAAACGGAGCCCGTGGATATTGATTAAAATCCTCTGTCTGGCTAATTTCACCGGTAAGTTTCACAAACGGACCGTATTGCTGCAACAGCTTCCAGTAAAACCAGCCGCGCAGAAACCTGGCCTCGGCCATGTATTGACTTTTCAGCTCATCACTAAGCTGCGATTCGGGCACGCTGTTGATGTTTTTTTCAAAAACAAACGACTTGCGGATGCCCGTATAATAATTGCTCCAATTAAACGTATACTCACTTTGGGGGCTCCAGTTTCCGCTCACCATTTGCCGCACATTCGTGCCCGGAATTGAAACCGACGATTCGTCGCTGGCACCCATACTGGCCGGATCACCGCCATCGGAGACATGCACATACGAATAGACATTGTACAGGTATGCTTCTGCATTTGCCCTTGTTGACCAGATCATGTCGCTTGTGACCAGGTTATCGGGTTCCTGATCAAGATAGTCGCACGAAACGAATAAAGCGGCCAGCAAAACTGCCGTAAAAATCAGGGATAACGTCATTGTCCGGTAGCTCAGCCTGATGGCACGGAATAATTTCAGCATGTTCCCGGATCCATGCAAATCTGTATCTGATGAAAAATAGTTTGGTGTCATAGTAAATTCTTTTAATGATTAAAATTGAGCCCGCACACCCAGGGTGATTGTCCTTACCGGAGGGTAACCTGTTCCCCCTGAACCCAGCTCAGGATCCCACAGTTTGAATTTGGAGAAGGTCAGCAGGTTCTGTCCCGACAAGTAGAAGTACAAGGTAGATAAGGCTTTGCCGTGATTTGAATTCGAAAATACAGTATACCCGAAAGAAGCCTGTTTTAACCGCCAAAAGCTGCCGTCTTTTAACCACCAGGTACCCGACTGGTAATTATTATCAGACAGTGTTGCAACACTTAACCTCGGATAATCCACGTTTTGGACAGGATTTTCTTCGGTCCACCGGCTTGTTACATTCGAGAGCACATTCCCTGGATACTGGCCCATGCCTGCAAAGGGCACAACACCAACTCCGGGCGATCCCTGTCCGTCTAATTTTATTTCCGAGCCGTTAGCCATAATCCCGACATCGCTCACGCCTTGAATAAACAGTGATAAATCGAACTTTTTGTATCCGACCGAAAAGCCGCCACCATACGACAAGGTCGGGAAAGGCGATTTTCCAAGATAGGTCCAGTCCGAGGCATCGATCGTTTCATCCTTGTTCAGGTCCCTGTATTTAATGTCGCCCGGCTTCGTAACGCCGAATGTCTGATTTGGACTCTCGTCCACATCGGCCTGATCAATAAACAAGCCTTCCGAAATGTATCCGGTAAACTCGCCAAAGCTGTGACCCGTGCCTTGCTGATAAGCCAGGCTTCGTTCCGGCTCATCCTGAAAAACGATTTTATTTTTACTGTAGGTGAAATTGCCGAAGACTCTTAAGGTGATATCTTTCCCCAGGTTGTCGTTGTATTCGATACTCCCGTCCAGACCCTTATTATTCATTTCCCCTAAATTGGCATTAATGATGAGATCGCTGTACCCGGCAATGGGCGAGATGGATTGCCGTTGGATCAAAATATCTTTCCGCTGGTCGCGATAGGCTTCCACAATCAGGCTGAGTTTTTTAAACAAGCCCAGTTCCAGTCCGATGTTGGTTTTGGTCGAGGTCTCCCAGGTCAGGTTCTCAGCGCCTAAAGAACTTTCGGCAATACCGCCATAATAAGTCCCGTTATAACCAAAAGAGGCCCCGTTACCTCCGGCAATTTGGGTGAGGTAGGGGAATCGGTTATTTGCTTGCCCAATTTGGTCATTTCCTACCAATCCATAGGAGCCCCGGAGTTTAAATAGGTTGATTTTATCTGAAAGAGGCCGGAAAAAACTTTCGTTCGAGATCACCCAACCTGCAGACACCGAAGGGAAGAAGCCAAAGCGGTTTCCTTTTGCGAAATTCTCAGAACCGGTATAGCCCGCGTTTACTTCGAGCAGGTATTTTTCTTTGAATCCGTACATGATCCTTCCGGCCAGACCCTGGTTCCGGTAGGGGATGGAAAAAATTACGGAGGAGGCCGTACTTTGTATCCGGTTACGCATATTATAGAGAAGCAAGCCCCCGAGACTATGATCACCAAAAGTGCGGTTATAATTCAGGTTGGCTTCCAGGTACATGGTCCTTTCTGCTGACGACGACTGCGAATAGCCCAGCGATTCGGAGCCATACCGGGCCTGGGTATAAATCAGGTTTCCGTTCTCGTCTCTCGAACCTGCGTACCACAGGTCGTTTTTGCCCGTCCGGTAATTATCATTCTGTCCGTAAGAGTCGAATGAGAAGCGGCCTGTGGCGATTAGCCCCGGGATTACAAAATCCAACTTTTGTTTGAGGGTGAGGATTGACTGAACGATAGGCTTAAACTCGGTTGTGTATCCCGAATTCTGTACCTCGTTGAGCGGGTTTGTACCTCCGTTGTTCAGCGGGCCTGCCCACTTTCCATCGGGATACCGGGCCGGAAAAGAAATCGGATTGGTTGCATAGGCCGAATACCAGATTAATGAAGAAGATACACCCGGATAGCGGCTGTTAACCAGCATGGCAGCCAGATTCACCGATAATTCTGTCGATTTCGATAAATCGACATCCACGTTTGTTCTGAAATCGTATCGCTTAAAGTTGAGGTTTGGATCATAGCCGTCGATGTCCGATACTTTGTAGCTGCCATCCTGATTATAAAACGACATGGATACGTAATACCTCACCGCCTCGGCTCCGCCGGTAACATTCACGTTGGCGTTATACATCCGGGCCCAGTCCTTATAAATAAGCTTCATCCAATTCACATTCGGATGAAGATAAGGATCGAGGCCGCTGGCTGTTTTTTGAATTTTTTCTTCCGAATAGACCGGCAGTTCGCCCATATTTACCCGGGCCTCATTGTATAGCTTCATGTACGTAACGCCATCGATCATCTCTGGGAGCCGGGTAAGACCCGAAAGGCCGGTTTCGGCTTTAACCGATATCTGCGGTTTTCCTTTCGCTCCTCTTTTTGTCGTGATAATTAACACGCCGTTGGCGCCTTTTGCTCCATATACGGCGGTTGCAGAGGCATCTTTCAACAGCGAGATACTTTGAATATCTTCCGTGTCGATGTTATTAAATGCCCCGGCATAGGTGCTGCCCACATCATTCCGCTGCACCCCGTCGATAATGATTAACGGATCGGTATTTCCGGTGAAGGTGCCAATACCCCTGATGGTGAAGGTTGCATTGTCGTAGCCCGGTTCGCCGCTGCTTTGCATGGAAATGATACCGGCAACTTTTCCGGCCAGCGCGTTGGTCAGCGTGGGCACCGAATTCCCTTTTAAGGTTGACATTCTAACTGAAGTAACCGAGCCGGTCACGGTTTCCTTTTTCTGTTCGCCATAGCCTACAACCACGACTTCATCGACGCCGATCGACTCATCTTCCATTACAACCTGGAAATGGGTCTTATCGCCAACAGCAATCCGCTGCTTTTTCATTCCGACAAAAGAAAACACCAGGATTTCCGCATCACCCGAATAATTCAGGCTGAAGTAACCGTCGGAATCGGTAATTACCCCCACCGTTGTATTCTCAATAACGATCGACACTCCGGGAAGCGGTGCCCCTGTCGAATCGGTCACCCTTCCGGTAAACCGCTTGGTCTGAGGCTGCTGATTTTTCTGCACAGGGACGGGATCCTTTGCTTTCAGGATAATTTGCCGGTCCCTGATTTCATACGAAATGTTGGTTTGTTCGCAGAAGTTTTTCAAAACATCTTCGAATTTAGCATCGGTATAATTGGCCGATACCTTCTGTGTGAAATCGAAGATTTGATCCTTGTACAGGAAAATGTAGTTTGTTTTCTCTTCAATGGTCTGCAATACATCACGTACATCGGCTTTTTCGAAGCTGACCGTTAGCCGGACCTGCGAAAAACTGTTACCGAACGTAACAAAAACAATAAACAGTAGAATAGCTGTCAGTTTCATTTTTCTCAATTGTAATCTCGTCTCGTCCCCGTAACGGGACCAGATTTCTCGATTTTTTTCCATAAATTTGAATCGTTAAATGATAAGTTATTTCAATAATTTAACACATCGGACCGGTGAGTGCTGGAACACTTACCGGTTCTTTTATTTTAATATGACATATTCATGATCTCCTTGTTTTTCAATTTTTACTGACGCTGTGCGCGCAATTCTTTCGATTACTTCATTCTGATCTTCTTTTAATTCCAGTTTCCCTGATATTTTGAAGGTTCCCAGCATAGGATCCTCAAAACGAAAACGAATGTTGTAGTAGCGTTCCAGCTTTTTTATAATCCTGTTCAGATCGACTGTTTCAAACTTCATCATCCCCTGTGTCCATAAAATATAATCGGCCACATTGACCTGCTTTAGCCTGATTTCATTCGTTTGTCGGTCGAACGAAGCCAGTTGTCCCGGAACAAGTTCGGTAGCCTGCGTGAAAAATCCTGCGCGGTGTTGTTTCACACTCACTTTGCCGTCGACCAGTACCGTTTCAATCTGGTTGTCGCCCGAATAGGCCGAAACATTAAAGCGGGTCCCCAGATCCTTAATGATCAGGTCATTTACCTGAACCACGAACGGATGTTTTGAATCGTGCCTTACCTCAAAATAAGCTTCCCCCAACAACATTACCTCACGAGAATCGCCTGTAAATTGGTCCGGATAAGCCAGGCGGCTGCCGGCATTCAGGAATACCTTTGTTCCGTCGGGCAACAGTATTTCCGAAGTTTTGCCATAAGGTATGATCAACTGATTCAGCGCCTTCGCTTTCGCCCGATCCGGTTTTGCCGGCTTCAATGTGTCGCTGTTGATGACCAGTTCTCCCGATTTTTGATATTTGATCACCGAACGTTCGTCGTCGAGTATTACCTGATCACCGTTTGCGCGAATGAGCTGTGCCTGTCCGGCCGGTGCTTTATCGTCCGAACTAAACGCATAAAATGCCGAAGTGTTTGCAGGCTGCCTGTAAAAAAGCAATGCTCCGATCGTGAAGAAGAGAAGCGCCACGGCGGCATATTTCGAGAGGACGATAAACCTCTTTGCCAATGCGTTCGAATTCTGCTTTTGTTCAATTTGGTTTAAGATTTTCGCGAACAAGCGGATTTTTTCTTCTTCGGGAAGCGGCTCGGCGACCGTCCGAAACTGAGCGATAATCCTCTTTGCGGCCTGAACATTCCTGATCTCTTCCGGATGTTTGGCACAGAACTCCTTCCAGATCAAATCGAGTTCGTCGGTTGGTTTAAAGACCCAGTCTATAAACGAGATATCTTCAAGATATTTGCTTAAATTGTCCATCGTTTCATTCGAAATTCACCTTAAAAGGCAAGCTCCTGCCGAAACATAGACGGATTTTTTAATCTTTTTTTCGAAAAATTTTGAATAGAAGGATAAGCGTATTATTATCAAGTATTTGGCGCACGGTTTTCAGTGCGCGGTAAATCTGTGTCCGGACCGATTCGACTGTAATTCCCAGGATAAGCGCAATATCGCGGTAATCGAGGCTCTCGTTAAACCGTAAATAGACGGCCTCCTTTTGTTTTTCCGGCAGTTGGTTCAGTGCATTGGCCAGTTTGATCCGGATTTCCTCCTCCTGTTCCTTCTCAATCAGCAGGTATTCAATGCTAAACTCCGGTTCCGTGTGCTTACCGTCGGGCACTTTTGTTTCGTCAAAGCGTCGTTTGGTTTTCAGTTTCCTGATCAGGTTACGCTTTAGAGCCAGCAGCAGGTAGTATTTTAGATTTTCGTAGCCGACCGAATTTTTCTCCCTTCGCATGTACAGGTCGAGGAATACCTCCTGAATGGCGTCTTTTATCGTGTCGCCGTCATTACACAGTTTACGGCCATATTGATAAAGGCTGTCGACGTGCCGGTTGTAGAAAATGGCAAAAGCTTCCTTGTCGCCGTCTTTAAAGCGCGACCAGGCCGAGATCCAATAATCTTTATCGACTTTAGCTTTAACCAATTGTTGCTTTTTGCTGAGTAAATTACAAATGTAATCATGAAAGAGGCATGTTCCAACATCAGCCAAAAATTAGCTTGAACTTTCGTTCATGGCCCGTGCTTTGAAAAGCCTTTTACAGGATTTCGGTAAAACCCTCACCCAACCGTCAGCGAAAGAGCACCGATCGATCAGCGATGGATCAGTGTAAATAAAAAACGATAATAATATATTGATTTACGATAAATATTATATCTTTGCAAGGATTGAGTTTAGGATTAAAATGAATGGCAAATCAACAAGTGTAAATCATTATGAAACGAATTTCAACCGTATTTCTTCAGGTAGTCATTGTCCTTATCGGCATCGGCACTCTTGCCCTTTTGCTGTGGGAACCCCACCTTGAGGGCCGGAATGTTAATGCAACGCCCTTTGAAATCTACTTCAAAGACCCGTTCCTGGCATATGCCTATATCGCATCGATCTCTTTTTTCGTGATGTTGTATCAGGCATTTAAGCTGTTAGGTTACATCGGAAAGAACAACGTATTCTCGCTAAATTCCGTGAAGGCTTTACGAACAATAAAATATTGCGCGATCGTCCTTGTGGCTTTTATTGCAGGTGCGGAAGCTTACTTTTTTATCGTTCAGCGAAGCAATGAAGATATTGCCGGTGGGGTTGTTATGGGCCTTTTTATGATTTTTGTGTCTGTTGTAATCGGCGCCGCTGCCGCAGTATTTGAAAGAATCTTACAAAATGCCGTGGATTTGAAGTCCGAGAATGACTTAACAATTTAAAAATAATAACTTGGCAATTATAATCAACATCGATGTGATGCTCGCGAAGCGAAAGATGAGCGTCACCGAGCTTACGGAGAAAGTCGGCATAACGATGGCTAATATTTCGATCTTAAAAAACGGAAAAGCAAAGGCAATCCGGCTGTCAACACTGGAAGCCATCTGCAAGGCTTTAGATTGTCAGCCGGGTGATATTATCGAATATAAAGATGAACAGACTAAAGATGCTTTGGCAAAGAGCCAGGCTACCGGGGGTTAAGTTGAAAAAGATATGACAGAATTTTGGGAAGAAAGCTTTAAGGATAAAAAAGAAATGTGGGGATTTGAACCTGCCGGTTCTGCCTTCACAACTTTAGCGTTATTTAAGGAGAGCGGAATAAGGAAGATATTAATACCCGGATTTGGTTACGGCAGAAATGCCAAAGTATTTATTGACCATGGCTTTGACGTAACGGGGATTGAAATATCTGAAACTGCGATTGACCTGGCCCGGAAGCATTATGGAAATGACCTGAAAATTCATCATGGCCCTGTCAGTCACATTTCGTATGGTCCCTTTAACGAAAAATTGAGTAACTTTATGGTTTATAAGATGGTAAGAAAGTAACGAACGGTTCAGCAAAAGGATCATTTTCCCGGTACAGATTGACCAATTTAACCGAACTGATATTTAAAAAGTTAATTCCCAAATGAGATACATTCACGACACCTTTTTAAATGAAAAAAATCGATGGACAAGCTATTTAAAATTGCAGTTGCCGAGCTGGGGCAAAAGGAAGTTCAGGGGAGCGGGCACAATCCAGCCATTGTAAATTATGCCCGCGAAGCCGGATTTGACTGGGTGAATGACGATGAAACGCCCTGGTGCAGTATTTTTGTCAACTGGGTGGCTATGAAAGCCGGGCTTGCCCGGAGCAAACAGGCCAATGCGCGCTCGTGGCTGCTCGTGGGGCAAAATGTCGACACCTCTCCGCTGCCGGGCGATGTGGTTATTTTCTGGCGGGGCAGTCCCGCGTCCTGGGAAGGTCATGTCGCAATCTTTCTGGGCTTTTCGTATGAAGGCACCAAAGTGTACTGCCTGGGCGGGAACCAGGGCAACCAGGTTTCCATTTCGGCCTATCCCCGCGACACCGTATTGGGATTCCGGCGACTATCGGGCGAACCGGCGATGATCAATCTTCCCGACGCGACTTTACAACGGGGCGACAGAGGCGATGCGGTGAAGGCGCTTCAGGACGCGCTCAAAGCAGTGGGCATCAACTGCGGAACCAGCGACGGCGACTTTGGCCCTCTGACCGAAACGGCCGTTAAACAGCTCCAGTCCATGAAGTACGGACTGACCATCGATGGTATTTACAACGCCGATACCCGAAATTTCCTTTTTGAAATCCTTAACAAGTAAGCTCATATGGCAATTTGAAAACTGCTGAATAAAAATGCGTCTCAGCTACGGTCTACCCGAACACCTGACCTTTGGCGGTAATAATGAAAAACTAAACCAGTATGCAAAAAGAAAACACTCATATTGTCTTTGGAAGGATAGGACGGAGGACTTTAATAGGCAGCCATGTAGTTGACCTGAATAAAAGTCAGATAATAAGCTTTGACGATATTTTAAACATTGGGCCTGCTTGTGATCTAAATGCAGGCGAGGAAATTCAAAAAAGGATAGATTGGTGGCAAAACGTTGGCGGTAATTCAAATCCCCCGGTCGAGCAAGACTTAAAAAGCATAGAAACAATCGTCGAAAATGCAGACAATATTGATAAAATATTTATCTGGACCGGGTGTTGTGCCTCTGAAATAATAAGTACTGCACGATTAATATATCATATATCAAAGCTCGGCAAACCTATTTTTATTGCCAATTTTAATATCCCTGTCAGGTCAGTGCGCGGAGATATTGTTTATCCCAAAGCATTAAATCAAACCGCAACCTTTCAGGTGAAAGATATTTTTGAACAGTTTGAGCGAATTGACAGAAGCAGACTGCAAGATTGGAGCGATCTCTGGGAAAAAGTGAAATCGGAAAACGGGCAGTTGCGGATTCTTGATAACAGAGGACAGATCGCCCCAGTAAAAATAGACTATTTCGATTCCTTCTTATTGGCTAAATGTGATGAGAATTTTAAAAAAGCAGCAAGAGTGATTGGAGAAACACTTATGGATACCGATTTTAATGTTGGTGATAGTTATCTGAATTGGAGGTTAAAGCAATTGGCTCTGAATAAAAAGATGGAAGTACGGGGGAGATTGATTGAAATACGAGACTACGAAGTAAGAAAACTACCAATTAATTAGATTGCTCCTCCGGTAAGCGCTGACGGAGGAAAGCCTCTCACATTTTATGGAAATATACCAAGCAGAGGGACATGTAATTGACAGGAATAATTTCAGAGAATTTATTAAAATGCAATGATCCAACTAATACATCTGCGTCCCTCATACAAGCCCATACCCGTACCGTTGAATTTTACAGTCAGCTCTGGACTTCGAGGACAAAACTGACTGCGACATTGGCATATTTTGCAATTTCCTCTCTCGAACAGGTTTCGGGTATGCTACGCTTCTAATTTCAATTTAAAGTAATCGCTTAAAGTCGTTTTTAATGAAATCGGGTTTTTGCCTTTTCTTTCGCCACCTGATTTGCAGAATACTGTTCAGGTCCGGCCAATTCTATCAAATCAGATTTGTCAACCCCCTCACTGATTATATTGGCTATGAATTCGGCAACGTCGATCGGGGAGTTCATCTCTATTTTTAAGTCCGCGGGATAAAAGGATGGCAGTACTCCTGTTTCTTTTACCAAATCGACCGACATCAACCAATTGCTGTAAACCGCTTTTGCGGGCACTTTTTTTTCAGTCAAAAAATCTGCAATCGCCGAACCAACTTGCCCGGATGCTCCTAATATGACGTTCATATTTCTAAAGTTTTATGTATCGAAAGTAGTTCAAACTTGCGAAATAACTCATATGTTTAACGCTCTAAAATAAATGAATCTTGCCTTAACAGCATATTTTCCCGGATACGTAATCGCGGAAAGTGAATCAAAAATGGTAAGGATTTTAACTGTCGTTTTTTTTATTGGGATCGTAATCCATTTATTGCCATTGTTATAGGCTTCAAAAGATAATCAGCTCTAAAGGAGTATGAACAGAGATCGGGAGCCTGTTCTTGTTCCTGGCATCAGTGAAATCAAACCTCAAATAGCAAGCACAATTCGCTTAATTTCCAGGGCAATATCCTCTGGTGAAAGAACAAAATCTACGCAGCCGCTTGATATAGCACTTTTGGGCATATCCGGTTTAGCGGCTGTTTCAGGTTTCTGAGCAATAGTAATACCGCCAACATTTTTTATGCCGCACAGCGCCTCTGCACCGTCGCCATCATAGCCGGAAACAATTACAGCGATAAGTTTGCCGTCCCAGTTCTCAGTCAGCGAACGCATAAAAACAGTAATCACATCCGGCCAACCCCAGGGTTTCGAAATCGGCTTCAGTCGAAATTCTTTATCAAGAACGTGCAGATCACTCTTCTCAGGGATTATAAATACATGGTTAGGCTTAACATCCAGTTTTTCCGTAATCAATTTTACAGGCATCTGTGTATATTGCGGGAGAATTTCGTGTAATAAGGTCGCTACTGTCCTCAGGTGATTAACAATAACAATGGCTACCCCCAGGTCAGCAGGCAGATTCCGAAGTAACCTGATATAGGCATCAAGTCCACCAGCCGATCCACCCACACAAACTATAGGAAAGTTCTTTACGATGCTTTGAGCTTTCAAATCTTTCATTTCTCCGTATTTTCTGAGTACTAATTAACTGCAAGGCCCGGGAATTTACTCCCGAACCTAAAAATGTGAATAATATAATTTCTTTCAATAATTGTGTAAATGGTTTTCTTTTTAATGCAATTAATTTTGTAAGACCATACTTAAATTTTAACAACCTGATGTTTTACGAATCAAAGATTGTTATCTGAAGGGGTTGTCTTATTGTCGTTACACCTAAATAATAATATAAATGAAAAGTGAAAGCCATTTTATAAACAGAAGTGGATGGCTTAGGGCCTCTGTGCTAGGGATTAATGATGGTATTCTTTCTACTACCAGTCTGGCCATTGGTGTTGCAGCCGCATGCGTGGAGCGAGACCCAATCATATTGGCCACCTTGGCAGGGGTGGTTGCGGGTGCATTATCCATGGCTGCCGGAGAATATGTATCGGTAAGCTCACAAGTGGACATCGAGACTGCCGATTTGGAAAGAGAAAAATATGCTCTTGACATTGACCCGGAAATTGAATTAATTGAACTATCCGCAATATATGAAAACAGAGGACTTACACGTGAACTGGCAAAAGTAGTTGCAAATCAGCTTACAATTCATAATGCTTTGGAGTCCCATGCGAGAGACGAGCTCGGTATAACTGAAATGACCCGGGCAAAACCCTTACAAGCTGCCGTTGTATCTGCAGCTTCGTTTTTAGCCGGCGGAATATTACCTCTGTTATTAGCTGTGTTTGCACCCTTTAAATACATGATAATCTTCCTGTATGTGTTCTCCATCCTATTTCTTGCTTTATCAGGAACCTTTGCAGCCAAAGTTGGCGGTTCCAGGGTCAGCAAATCTGTTTGGCGAATATGTATCTGGGGTACGATTGTCATGATAATGTCTGCGTTGATCGGGTATCTGTTTGGGGTGACCATACATTAGGTTTTATGACAAATGATGTTTTGGAGACTATGATCTGTTTTCACCTTGTTGGTTAAATTTCTTTCTTTGAAAGTTTTTCTTTGTAAAGGTCTATATTTTTCAGAAGATCAGCGTCCGGCAGAGGTTCCGTAATGTTAGTATATTGAACCATTTTCTCATAAATGATTTTTGCAACAAGGTATCGTGCTGTGGGTTTGTCGTCGGCTGGAATAATATGCCAGGGGGCATAGGGAAAGGATGTTTTGTTTATAGCGTCTTCGTAGTAGTTTTGATACTTTTCCCAAAGCTGCCTTTCAGCTAAGTCGCCGGGCGCAAATTTCCAGTTTTTCTCTTTTTTTTCCAGCCTTCTCAATAAGCGTAATCTTTGTTCCTCTTTGCTCAGGTGCAGGAAAAACTTAAAAACAATGACTCCGTTTTGGGTAATATGGTCCTCAAAATTTCCGATTTGGTTGAATCGCCTATCCCAAAAATCAGCAGGTATATCCTCCACTTTTTCGATCCCCGGGATATTCTCGAAAAGTAAGTATTCAGGATGTACCCGTGTTACCAACACATTTTCATAATGGCTACGATTAAAGATTGCGTACTTTCCTTTTTCAGGCAAAGCAACGTAGTGTCGCCATAGATAATCATGCTGCAGTTCCTTTTTGCTGGGCGACTTAAAACTATGAACCACTATACCACGGGGATTAAACTTACTGAACACTTCTCTTATCAGGCTATCTTTCCCCGATGTATCCATGCCTTGCAAGCACACAAGCACCCCATAACGGCCGTGAGCATATAAAGTGTTCTGCAGCCCGGCAAGCTTCTTTCCGACTTCTTTCAGTGCTTTCTTTTTTTCCTTTTTCGACTTGCCGGTGTCCCGCATTGTTGGAAACTCATCCAGCTTTACCGGGGTTGTAACAATAAAATCTGAGGTGCTTAAATGCTCCATAAATATAAAATTAGCTGCATTGCCCAATCAAAAGCCAGATAGCTACAAATACCACAATAGTTCCTAAACAGCCGCCGCCCAATTTCATTGCCCCGTAGCCTGCAATTAGTCCTTTAAAAATGTTGTTCATCGTGTTTTGACTTATGTTTTTTCCTGTGCTGCTTTCACATTAATTGCATCTTTTGCTACCACTGATAAAACGGAATGACCATAAAAGCCATTCCGTTTTTATTTGTAATAGAAATTCTAAGTGCGAATTTCGTTGGCTTCGTTCATACGCCAATTTTCTTCAAAGTACCTGGCGTCTTCGTCATTACGAGGTTTAACTCCAATAACGATCTGTCCTGCTTTGATCCCCGAGTCATACAACTTAGCGCGTGCTTCGGGAATTCCGGAACCTACAAGTGCTCCGATTACTCCGCCGGCAACACCGCCTGCACCCGCACCTGCTAAACCTGCAGCAATGGGGCCAGCAATAACAATTCCAAGCCCTGGGATAACCAAACTTGTTCCGATGGCAGCTATAACGCCTGCAATTGCGCCAATTGTACCCCCAATGGCAGAACCTTTTCCTGCACTTTCGGCAGCTTTAGTTCCTATTTCCGTTTCTTTCACCTCACCCGAGAAATGTTTTTTGCGCGTTTCGTCCGACATCACCAGATTGATGTCGTCTTTTGCGTAACCTCGTTCTTGCAAGGTGGTGTAAGCTCGTTTTGTGCTCTCGCGGTCACGAAACATTCCTGTTAACAAACCAAGGTCTTTGGTTCTATTCTCAGTTTCCCGATTTTGATTTTGATGTTCACTCATTTTGTCTTTATTTAATTTGTTAATTTTTAACTGTTAAACTGTTGTGGTGAGCTGTATATCGAATAATCTTGCTTCCTGGTGCTATCGGGAACGAGATACATGTTTTTATCTTTCTTTGCTTTCATAGAAATCAAGTTACCGTCCATATCAATATGTTCACTTTCTTTCATCAGCATTTTTACAAAAGTGGTAAGCCAAGCAGCGAATTGCGTTACACAATTTTAGCATAATGTTACATGATTTACATTTTGCTTTGAAAATAGAATCGAATGTGCCTAACGATATGCGATCGCAGGGCGTTACTGTACGGTATATTATGAATCCTCCGGGGTTGGGCTCTGTTTTTTACTGGATGATCCGCAATTTATCCGATCGAAATCGCTAAACGTGTTCCCGGAAATGGAAAATTAGATTTGTACTTCGCGTTTAAAATTCGTAGGTTTAGTTTGAATTATCATGTTTAATCGGCAACAAATATTCGAAGGGACGGGTAATGAAAGTCTGCTGCTTTTTCGAATGGTGAAATGGTGAATTAAGAAAATGAAAGTTGAAACTCACGAGATAAACGATACAAAAATTGCCGAAGTGATTTCGGAAGTCAACATCATTAACAACGTCGAAGACGGGTTAGACTTGTTGGGCGACCTCTACTATCAAGGTTTTGACAAGATTGTGATTTACGAGAAAGACATCACTCCTGATTTTTTTGATCTTAAAAGCGGAATTGCGGGTGAAATCCTTCAAAAGTTTTCCAATTATCGTGTCCGTCTGGCAATTGTTGGTGACTTCTCCAAATACACAAGCAAAAGCCTCCGCGACTTTATTTATGAGAGTAACAAAGGCAAACAGATCAGCTTCGTTCGTTCTTGCGCGGAAGCAATAAAGGTCCTTTCAGACAAATGAATGAAAACTTCTGATCCTTCATTTGACGCCGGGTGTAACCATTCCGGTCGTTCAGTTGTTAAATAGGAGTCCTGTGAGGTTGCCACGGAAAGTTATAAGTGTTCAACGTACAGGGCCGCAAAAAAGTAAACGGACTTTGACAATGGAACAAAACAAAAACGAACAGAGACCGGGCGGGCAGGGTGCTACGCCCTTCGCGCAAACTTACTTTCACGGGACCAGGGCTGACCTGAAAGTGGGTGACCTCATTGAAGTTGGTTTTAACTCGAACTATGGGGAAAAGAAAAATGCAAAGTATATTTTCCTGACTGCGACCCTGGATGCTGCTGTCTGGGGTGCCGAACTGGCTTTTGGCGAAGGGCGGGAGAGGATCTATCTGGTAGAGCCGACGGGTGAAATCGAGGACGACCCGGATCTGACCGATAAAAAGTTTCCGGGCAATCCGTCAAAATCTTACCGCTCCACGCAGCCGTTTAAGGTGGTGGGTGAAGTCACCGTTTGGCAGGGACACCCGGCAGAGCAGGTTAAAGCAATGAAGGACCATCTTGAACGACTTAAAGAACAAGGTATTCATTCGCTGAACGACTAAATCCGGGTTGTGTTGCCACAGAATATAGCTACGCAGGTATCGCGTATTTTATCATTTCAAGTTTAGGGGGTAAAATGCCAATTCCTTTCAAAATGGAAGAAGGGGAGTGGTGGTTGTCTGATCAATTTTGGGGGGGATATTGTTCAGGACTGAAATTAAGCGCCTAAATATCAGCCTGGTCGACTGTGTTAAAGTGATGTGGGCAAAAACACCGTCTTTTTGAATGCCTGTCTGGCAGTAATTTTATCCTGATAATAAGAAGAGCGTGTTAGTTAACTAATCGGAAATATAAATCTATGAACGAATGAGAAAAATCTTCCTAAATTTTTTATGCCTGGCAAGCATGACCGTCATGTCAGGTAATCTCTATGCCAGGGGAAAGGTGTTCTCCATTAAAGATGACCCGGGTTTTTCAAACTCCTTAAGTGAACAGTCGCTGATCGTGACCGGAAAAGTGGTTTCGGGCGAAACAGCGAACCCGGAGACACTGATCGGGGTCAACATTGTTATTAAGGGGACAACGACCGGTACCGTAACCAACACAGACGGTGAATACCGCATTCAGGTTCCGTCACGGGAATCGGTTCTTGTATTCAGCTTTATCGGCTTTATGCCCCAGGAGGTCAAAGTCGGCAATAAGTCGGCCATCGACGTAGTGCTGATGCCCGACATCAAATCGCTTGCCGATGTTGTCGTTATTGGTTACGGCGAACAGAAACGGGTAACCATGACGGGCGCTGTGGCCGGGGTTGAAGGCGGGGAACTTGTCCGCGCTCCGGTGGCGGGCGTGAGCAATGCCCTGGTCGGATTAGCTTCGGGCGTGCAGGCGATTCAGAAATCAGGAGAATTCGGGTACGACCAGGCTGATTTGCGGATCCGCGGTATAGCTACCTTAAATACTTCGGGGGCGGGCGCGCTGATCCTGGTCGACGGCGTGGAGCGCAGTACTTATAACGACATCAACCCGAACGATATTGAAAGTATCAGTATTTTAAAGGATGCGTCTTCTACGGCGGTGTTCGGGGTGCGTGGCGCAAATGGCGTCATTATTATTTCGACCAAACAGGGAAAGCAGGGTGCGCCCAAAGTGAATGTTACCACCAACTGGGCAGCGCTTCAGCCGACTGTTCTTCCTGATTTACTGAATTCATATGACTATGCTTTACTTCGGAATGAAGCGGAGCGAAACATGGGCCGGACGCCGGGCTTCACCGATGAAGATATCAGGCTCTACCAAACCGGCGAAGACCCGATCTTTCACCCCAGCAAAAACTGGATGAAGGAGCTGATCAAGAATTTTTCGTTCCAGCAGTCGCACAATGCCAATATTTCGGGAGGAACTGAAAAACTGAAGTATTTCGGCTCGATCGGCTACTTTAATCAAAGCGGCGGATATCACAAGCCCGAACAAAGCTTTGGCTTTCCGTTCAAACATGATTATGACCGGTACAACGTTAGGATGAATTTCGATTTTAACCCGATAGACGATTTGACGATATCGGTCAAGCTGGGTAATCAGATCTCAAACAATTACATTCCCAACGGTGGCGCCTGGGGGGCTTTTGACAAGGCGGCAAACCTTCCGCCAATGACCAGTCCGGGTTATGTTGACGGGAAATATATTGAACGGATCATCGGACTTCCATCGGGGGTGCCAAACTATAATCCCTGGGGACAGGCCGGACCTACCAGTACCGGGGGCGCTTTCGTTACCGAAGACTATTCCAGTACACTCAATACCAACCTCGCTGTAAAGTATAACCTCGACAAAGTGGTAAAAGGCTTGTCGGTAAGGGCGATGGGCGCCTACGACAGTTACTACCTGAAACACAGCGTACGGTCAAAATCGTTTCCGGCGTGGACCATCATCAAAGATGACGACAGTCCCCGGGGCTTCATTATGTACCAAAGCGCCGACGACGGACCTTTTACCAGCATCTCGGAGAGTATCGGCGACAACAACAAATGGCGGAAAATCTATACCGAAGCCGCGATTGACTATAAACGGTCGTTTGGCGGAACACATAATGTTTCCGGCCTAATTCTGGGCAACTTTCAACGGGCCTATTACCCAAACATGCTGTATAAGTTGCCTACCGCTTATCTCGGACTGGTGTCGAGGGTGACCTACGATTATAAAAACCGTTACCTCAGTGAGTTTAACATGGGGTACAACGGCTCGGAAAACTTCCCCGAAGGGAAACGCTTTGGTTTCTTTCCTTCTGTTTCGTTGGGCTGGGTTATTACCGAGGAACCCTTTTTCCCGGAAAACGAGCTGCTTACCTTTATGAAAATACGTGGTTCGTATGGTGAAGTGGGAAACGATAAGATCGGCGGAAAACGCTATCTGTATCTGAACGGTTCGTACTCACTGGTCAACGGGGGCTACCAGCAGGTCGTTTTTGGAGAAGCCGGTACGAACATGGCGCGCTATAACCTATACCGTGAAGGGGATATCGGTAATCCGGACGTGACCTGGGAACGGGCCAAAAAGCTGAATATCGGGGCGGAGATGAAGCTCCTGGCAAACAAGCTCTCGTTAACGGTCGATTATTTTACGGAAAAGCGTGACAACATTTTGTGGCAGCTTTCGACGGTGCCCGAGCTGGTGGCCGCTTCACTTCCCGCCGCGAACATCGGGAAAGTTGAGAATTATGGCTACGAAGCCGAACTTGGTTACCGCGATAAGATCGCCAGGGTGGATTACTGGCTGAAAGGAACTTATTCGTTTGCACGAAACAAAATCATCTTTAAGGACGAGCCGCCGCGGCCGCATGAATGGCTGTTGGCTACCGGCCGCCCGGTCGATCAGTACTTTGGGCTGACCTTTGAAGGTTTCTATAATTCGTGGGATGAAATTAATGATCCCGAACGTCCCGTATCGCAGTGGGAGGGTGGCGGCCTGCAACCCGGCGATGCGAAATACAAAGATCTGAACGAAGACGGCAAGATCACAACCGACGATATGGGTGCCATCCGCCACTCAAACTGGCCCGAAATAACTTACAGCTTCTCGGCCGGTTGTTCCTGGAACGGATTCGATCTGTCGGTACTCTTTCAGGGGACCGAAGATGTGTCCGTTAGCTACGCTTCGGCAGCCGCCTATCCGTTTACCGCCGACTGGGGTTCGGCGCAAAAGTGGCATACGGAACGCTGGACAGCCGAACGTTATGCCAACGGCGACAAAATCACCTTCCCCCGTCTGGAATTATCGCCCGACAAACAACATAATTACCAGCCATCCAGCTTCTGGGTTCAGGATGCTTCGTACCTGCGTTTGAAGAACCTGGAGTTGGGTTACAGGTTCACCTCGGATGTGATGAAAAAGATTGGCCTTGAGTCGATGCGGATCTTTGTCAGCGGAAATAACCTGTTCACCTGGACCAGTATGAAGTACGCCAAGGATCCCGAAGCCCGCGAATTATGGGGACGGGTTTACCCGACCATGCGGGTATTTAATGGTGGCGTTAATTTTCAATTTTAACTAAATGAACAGCCTAATGGAAAGAAATTTATCTTTTATAACGATCCTGACCGCGTTTGCCCTGATCTTTTCGGCGTGTGAGGATTATCTGGAGAAACCCGAAAGCAGTGATATTACCATAGACGATGTTTTTGCTTCAAAAGAAAAAACCGAACAGTTCCTGTGGAACGTGTACCAGACGGCATCGATCTTCGAATTTCCCTACTACTGGGCGTCGGGTGAAAATGGTTATTATCACTACGGAGCCACTTACACCATTGTTGCCGCAGCATCTGACGAAGCCGACAGTTATGCCAACTATACCGGCGCCGATGCGCTTAATAAAGGCAACTGGAGCGCCACGGATATTTATTGGTATGAGTTCAGAAGTGAATTTTGCTACAAGGGGATCCGCAATGCCAACCTGTTCATTGAAAATGTAGACAAGTCTCCTTTTTCAGAAGCAGAGAAGGCGGCGATGAAAGCGGAAGCCATTTTTATGCGCGCACTTATGCATTTTGATCTGATGCAGCGGCTGGGCGGAATTTCGATCGTCGACAAGGTGCTTAAAGTGTCGTCGGCCGCCGATATACCTGAAGTAAGGACACCCCGGAGCACGTTTGAAGAGACCGTTAATTTCATCGTGACCAGTTGTGACGAAGCGGCAAAGAGCCTGCCGGATGCTTACCCCAGCATGTACCGGGGGCGCATCGTGAAAGGCGCGGCCCTGGCATTGAAAGCCAGAACACTGCTGTATGCCGCCAGTCCCTTGTTTAACTCGGCCGAGCCGTATCAGCCGGTCAGCGATCCCGAACTCAGGGCTGCGATCGGCTATACGGATTATGATGCCAACCGCTGGAAACTGGCTGCCGATGCCAGTAAAGCAGTCCTTAACTGGGCCAGCCAAAGTGGCTGGTGTGAATTATACAACGGAAAAGATAACCCGCGCGACCGTTATGAAGAGATCTTTGTGAACCCGAATGTAAATGAGATTATCCTCGACTGCGGGCTGATGGGCACAAACACCACCAACTATTTTGTTCGTTTCATGACTCCCGGAACCGTGGTTTATACAGGATCTGATCCGGTCAATATCGGCGTTACCTTCAATTTTGCGAAATACTATCAGAAAGCGGACGGCACCGACCAAACGTGGAATGAAGAGGAAGGAGTGGCTTATCCATATGCTCAATACCGCGAGAAACTGGATGCACTGGAGCCTCGTTTTCAGGCCTCTGTCTTTCAGTCCGGAACCGAGTGGGCGCGTGGTACCGGCACCTTCTATCATTTTTATGAACAACATGGAAAACAGCTCGATATGTATCATGGCGTTGGATTTCTGCGCAAATTCCTGAAGGGCGTGTTTAATGGTTCAAGCCCCGCTCCACGGTGGATTACCTTCCGCTTGGGGGAATTTTACCTGAATTATGCGGAGGCATTGAATGAGATAAACGGGTCGTCGACCGAAATTGCGGATGCGTTGAACGAAATACGCAACCGTGCGGGTATGCCGGATTACAGCTATACGAACCAGGAAGATATGCGTGCAAAGATCCGGCGGGAAAGAGCCGTTGAACTGGCCTTTGAACAACACCGCTATTTTGATGTGCGCCGCTGGAAGATTGCAGGACGGGAAGGTGTCATGAAGGGCGGGATGTACGAGCTGAAGCTTCAGGGAGGCACACAACCCACCTACACACTGCAAAAGTTTGAAGACCGCGTCTGGGACGACCGGATGTACCTGTATCCGTTCCGGATCAGCGAAGTCAACATCGGCTACATCAAACAGAACCCCGGATGGTAAATGCTGTGAAAAACTTAATCAATAACGCATAAAATTCATACGAGTGAAATGAGCATGACTTCTGAAACACCAATCGAAATGAATATTTTCCAATCATGCGAATTCCATGTGGCAATTAAAAATCGAAAAATATACACATGAAACGAATATACTTGCACCAACCTAATATAGTTCACCACCGGGTGCGGCTATTGGCCGGGAAACTTTTTCTTATCTGTGCATTGCCGCTCTCGTTGACGGCACAACCTTTAAGAAACGAAGCCGGCCGGGATTCGACCGTAAACCTGGCTTATGGTTACCAGGCTCCTGATCAGGTCTCTGCAGCAGTATCGGCGATAAGCGGGGCCGATCTGAGGAAAACACATACGGCCTCACTGTCCAATTCCCTCACCGGGATGCTTTCCGGTTTAACCGTAACACAAAACGGAGGCGCTCCCGGATTTGACGATCCGGTTCTGATGATCAGGGGAATGCATACATTTCTGAACAATGGCGTATTGATCCTGATCGACGGGATCCAGATCAACAGCCTGAATAACCTGTCGCCCGATGAAATTGAAAGCGTCACACTTTTGAAAGATGCTACTGCACTGGCCCTGTACGGTGCAAAAGGAGCGAACGGTGTGCTGCTGGTGACCACCAAACGCGGACAGGTAAGCGATAAAGTGAATATTTCCTTTAAGGCCCGCTACGGGCTGCAAAAAGCCGTCAGCCTTCCTGAGTTTGCAGGCTCGTACGAGTATGCAAAGCTGTATAATGAGGCGTTGGCCAACGATGGCCGTGAAGCCTTGTATGCTGAAAAAGATCTGGATGGTTACCGCTCGGGTGCCGATCCGTATCTGTATCCCGATGTGAACTGGTACGATGAAGTCCTTCGGAAGAATTCTTATATCCAGGATTATAGCCTGACCTTTGACGGAGGCAACAAGACCGCCCGGTATTTTGTGATGGGCGGCTATATGGACAGCCAGGGACTCTATGATCACACGGATCAGGAACATAATGCCAATATCGGGTTTAAAAGCATCAATTTTCGGGCTAACGTCGACCTGAATATCACCGAAACCTTGTCGGCCATGGTCGGAATTGGCGGAAATATACAGGACAGGAAGTTTCCACCCATAACTACCGGAGATATGTGGAAGAACATGGCTACCTATGCGCCAAACCTGTATTCGGTGAGGACGCCTGACGGCAAAATTACCGGTACGGCCAATTTTCCGAATAATCCGGTTGGCTATCTCCTTGAAAAAGGATACCAGTCACGGCACGACCGCAACATTCAGACGAATGTCCAACTCACTCAGAAACTGGATTTTGTTACCCGGGGACTCAGCGCGTTTGGCGGGGCGATATTTGATAACCTGTTCCAGAACCGTTATGACAAAACCCGGAACTACGCCTATTATGAACCGGTAAGAACCCTCTCTTCGACCGGGCAGGATTCCATGTACTACCTGCAGCGCGGCGTAGACAGCGATCTGACGGTGTCGACCGGAGGCGATTATGAGAACAATCGGATTGTTTTCCGTACCGGATTCGACTACAGCCGCAAATTCGGTCAACATGAACTGGGCGGAATGATCATGTTCCAGCAGGACAAATATACGGTATTGAATAATGCCTCGCCCTTTGCCCAGCAGAACCTGGCGGGGCGTCTCGCCTATAACTACAGGCAAAAGTACTACCTCGAAGCGGCGTTTTCGTACAGCGGCCTTGAGAACTATGCTCCGGGGAACCGGTACGGATTCTTTCCGGCTTTGTCGGGCGGATGGCTGATCCATAAAGAAGGTTTCTGGAAGGAGAACAGGGCCGTGAATTACCTGAAATTAAGGGCGTCGGCCGGTATGGTCGGAAATGACAGAGGAGCCGGGCGTTTTTCCTACAATGAATACTGGGGAACCGCTTCAAACCAGGGCTATTATTTTGGTACGGGCCAAAGCTGGTCGCCTGGACTTGTCCAGAACTCCATTGCAAACCGCGATGTGACCTGGGAAAAGGCAATCATCTCCAATGTGGGGATCGACGCCCGCCTGTTGAATAACAAACTGAGTCTGAATGCCGACGCATTTTACGAGTATCGTTCTGATATTCTGGTAGATCTGAACAACAACATCCCCGATGCTTCCGGCTATTCTTCTTCTTTCATGAAAAATCAGGGCGAAGTTTCCAACCGCGGGGTCGAGGTGGAACTGATGTACAACGACCGGACGGGGGATTTCGGTTACTACCTGGGAGGCCAGTTTTCGTTTGCGCGGAGCAGGATCGAAAAAAGCTATGAGACACCTAAGCAGGAAGCATACAGCCTGCGGGAGGGGCATCCGGTGAATCAGTATTTCGGCCTCGAGGCAACGGGATTTTTTAAAGATGAAAGCGATATTGCCTCCAGCCCGTTTCAGTCATTCTCGCCGGTCCGCCCGGGCGACCTGAAATATCAGGATCAAAACGGGGATGATGTGATCGATTTGAATGATGAGGTGGCCATCGGGTTTCACAGCCACCCGGAGATTAACTATACCATCAACGCAGGGATGTCGTACAAAGGCTTTGATCTGGGTGTACTGATCTACGCCACGGCCAACCGCAGCGTTTACCTGGACGGGTACATGTTCTGGCCGTTTGTCGGCAACAGCAATATTTCTCCCTGGGCGGCGGAGGGGCGCTGGACTGCCGATACCCATGCCACGGCGACCTTCCCGCACTTAACCGCGGAGCCCAATGCGAATAACTACCGGGCTTCCTCTTTCTGGGTAAGGAATGTCAATACCTGGAGGCTGAGAAGCGCCGAACTGGGTTACACATTCGGGAAAAACGAATCATCCCAAAGTCTCATTAAGAGCCTCCGGATTTACCTGAGCGGAACAAACCTGTTCACCTGGGACGATCTGGACGTGGATGTTGATCCGGAAACACTGAGCCGGGGCTATCCGGTGATGAAAACTTATACGGTTGGATTAAACATGAATTTTTAACCGGTCATGATTAAAAAACAGATTGATATGGAACGTTCAAAAATAGTGGCAGCAGCGCTGCTCGTAGTGACACTTCTGTGGGGGTGTCAGGATTTCCTGGATCGCGATATTGAAAGCAGTTTTACCGAAGATGAGGTGTTTGTCAACTATACGCGCATGAGTCAGGCGGGATATGGAGTTTATTCTTTTCTCTTTTACCGGATCGGCTACGACCGGATCGATAACGCCATGCTGGCATCTGCCTGCGATGAGGCCGATCATGCCGATGTTAACTCCGATATTCACCGGTTTAATACCGGTTTCTGGAATGCCCAGTCTGTTCCCGAAGATTACTGGGACGACTTTTATCAGGGGATCAGAAGAGCCAACCTTTTTCTGGAAAATTCCGCGGACTACCGGACGATCCTGTACCGGGATACCCTCGACGCCAATAACAAGAATACGTATCATTATCAGGTTCGCGATATCGCGTGGCTGAGGGCCGAAGCCCGTTTTCTTCGTTCGTTTTATTATTTCGAGTTGCTCAAACGCTACGGCGGGGTTCCTCTTGTTGAAAAGTCGACCGAGGATGGCGATGACCTGAAAGGCCTGAAACGAAAAAGCTTTGACGAATGTGTGACTTTTATCGAGAGCGAAATCAATGCCGTACTCCCTGGCCTGAAAGATACCTGGGTGGGTTTTGAGGATGAAAAATGGCGGGGTCGCGTGACCAAAAGTGCGGCGTTGGCGTTAAAGTCCCGGCTGCTTTTGTATGCTGCAAGTCCGCTTCACAACCCGGATCACAACCTGGACAAATGGAAAAAAGCCGCACAGGCTGCTTACGAGGTGATCGCCCTGAACCGGTTTGCCCTTCATTCCGATTATAAGGGCTTGTTCAGGCTTGGAAACGGTGCCGACGGTAATATCGAAGTAATCTTCGCTTTGCAGGGGTGGGCCCGGAATGATTTTGAGAAACGCAACTACCCGATTGGTTACGATCAGGGAGGGCAGGGAAGTACCTGTCCGTCGCAGAATCTGGTCGATGCCTATGAAATGAAAGCTACCGGAGCTGCCATTCATGAGCCCGGTTCGGGTTATGATCCTGAAAATCCTTATGCAGGGAGGGATCCCCGTCTGGCGATGTCGGTGCTGACCAACAATACGGCCTTTAAGGGACGGCCGATAGAAGCCTGGGTAGGCGGACTGGATGGTTTCGGCAAGCCCCGGGGTACCACGACCGGCTATTACATCCGGAAATACGTGGACGAGGGACTGAATCTGACGCAGAACACCTCAAGCATTCATACCTGGATTTTATTTCGCTATGCGGAGATTCTCCTGAATTACGCCGAAGCGATGAACGAGGCTTTTGGTCCCGAAGCAAAAGGAGGGTATCCGCTGTCGGCCAAAGCGGCTGTCGATCTGGTTCGTTCCCGTCCGGGAGTTGCGATGCCGATCCTTCCTCCGGGACTGTCGCAGGAGGAAATGCGCGACAGGATCAAGCGCGAACGCCGGGTGGAACTGGCCTTCGAGGAGCATCGCTTCTTTGACGTGCGTCGCTGGAAAATTGCTGAAGAGACCGAGAATATGCCACTGATGGCGATGAAAATCACGAAAAATGAGGAAGGTCAGTTTAACTACCTGGTGGTAAAGGCCGAAGACCGGAAGTTCTACGAAAAGATGTACTTCTACCCCATTCCTGAAACCGAAATCCTCAAAAGCGGTGGAAATCTGGTGCAAAATGAAGGATGGTAAGGACGGAGACCGGAGAAGGGAGAAAGGAGACCGGAAAATTCCGGTGTCCGGTCTCCGGTTTCCGTGTTCCAATTCAGTCATGATACTCGATACAAAAAATAAACAAAAGATGAAAAGAACACTTTATCAGATAGCCTGGGTGATTGCGGCACTGGGATTTGTCCTGGCGTGCACGAATACCCTCACATTTCCCGATATTGATTCGCCTAATCCGCCGCAGGTAAAGGAGGCGTCGGCCAAATTAATCTGGATTGGCCCCGATTATAAGGTTGCCTTTGCTGTTTCCATCGAAGATCAGGAAGGGATCAGTAAGGTGACCGTAAAAAACGGTGAATGGAAGTTAAATCAGGAGTTCACGTTTAATAATGAGAATACGGTGGCCCTTGATGACACGTTTCTGGTGTGGAAGGATGTGAACAAGACCGAACATGAACTGGAACTTTTGATCATGAATAAGGCCGGAGGCATCATCAAAGCAAGCGTGGATGTGCAGGATCTTTCGGCCGAGAATCAGATCCCGGGCTATAACCCCGATGAGCTGCCTCCGTTGATCGAAATATCCAAACCCACCGTAACGAAATTTTACGGCCTGACCGACGACCCCGTTATCGTAGAGATTGACGCGGCAATTGCTGACGAGGAAATCGCTTCGCTTGAAGTGCGGGTATGGGGCGAAGCATCCGATGGTGAATCGTTTATGGAAGAAGATATCCTCACGCCGGCCACTGAAGAGCAAAAGAAGAATTATCGGTATAACCGGACATTCACCCTGCCTGCCGGTAAACCGGGCGAATACCAGTACATCGTGAAATCGACCGACGCCCGCGGAAACAAGATCACCAAGGGTGGAAACATCACGGTGGGATACATGGACCGCCTTTATCTTTCGGATGCCGAAAATGCTGATGAAGTGACTAATCAGGGCTATGATCATTACGGTGCCTGCCGGGGGCTGGGAACCTTGCTTTCGATGAAAAAGCAGGGTGCCAATACATTTGTCGTGGACTATTACTACCGGAATGAACCGACCGACAATATCCGGTTCGTTGCTTTCCTGGGCAGCGACCGCCCCTTCAACAGTAACCAGTCGCAGGTGAAGTATACCCTCGATGGGCCGAATGTGCTGGCGTCGCTTACTGCTGATCCCGGAAAAGTAACGGCCGATCTTTCGGAGGCAAGCTTCAAACTTCCGGTCAGTCAGAAGGGCTATTACCATATCACTGTCGATATGACCACGCGTACAGTAACGGCAACATCCTATACACCGGCTATACCGGTTGATGCGGTAAAATTTCCGGGCTGGTCGGATGCGAATCCGTGGTCCTATATGGCAGTTACCGGAACGACAGTGGTTGGCACGGCTGCCTGGTCTGAAACGGCTACGTCACCCAAATTGACGAAAGAGACAGAACACCCGTATTTATACAGCGGAACCTTTCAGACCAACGGAAGTTCGTCGAACATGAGCCTGAATGCTCCATTGGCGGCATTGGGCGGAGATATCTGGGGCAAAGGCTGGTTCAGGCTAAAATCGGGCAGGTCGGCCATGCGTGACGACTATAACGATCTGATCACGATTGTCGCTCCCGTAGGCCCAAGCTCAGGCGGCGCCAACTGGGGATTCTCGCTGTCGCCGGTGGGGACGTATAAAGCAACTTACGATCTGGCACTGCAGCGGTTCAGGCTGGTAAGGGTGAATTAGCTGTTAGCTGTGAGCTATTAGCTGTGAGTAGGGAGGAGATGGTGGCAAGGTGGCAAGGTAGGAAAAAAACTTTAACCCTGTAACCCTGCAACCCTGCAACCCTGTAACCTAAATAAATAGATGATGAAGAAATGGACTGTTTTGTTGTTGGCGCTGATCGGTTCCTGGCGGTTGCATGCGCAGCCGGTTAACGATCCGGCAGCCAACCGCAACAACGTGATTTCGCTGGCCGGGATCTGGAAGTTTAAGCTTGATCCTTTCCTGGACGGGATCAGCAGCAACGGCGTTCAGATCCTGTCTGGTCTGCCCGAAGAGATCACCCTGCCGGGCTCAACCGACCAGGCGGGGAAGGGATATAAAACCCAGCACATGACTTCGCTGCGGCTGACGCGCCTGTTCGAATACAAGGGACCGGCATGGTACGAAAAAGAAATTTATATCCCCGGGGAATGGAAAGATCAGGAAGTCCGTCTTTTTCTGGAACGGGTGCACTGGGAATCGCAGGTCTGGGTGAACGGGAAATTTATTGGGCGGCGCGAGAGCCTTTCCGCCCCGCATGTATACCCGGTCGGTGCGCTGGGGCCCGGTCAGAAAAATGTGATCCGCATCCGCGTGAACAATGAAATGATCCACAACATTGAATACAGCCACGCGGTCAGCGCTGAAACCGTTGGTACAAATGATCCCCGACTGGAATAACCCGCGGAGAATCGGCTTGCTGTTCGAGGCAAAAGTGGGAAAGGGCCGCTTGCTGGTTTGCGGCGTCGATTTGAAAAATAAGATGGAACAAAGGCCTGTAGCCCGGCAATTCCGCTGCAGCCTGGAAAAATATATGACCGGTGATGCGTTTAACCCCTTTCAGGAGGTGACGATGGAGATGATTGATAAGCTGTTTGAAAAATAATTAATAAAGTGAAACGAACATGTTGCTTCACAAGGCCCGGACGGGTGCCGTATATTCCGCCAACATGGAGTTCCGTACGTTGGTGTTCAAACGTCAAGTGGTGAAGTCTGATACGGAAACGTTGCATGGTAAATTTGAAACAATAAACAAATGAACTACAAAATAATTGGAGTTTTCCTGGCCTTTTTTTGCTGTGCCTGCACGTCGTGCGGGAAAGGTGATGAGCCCGGTGAGCCGGCAGGGGCGGGGGGAGAAGAGATTGTAATTGATCAGGCTGTGGAATATCAGGAAATCGATGGTTTTGGCGCATCCGATGCCTGGCGTTGCCAGTTTGTGGGGAAGAACTGGCCGGAAAGCAAGAAGGAAGCCATTGCCGATCTGCTTTTTAGTCAGGAGCTAAAAGAAGACGGTTCTCCGAAAGGGATCGGGTTGTCGCTGTGGCGCTTCTACCTCGGCGCCGGAAGCTCCGAACAGGGGGCGGCCAGCGGGATCACGAGCGACTGGCGAAGGGCCGAATGCTTTCTCGCGCCTGACGGCACCTACGACTGGACCAAACATCAGGGACAGCAGTGGTTCTTAAATGCCGCGAAAGAGCGGGGTGTGGAGAAGTTCCTGGCCTTTACCATTGCGCCGCCGGTTCAGTTTTCAAAGAACGGAAAGGCCACAGCCCCTGCCGATGGGAGTGTGAATATTCAGGCCGGGAAAATGGACGATTATGCCGACTT
>Ga0074195_1000345_pt1 | contig 99361 bp, 81 predicted proteins | sample EPASupsiteHSE623_FD_64525 | JGI IMG/M metagenome (GOLD analysis project Ga0074195, IMG submission 64525) | Bioremediated contaminated groundwater from EPA Superfund site, New Mexico - Sample HSE6-23 | ecosystem: Environmental > Aquatic > Deep subsurface > Groundwater > Contaminated ... | reverse complement strand
GCGAAGGCCACAAGGACCAGATAGTCACGCTGAGCGAGGGCATTCCGCCGATTCCATCACCGAGCGTGACCAGAAAGCCCGGCCCACCCAGCGCGTATCGTGATCATCCTGACGACATGCTCCTCGGCCTTGGCCAACGCGTCGAGCTCGTACTCCCGTGTCCGGTGGATGGGATGACCCTGTACTGGTCGGAAGCGGAGCGTGAGGCGTTGCGCCAACAGATCGAGCGCGTCGAATCGGTCGTGGTCGTCAACAAGACCTACAGCCGCGCCGGGTATGGCCAGCGCAACCGGCGGATGGTGAACCGGGCCCAGCTTCTGGTTGCGATCTGGGACTCGTTGCCGGGGTCGGGCACATCGATGACGGTGTTCGAGGCGGTCAGTCGGGGCCTTCCGATCTGGTGGTTTCCGGTGCGGAGTGGATGATCCCTCAAGAGGACGAGCGCCGACTTCGCGGCGCTCGTCTGGGAACATCCCGCCGGTGGGGAGGCGACAGGACCTTTTTCTCTTTAGCCGCCGCCGATCCACTCCGACCGGCTGATCCAGAGGCGATCACCGGTGACGAGCGTTGCCGGGAAGGGGTCTTGATCGGCGCGTCAAGATCAGAGCCCGCAACACGGCGGCGACTAAAGGGAAAAATGGCGTTGTTGTCGGCACAGGCGGGCGGGCCTCGCAGACTATCGCGCCATCGGCTCCGCCAACGCATTAGGCGACCTGTATCAATGAATGGTACAGGGCTTACCGAGTTCTTACTCCTCGATCAGGACATCGCGTTCGTCTTGGCATTTCTCTCCAGGCAGCTGTTCAGCATCGTCCTTCCTGCACGAACTGGGACGGAGTCACGATCCGCAGGCAACCCAACCCGTGGGATTCGAGATCGGTTGGCTGGAGTGTGGTCAGGTCCTTGTCCCCCGTCAGCAAAATCGTGGCCTGACCGGCCAGGCACGCCTCGAGGAACATGTCGTCGTTCGGATCACGGCATAGCTCCACACGGACGGCCGGCTCCACCCACTCCGCCGAGATGAGCACTAGCCGTGCCTGCTCCACAAGCCGGGCGTGCGCTGCGGAACCCAGCTTCGCCCGGAGCCGATCGATCACTCCGGCAATCTCTGCGGCGATCGACGCTGACACCACGACACGGAAGCCGCGGACTTTCTCCAATGCCGCCAGGGGGATCCCCCCGAACGCCGACGAGACCAAAACGCTCGTGTCAACGACGATACGTTCTCTTGAATCGGGCTTCTTTGCGGACGTCTTCGAGAGCACCAAGGGCTTCCTTCTCAGTCACACCCGACCCATGGAAGGCCGCGCCCATCTCCTGGGCCAGGTCGGCATAGGTGACAGGCGTGATGGGGGTCAACCGGGAGATAGGCTTCCCGTAGCGAGTGATCACGACCTCTTCCTGCGAGTCGATGAGCTCCGCCAGCTTGAGACGGCACTCGCGGACATTGACGAACTTCATCGGTCATCGCCTCCGACGAAAGGATAACACAAATGAGTACACAACCGCCAACTGGTAGAGGGGCAATGTCACCGGGCAAAGCTCGTGAGCTTGGTGTGGGGCGTCTTCCGGCCGTATCGGCAGACTTCGATTGCCCCCGAAAATTGTCAGCTTCAGCCTTCGGTGTTTCGGTGGAGGACGGACAGTCGTACTGTGGCGCTGTTCGCCCTTCAATCAGCTGACGGATGAGATCCTGACTGATCACGCCGCATGCCCGCTTCGAATGCCGCCAGCAATCTCGAGACGGTCGCCTGTTCACGCTTTGGTAGAGATTCCAGGAGTTCCAGACGGCGACGGAGCCGAGGACCTATTCCGGCACCTTTGGCTTGAGCGCTGTCGGCCTGTTTCCCCAAGCCGAGTAACTGGTCTGCCGTGACCTTGAGCAGTTGGGCCATGAGAAAAAGGAGGTCGCAAGGAAGGCGCAGAGCACCGCGTTCATATGATGAGATGTTCGCCTGCGAAACGCCCAAAGCTCGAGCCATCTCCACTTGAGTCATCCCGCACTCTCGGCGAATACGTGCAACCCGCTCGCCGATACTCTGGACTAGTTGGGACTGTTTTGGTCGTGGCTTTCGTGGCATCGAGAAAACCTCGTGGGCATCCTTTTTTCAAGTATAACCGCCCTCTCCACTCGATAGGCCATTTTGGAGCCAACGCTATTGACAAATACTCTATAAGCAGATATGCTCGGTACAGGTTCTTGTCTGAGCAAGAAAATGAAAAGGGCTCTTGACTGCCCACGGAAATACGAAGGCCCCACCGGTTCATCTTGGCGGACGATCGGTGAGGCCCCAGGACCTCGGGTCGGTTCTTCCTCTCTCTTCCGAGTGAGGAGATCCGGCCTTTGGCACAACCACGATACCACGCAAACAGGCTCCAGATCAACAATCCAGACCCTCAAAAGGACGGTTTCGATGCGAGTCCTCACCAACGACGTCTTCTGTGGCGCGTTCCTGATGACCCAGGGCGCCCACCTGGTCGATCTCCTCGTCGATCGATCCACGATCCGATCCACCGGAACCTTCGTCTTGGAGGGCGACGACCTCCTCACCCTCCAAGAGGCGTACTCCCTCGGTGAAGCCACCGCACGGGTCAAAGACCTCCGGGATGCTGTCAGCGACCTCCGCACCCGCCTGGCCAAGGCCCTCCGTGAACCGCCACGGCGTCCCTGCTCCACCCGACTCGCCACATCCAGAACCCCGACCCTTTAACGGCTCGGCCTTGGCCGATCCGAACCCAAAAACAGGAGAGACATCGCATGGCCCGAATCCCTCAGGACAAGATCGACCGACTCAAGCAAGAAGTCTCCATCGTGCGCCTCGTCGAGGCCTCCGGTGTGTCTCTGTCTCGCCACGGCAAAGACCTTATCGGGCTCTGCCCCCTGCACAAGGACACCGCACCCTCCCTGGTCGTGACCCCCGACAAGAACGTCTGGCACTGCCTGGGTGCCTGCCAGACCGGCGGCTCTGTCATCGACTGGGTCATGAAGGCCCAGGGCGTCTCCTTCCGCCACGCGATCGAGATCCTCCGGGCCAACGAGATCCCGACCGCGCCCTCTCGCCCCGTGAAATGCGCGACGGTCCCCAAGCTGCCCGCGCCGGTGACCTTCACCGCCGACGACCAAGAATTGCTCAAGCAAGTGGTCGAGTATTACCACCAGACCCTCAAAACCAGCCCGGAAGCGTTGGAGTACATAAAGAGCCGCGGCCTCACCTCCGCCGAGCTCTTGGATCGCTACCGGATCGGGTTTGCGAATCGAACGCTGGGTCTGCGCCTTCCGGAGAAGAACCGCAAGGCCGGGAATGAGATCCGGACGCGGCTTCAGAACATCGGCATCCTGAGGAAGGAGACCGGGCACGAGCACTTCAACGGGTCGATCGTGGTCCCGATCCTGGACGAGCAGGGACACGTGCTCGAGATGTACGGCCGCAAGATCACGACGAACTTGAGGGCCGGAACGCCGGACCACCTCTATCTTCCCGGACCCCATCACGGCGTCTTCAATATCCAGGCTCTGGTCTCGTATCGCGAGATCATCCTCTGCGAGGCGCTGATCGACGCGCTCACGTTTCTGAACGCGGGTTATCCGAACGTGACGGCGAGCTATGGGGTGAACGGCTTCACGCCCGACCACCGGGAGGCTCTCCAGAAGTTCAAAATCCGGCGTGTGCTGATCGCGTACGACCGCGATGAGGCGGGCGAGACCGCTGCCGACGATTTAGCCGCTGAGCTGATGGCGGGAGGGATCGAGTGCTTCCGGATTCAGTTTCCACACGGGATGGACGCGAACGAGTACGCGCTCAAGGTCCAGCCGGCCGCCAAAAGTCTGGGGCTGGTGATCCGGAAGGCAGTGTGGATGGGCAAAGGGTCAGCGCCGCGTCGGGGCGAAGAACATCCGGTGATCGAGATCGTTGCGGGGCCTGTTCCAGCGCCGTCTTCAGCAGCTCCGCCCGCTCCGCCATCGGAGGCCGGTTCGCCCGTTGAGTCGCCCGCTTCTCCGTTACCACTGTCGCCGCCCTCGCCGCCACCCCCACCCGTTTCGGAGCTCCGTGCCCAGACGATCGAGAGCCAGACCACACGGCCAGCAGCAGAGGGGGAGTTCGGAGTGCCGCCGGCCTCACCGCATCCGCCAGCGCCGCGGCCCTCCCTCCCGATCGAGCCGCAAGGGGAGTCCGTGCGGATCGGTCTGGGCGATCGTCACTATCACATCCGTGGACTGTCCAAGAATCCGACCCCTGGGCAGCTCAAGGTGAACGTTCTGGTGGAACGGGGCGACACGTTTTACTCCGATACGTTCGACCTGTGCATCGCCCGTCCCCGCATCGCGTTCAGCCGTGATGCTTCGCTGGAACTGGGCGTGGCCGAGGAGGTCATCAAGAAGGATCTGGGTCGCCTCTTGCGGGCCCTGGAGGAGTTCCAGGAGGAGCAACGGAAGACGGCCGTGGCCCCGAAGACCCAGGAGGTGTCGGTCACGGGTCCGGATCGGGACGAGGCGCTCGAACTTTTGCGCGACCCTCACGTGCTCGACCGGATCCTTTCGGACTTTCACCGCTACGGCGTGGTGGGGGAGGGGATCAACTTGCTGCTCGGGTACCTGGCGTCCGTGTCGCGGCTTTTGGATACTCCGCTGGCGGTAGTGATTCAGAGCAGTTCCGCGGCCGGGAAGTCCTCGTTGATGGAAGCGATCCTGGCGTTCATGCCTCCGGAGGGGCGCGTGAAGTTCTCGGCGATGACGGGCCAGTCCCTCTTTTACATGGGCGAGGCCGATCTGAAGCACAAGATCCTGGCGATCGTGGAGGAGGAAGGAGCCGAGCGGGCGAGTTACGCCTTGAAGCTGCTGCAGAGCGAGGGAGAGCTGACGATCGCCTCGACCGGCAAAGACCCGGCGACCGGCCGACACGTGACGCACGAGTATCGGGTCGAGGGACCGGTGATGATCTTTTTGACCACGACGGCCGTGGAGATCGACGAGGAGCTACTCAATCGCTGCGTGATCTTGTCGGTGGACGAAGACCGGGATCAGACGCGGGGCATCCACCAGCGACAACGGGATGCTCAGACGCTCGAAGGACAACTCAAGCGGCGGGATGTGTCTCACATCGTGAAGCGTCAGCAGAACGTGCAGAGGTTGCTGCGGCCACTGTTGGTCGCGAACCCGTACGCCCCGCAGCTCACGTTTCGCGATGACCAGACCCGGATGCGTCGGGATCATCCCAAGTACCTGACCCTGATTCGGTGCGTGACCCTGTTTCACCAATACCAACGGCCGGTGAAGACGGTGGAGCACAACGGGCAGGTGGTCGAGTACATCGAGGTCACGCGCGAGGATATCCGGGTGGCCAACCGGCTGGCGAACGAGGTGCTGGGGCGAACGCTCGATGAGTTGCCGCCGCAGACGCGGCGACTCCTCGTGCGATTGGACGCCTGGGTGCGTGAGGAGTGCGCACGGCTTCAGATGGATCGGATCGACTTTCGATTTCTTCGCAAGGACGTCCGGGCGTTCACGGGACAGTCCGAAACCCGTGCCCGCGCACACCTGGACAAGCTCGTGGCGCTCGAGTACGTGATCGTGCACCGTGGGACGCGAGGCCAGAGTTTCGTCTACGAGCTGCTCTACGAGGGTCAGGGCCAAGAGGGGCAGCCGTTTCTGATGGGGTTGATCGACCCTGACTCCCTGAAAGACAGGCACGGGTATGACGAAAAGTTCGCCGGGTCTCCGGTCGAGTTCGCCGGGCCAGCGGATGGCATCGCCGCCAGTTCGCCGCCCCATCGCCGCGTCATCGCCGCCGGTTCGCCGGGAGGGCAAACGGGGTTGAAAGCAGGACGGGATGAAGGGTTCGGAGGCTCGGTCGTGAAAACCGCGAAAAACACGGTACTGGACGAGGCTCGCGGAATCGTATCGTACCCTCAGGATTTGACGGTCGTACACGCATCGGCCAAGGGGCTCCACGAGTCGTGACCATGCGGAAGGGTCGGAGGGGCTGGCGGTGTGCGCGGAAGAAACCAGGTCTGTCTCCGCCCGCGCCGCAGGGGATGTGGGCTCTGAGGGAACAGTATCTGGAAGAGATGCGGGCGCGGAACTTCGCGTTCGACTCGATTCGGATGTGGGAGGCGCATCTGCGTCGGTTCCTGAGTTGGTGCGATGACCGGAGCCTGAGCGAGCCGACCGAGGTGACGCAGCCGGTCATCGAGAGGTATCAGCGCTGGCTGTATTACTACCGGCAATCCAATGGCCGGCCGGTGAGTTTCCAGACGCAGCACTACATGCTCCGCTCGGTGAAACGGTTCTTTCGGTGGCTGACCCGCCAGCACCTGACTCTGTTCAACCCGGCCGCGGAGATCGAGCTACCGCGCGTGCCCAAGAGATTGCCGCGCGATGTGTTGACGGCCGCGGAGGCGGAGGCGGTTCTTGGCCAGGCGGACGTGAAGACGGCGATGGGCGTGAGAGATCGGGCGATCCTGGAAACCTTTTATTCGACCGGGATTCGACGGCAGGAACTCGCGAACGTGAGACTCTACGACCTGGACCTGGGGCGAGGGACGTTGATGGTCCGGGAGGGCAAGAACCGGAAAGACCGCGTGGTTCCGATCGGGCAGCGAGCGTGTGAGTGGATCGAGACCTACGTGAGGGAGGTTCGACCTGGGTTTGTCGCAGGACCGGACGACGGGTTCTTGTTTCTGACGGTCGACGGGACCGCGTTCAGCCACGGCAAGCAGCTCAGCGAGATGGTGAGGAGCCATATCGAGGCGGCGGGGATCCGGAAGACGGGGAGCTGTCACCTGTTTCGTCACGCGATGGCGACGTTGATGCTGGAGAACGGCGCGGACATCCGGTACATCCAGGAAATCCTGGGGCATTCGCAGCTGTCGACGACCCAAGTGTACACGCACGTATCGATCACGCGGCTCAAACAGATCCACCAGGCGACGCATCCGGCGGAGCAGGCGCACCGCGGATTGGAGAGCGAGTCCGGATCATTGGCGCCCGGAGTCCGTGAGCTCTTGGATCGACTCGCTGACGAAGATGAGGACGACGAGCCAGAGGACGCGCCGCCTTCTGACGAGGGACACTCCCCCCTTTAGTGGCCCGCGCTTTTCTCGATGGGAACGGAGTGGTGGGCCGTTCAAGCCCTGGCATGAAGAACAGGCCTCGGCTACACTGAAGACGACATGTCCCACCCCACCGCGCCTCATCCTGGTGCCCCCCTTGCGGGTTGTCGTTGGCTGACGCTGCTGCTCACGATCGGGCTTTTGGTCACGGCCTTTCGAGTCGAGGCCCTTCCTGTTCGAGAAACCAGGGTTTCAGTCTCTTCTTTTGAGAATCCTCTTCTGAGCTCTCTTGAAGATGGGCTCTGTCTTTCCAAAACTCGCATCAGGGGTTTTTCGTTTTCGTCAGACCAAACGCATCGGGAAAACCAGCGGCTAAAGAAAGAACTGGAGCTGGGTTTCGCGAGTTGGCTCGGCAGAATCGTGTTGGACCGACGAGTTCAGGACGACTACCGGCTGCAGACGGTGACGGACGCGGACGGCAGTACGAGCACGATTTTGTGGAACATGGGGAACGTGCTGTCGGAGCTGTTGACGGGTGGGTCGGAGGTGAACTTCACGCTGTCGGGTCCGGAGCTGGACAGTCCTCTGGAGAGGACGCCGCCGACGACGGGGCATGAGACGCTGCTGACGGACCACCTGATGACGGCGCTGGCGACGATCGACGACACGGGCGCCGTGGTGCGGACGACGGAGTATACGGCGTACGGATCCGTTCGGTCAGGCGCCGATCCGGGGACGCTGGGCTTTGCCGGGGCGCGGCGGGATCCGAAGACGGGGCTCCACTACATGAGGAACCGGTGGTACGACCCGGCGGTGGGGAGGTTTGTCAGCCGGGATCCGATTGGGTTTGAGGGTGGGTGGAACCTGTATGGGTATGGTGGGAACAACCCTATTGGGCGGCGGGACCCGGCGGGGCTTGAGGACATCTTCGTCTATAGCACTCCCAGTGGAGACCTGTACGGGAGCTATCAGCCGTATCGAACCGAAAGCCCCTTGCCTGGACCCACAGCTGGCGTTCACGTTAGCCCAGAGTCCGGACCTCCTCTTCCTCCCGCCCCACCTCCTGGGCCTAGCGCCGACTACCTTCGAGCACTGCGAGATCCGGTCTTCGCGGATGGATACTTTGCCAGCAGGCACGACAGCAATCCACTGCCCTTGATGATCGGCCTGGGTCTCGGGAAGACTGTGGAAATGGGGATTGGAGCTTTTGTCGGTACGGGCACAATGGCCGGACGTGCAGGATCGGGCGCTGGCCAGCTGACCCCAAATGCCTGTGGAATGGCCGCCGGACAGCGATTGCTGCAACAACAGGGACTGTCTGTTTATCAGTCGAATCTGGCAAAAGGATTCTACAAAGGACTCACTCCGAGCCAACTTGCGGCCAACATGAGCAGATTCCAGACTGGTTGGAAGGGTTTCATGGCGTACCCGACCGAGGCACAGCTTATTAGCCTGGGAAATAGTGGCTCGTTCATCGCTAGACTTGGCGGGAATCCTGGTCACTTCGTCACGGTTGAACAGATACAAGCTGGAATGGTAACCTATTGGGATCCTGCTGGGGCTGTAACTAGGACCGTTCTTATGAGTGAGTTTCAGCCGATGGTCAGCGGCGTCGTGTTCAGGTAGACACCAACTCGCCATTATGAATATCATTCGCATTTTGGTGAAGTACTACAACCGCAAGATGCTTATGACTGTTGACATCTCTGCCCTCCTTGCGGTTCTGTTTGAAGCCTATCATGAGGACATTTCAGTAGAATTTCAGGCGATGAGCGAGAGTGAACGACAGTTGTCGTCTCACTTGTCTGATCACGGCATTGTTGCCGTTGATCAGCGTTTCCAAGTCATCGAACTCTGCGCTTCAGGCGCTCGACGGCGCACTGATCTTGAGGTAAGAGCCATCGCTGTCGGGCAGAAGTGAAAGTGATACTTTTTCCGGCCGGCGCCAAAACGGAAGGAGATCTGGATTTCTGGGGCGGGAACCTCAGCCGAGCGAAGCTGATTCAGGCAGCCGATGGTTCCCTCGCTGTCCATCCAGGACGACTACCGGCTGCAGACGGTGACGGACGTGGACGGTACGACGAGCACGATTCTGTGGAACATGGGGAACGTGCTGTCGGAGCTGTTGACGGGTGGGTCGGAGGTGAACTTCACGCTGTCGGGTCCGGAGCTGGACAGTCCGCTGGAGAGGACGACGACGACCGGGCATGAGACGCTGCTGACGGACCACCTGATGACGGCGCTGGCGACGATCGACGACACGGACGCCGTGGTTCGGACGACGGAGTACACGGCGTACGGATCCGTTCGGTCAGGCGCCGATCCGGGGACGATCGGGTTTGCTGGGGCGCGGCGGGATCCGAAGACGGGCTTGTACTACATGCGGAATCGGTACTACAGCCCGGAGCTGGGGAGGTTTGTTTCCCGCGATCCGATTGGGTTCTTGGGTGGGGGAAACATGTATGGGTACGTCGGGAACAATCCCTCAAGGACGCGAGACCCACTTGGACTTGCAGACCAATTTGAGTATTGGGATGAGAGCCGTGCGCAATCCTCTCGACAGAGGGTAGCGGCGGTCTTCTTGGTGTCACGATTGACGTTTATCCGGAGGGTGAACCCATTCCGCCTCCTCCCTATGTTGAACCTGGGCCCGAACTTCCGACCCCGTTCGAGCGTAGACAAGAGATGCTGGCAAACGAAAGCGGAGAAGATGCTCGTCTCTACCCCTTGGCTGATACTCGACATTGTGCGCACGGGACTAGCTGTTGGAATGGTCGCTTCGCTCGGGAAGCTTCGCAGTCTTGGACGTCGGGAGTGTGGAAGAACGGTTTTCTCGCCCAGAGAAAGGGCTTTGGAGCTAGCGAATCGGTACGGAAAGAATCGAGTGGTCATCAAAACAGCAGGTGGCCAGCTGATCCGTGTGGATTTTACAGGAGCACGCGGGGATTCCCACCCCCCATGTTCAGCAGAAGACTCTTTATGTGAGCCCTTATGATCCGACAAAAGGACGCTACAGTGATCCAAGGGTGCGTGAGGCGACTTATCAGGATTTACGCATAGCAGAGAGAATCTTGCGGAGGCGAAGATAGTCTGTGAATCGGCGAATTGTCTCTCTGAAACCGGGGTGGCATGGATCATTCGGTGATTTGGTTACAACTGGTGGTGTGGTTGACCTCCACAATGAAGGCGATCTAGCCTGCATTCAGTATGATCCCCTTGGTTTTGTCTCTTTGAAGTGGATGTCGAACCAGTCCTTTCCGATGCGAATTGACGATGGCTGTTTTCTTGATTCACTGGAAATACGATTTTCTGGAGTCACTCAGTTCTCGTTGGAGCCTCGAGATCCAGGCAAGCCTCTCGAAGCGGATCGTGACCTTCTTGACCTTGTGGTTCTTGATACGAGTGAGGATAGTTGCTCAGTGTTGTTTGTTTTTGTTGGTGGCATGAAGGTCCTTGTGACTGCACGTACGTGCGCCATCGAACTTGTGGAGAAGGGATTGTCGACCTTGAGTCTGCCACCCGGGCGCGGCCGATAGAAACCAGCAGCCGCTCCTCGTAAGCCCAAGAGCCAGAGCCGAGCCGATGCTCCCAACCGGCGGGCCATACCCGAGCGAGGCTGGGTCAGCCTCTCCTCGCTCCCGCACGTCGCGCAAAGGGTCCACGGCGAGGCGCCGCGGCCCCTTTGGCAGCGAGTGCGGTCCCCTCAGGCGGTGAGAGGCTTCCTGCTCGACGACAATTACACGTGGGCACCGCACAAATGTAATTGACGTCGGGCGGCTTCCTGCTTGGCGATTCTGATCAGCGCCTTCGGGGACGCTTGCTGGCTCAGTGCGGCCAGCGACTCGGCCTATCGGAACGGGGTGATCTCAGGCTCGACAACGGGGAAGACGTACTCGCGGCCTGATCGTGTCCAAAACTGTTACGCTTGGCTGATAACCCCGGATTGAAGTTGGGGGGCGCCCCAAACCCCCATGGACGAGAGGGGTGCTTCCGCCCCCTCTCTCGCTCTCCCCCGGGGCGGCGGCTCTCTCCATTCTCGCGACTCGATGAGGGTCTGATCAACCCTGGGTCCGCCCCTTTCACACTTCGGAACCTCGCTCTTTGAAAAGGGGCGGACCCACTTTTTCGCGACCCACTCCGGGCGCGCCTGGGCGCCCTCCGTTCGGGTCGCAAGAAAGCTCCAGGAGTTGACAGACCTCTCATCGAGTCGCTCGCGGCTTTTGATGTGCCGCCGCCCCACCGGCCGGCAACCGAACTCTCAAATCCTCACCTCGAGGCTGTTTCCAAAGGAGGTCACTTCTATGAACCGCAGGCTTCCCACCTTTTACTCCGAGTCCCAGATGCTGTCCCTCGCGCGTTGCCCGGACCCTTCGACCCTCAAGGGCGGGGTTCATGCGTGTCGTCACTCGTTCGCGACCAGAGCCCTGAACAAGGGGATGAACCTCCAGTCGGTCCGCGCCATGCTCGGCCACGTCCGCATCGCCACAACCGCTCCGTATCTCGGCATCGCGACCAGGGCTCTCGTGGCCGAATAACAGCGCTGCCTCGAGACCCCCGAAGGGGGTGGGACGCGGTCGGAACCGACCGGGCCTGCCGTTCGATATGCCCTTGACCTGAAATCTCGCCGCTTCTCGGTGTACGTCCGCCGAAACGAGAGAGATAAGACACTATTGTAAGAAAAAATGACTATCGACCCAGCTTCTCATCGTCTTTTCATTACGGCGCTTCCGATTGTCCTTGTCGTGGACGAGAGTGCCCCTTCCTCCGGATTCGGACAGGCCGAGGCCAAAAGAAGGCCATCCCGGTTCTACCTCATGGGCTTTCGGGCCTTGAGATCCTCGAGCTTGAGTGAGCCCTTGGGGATTCCGGATGTCGACCGATCGTGATACGCATGGCAGACCACACACTGGGGTCTGGCCCCTCTTTGAGTTCGATGACATTCCCGACAAATTCTGATGCCGGGGAGGTTGACGTCGGACGTGGCCTTCGAGGCGCGGGCCGTGGGGTGACAGACGGAGCAGTCGATCAGGCGGTGGGCATCGTGGTTGAACCGTGCGTGCAGAAACCATCGAGCCGGAATCCTGGACGGAACCGTCTTCAGACGCATTGCGTAGGGAACCTTCACGCCTTCGGAAGGGGGAGACTCCTCCACGGTGTGGCAATATTTGCAGTCCCTGCTCATCAGCTTCGAACTCTCCGTCGACTCCACCTCGGCCAGGACCCATTCCTGAGCACCCGGTGGAGGTGGAGGCGGAGGTGAGGGCTCTGGTGACGCCCCTGGCGATGCGCCAGGTGATGGCTCTGGAGAAGGCGACGGTTCATCCGGGGCCCCTTGTGTTGGCTCCACGATGGCCTGGTCCGGATGGCGGCGGGCGTAGTCCGCAAAGCGTCCCAAGAGATACCAGTGGATGGCCAGCGGCTGGTCGTGCGGCGCGACGTCCGCCTCTCGCGTACCCGGCTTCTTGAACCGTCCATCGTATTGGAGTTCGTGACACGCAGCGCAATGCGATACGTACCGGATCGGAGACATGAAGCGCCCGGACGGATCGAGCCGGTGGCAGTCGGTGCAGACGAGCTCATTGCGGGTGGCGGCTGCGACCTTTTCTTTCAGCAGATCGAGGAACCGAAAGATCCCTCTCAGACCGGACTTCATGTGGATCGCGTGATTGAACTTGATCTGGCTGCCGTCGGTCAGCCGTTTCCGAAACACGGCGAACTCCGGATGATCCGTGACGAACCGGGAGACCCGGGCTTCGAACGTCCGCCGTCCATCGGACGTCTTGAGGTCAGCGTGACATTGGATACAGACGAAATCGGGCAGATCCACGAGCCTTGAGGTTCCACCGTGCTCCCGGTGACACCAAGAGCAGGACGGCGCTCCGGAACGCCCTTCGAACATCAGGTTCGAACGGTGGCTCGTTCCCTCGTGGCAGACCAGGCACTTAGCCTCTCCCACCAGCCTACCGCGTGTGTGGCATTGGCCACACTCGTTGCCGAACATGGCGTGAGCCACAGTGATCGGTCCCTTGCTGAAGATCCACTCCCCCCCTCGGACCGCGAAAACCGCGAACGATAGCAGCACGAGAACCACGAGCGCTCCGGTTCCCATCCACAAGGACCGGCGCAGCGGCTCAGGACCATCGACATAGTCGATGTCGATCCTGTCCGCGAGATTCTTGGTTGAACGAACCCCGAGCAATTCCTCTCCCTTGCCGCCGCTAGTAGCGAATCGATACAAGACCGTGAATCCAGGCCAGAATGACCAAAATCACGGACAGGGGCACATGGACGAACAGCCACCCATGCAGCCAGGCGTGCAGACGAGTCTGGAGGAGGAGCTGTCGCCGTTCCTCGCACAGAGCCTGTAGAGAATCGACGCATGGATGAAACTCGGGAGGGATGACCGTTCGCACCTTGTCGAATGACGCTGACCAGTTGTCCTCTCTCCGCAGAATCGACGGCTGCCCTTCGAGAAATGGTCGCACCTGGTTCACGTAGAAATCGACAAGAGGGAGAGCCGCAACGGATTGCCCGCTCCCCTGGGTCGATGAAGGCGCGGGAGTGGCCACGTAGGTCGCCGTTGCAAAAGCCACTTGGACAAGCTCCAAAGGCCCGACCCTCTGCTCCAGGCTGACCCTCGCCTTTTCCTTCATGTCTGCAAGGATCGCCTCGATCTGTTCGTAGATCGTCTCGAGCGGGCAGCTCATCGTCATGGCTTGGGGCAGCAGCCGCTGGAAGACCAGACCGATGAGCCCCGAAACGGTAACGAGGGCAAGGAGCCCCATAAGGACTCGGGTCAGAGGCCCCCCCCCCAGGGCGAAACCGGTGTGAAGGAGCACGACCGGACAGGCGGCAAGGGAAAGCCAGATGTGGGCCTTGAGCCAGATCTCAGCGCTGCCCAAGCGCCAACTTGGAACGAGGCGCCGTACGGAGAGCAAGACACCAACGATCATCAGTACGGCCGCGACGACTCCGAGGAAGATCCCCTCGGGACTGCCAGGAGCGTAGCCCATGGGAGTCAGTCCGTGGCGAGAGGTCCGGAACACCCCAAGAGTAAGGACTGCGGCGCTGGCCCCAATGGCCCAAGGAACGTGGCTTCGATCGAGGATCACGTGGCGTTCCGAATCGAGCGTGCCTTCGGCTTGACGCGGACCGCCCGGCTTCCAATGGATGCCCATCTCCCGGCAAAGTGTTCCTTTACAGACCGCTTCATCTGGATGCCTCTGTGGTCGAGATGTGACGTCCTACCAAGACCTTCCTGGGTACTCCTTCGAGGTCTCACTAGAGTCTATCGTCAGACTCAATGGGAATCCAGGCAATTTCCCTCCTTGGCGCGGGTGGCCCGTCTCGGGAGGGTGAACCAGAAGGTGCTCCCCTTCTTCCTCACGCTCTCCACTCCGATCCGTCCCCCGTGGGCTTCCACGGCCAGCTTGCAGAAGGTGAGCCCCAGTCCTGTGGAGTAGTGTCGGACGAAATCTCCCTGATCGATCCGGCCGTACTTCTCGAAGATCTTGTCGACAAACTCCGGGGGGATTCCAGGCCCCTCGTCCTCGAGAAAGACACTGACATCATCGCCGGCCGTCTCCACGCGAACCCGCACGGTGGAGTGAGCCGGTGTGTGATTGACCGCGTTCTGGAAGAGGTTCTGCACGACCCTCGTCACGAGCTCCTCGTCGGCCATGGCGACCACAGGGGACGAAACCCCATCCAAAGTGATCGTGCGGCTTGCGGCAAGAACGCGCATGCTCTCCACGACGCCCGTGGCGATCGCTGCGAGATCGCACTCTCGGAACTTGAGAGACATCTTGCCGGACTCGATCTTGCCGATATCCAGCACGGCGTTGACCATGTTGGTCAGGGAGTTCAGGGAGGCAGATCCCATCTTGACGAGGTCAATCTTGTCTTCGGAGAGGCTGCCATCATTGATCAACTCATAGCAGCTCAGCGCGACGCTCAACGGAGTCCGCATGTCATGGACAATCATATGGACCAGACTGTCCCGCAACCCCTCGAGCTCGAGCAACCTCCGATAGCGCCTCTCGAGCTCGATCCTCTGGGCTCTGAGCTCGAGGTGGGTCTGGACACGAGCTTCAAGCTCCTCGATCTGGACCGGTTTGGTCACGTAGTCCACAGCCCCTGCGAAAAAACCTTTGACCTTGTCTTCTGTCTCGTTGAGCGCGCTCAGGAAGATGATCGGGATATCCCGGAGCTCGGGATCGGCTTTCAGGCGTTCGCAGACCTCGTATCCGTTCATCTCGGGCATGCGAATATCCAGGAGGATCAAGTCGGGGTGACGACTCGCAATGGCCTGGAGAGCGAGCTTTCCGCTGGGAACCGGGCGAACCTTGTACCCCTTCTGACTGAGCAAACCGGAGATGAGTTGGAGGTTGGCCGGGACGTCGTCCACGACGAGAATGTCGCTCTGCGCCGGAACACACACATCCTGGTGATACATCTTCTTCCTCCCCGTGGAGAACCCCGGTTGTCGCAGTCTGGGCGACAGCGGGATGGTGCTGAACCGACTCCCGGCGGGAGCGACCACTCTCGAGGAAGATCGCGTCTGTCCGATTAGCCCCCACTCAGGACACACATACTAGCAATATGGAGCAAGGTTTTCGAGATTACCATGGTCCCTGGACCGAGGCAATGAGGTCACTGGGACCATTCTTCTCGGTTAGTGCGCGCGAGGTTCCAAGGGGAGTACCATACACTCAGGTCTTCACCTCAAGGACCGTGGCGCTCGAGGTCCGAACGGAACCGCGATTCCGTTGGGGTGTCTTGCCAAAAGGTCCCTTGCCGCACTGACCGGCCCAGCCAGGAGGGACGTGAACTCTGAGAGTACATCTCCCAGATCCGAAGTCACGGAGGAGCTTCGCAGGCTCAACCGCGCCCTCCGTGCCGTTTGCGCCTGCGGCCAGATTCTGGTCCACTCCACGGAGGAGGGGACGTTCGTCGAACAGGTGTGCCGTTCCCTAGTGGAAGTGGGTGGCTACCGACTTGCCTGGGTCGGATATCCCGAGCAAGATGAGGCGAAGACCGTGCGTCCCGTGGCAAAGGCCGGCTTCGACAGCGGCTACGTGGCCGCGCTCGACATTACCTGGGCCGATACCGAACGAGGGAGAGGCCCTACCGGAACGTGTCTGCGCACCCGACAGCCCGTCGTCGTCTGCGATATCGCCACAGACCCCACCATGGCGCCCTGGCGTCAGAACGCTCTGCCGAGGGGGTACTCCGCTTCGGCGGCCCTCCCGCTGATCCATGGGGATGAACTCCTGGGCGCGCTGACGGTCTATGCGACCACTCCGGACAACTTCGATCGTGCTGAGCTGGAGTTGCTGACCCAGTTGGCCGACGATCTCGCGTTCGGCATCTCCACGTCGCGTGGACAGGCGGCCCGCGAGCAGACAGAGAAGTCCCTGAGAGAGAGCCAGCGAAGCTTGAGCACTCTGATGGGGAACCTTCCGGGCATGATCTACCGCCGCCGCAACGACCAAAACTGGACGACAGAGTTCGTCAGCGAGGGGTGCCTCGCGCTCACGGGCTACGGAGTGTCAGACCTGCTCGAAAGCACTAAGCTCTGCTACGCCGACGTGATCCATCCCGAAGATCGGGAAGCCGTCTGGAAGCAGGTCCAGGACGCCCTGGCTCATCGAGGCCAGTTCCAACTCACCTATCGCATCCAGACCCAGGACGGCAGGATCAAATGGGTCTGGGAGCAGGGGCGCGGTGTCTATTCCCCGGAGACGGGGGGCGAGCTGCTGGCCCTGGAGGGACTCATCCTCGACATCACGGCACGCAAGCGGGCCGAGGATGCCCTGGAAAAACGTCTGCGTTACCAGCGTGCCCTGGCAGACATCTCCACCACGATGCGAGAAGCGAGGACCATGTCCGAAGGGTTGGACCGGGTTCTAAAGCTCCTGCTCGACGCCTCCGGGATGGATCGATCGTATCTCTTCAAGAACCACGAGGATCCAATACACGGCCTCTGTCTGAGCCAGACGAACGAATGCATCAGGGAGGGCATCCGCTCTGAGATCGACAATTCCTCGATACAGGCACTCCCCTATTCCGTGTTGTCGCCAACCGGTTACATGCTCGATCGGTTCCTGCGGAGGGAACCGTTCCGAGGTCCGGTCGACCGACTGCCCGCGACGGAGAAGGCCATGATGGAGTCTCAGAGCATCAAAGACATCCTGGATCTGCCGATCTACGCCAGGAACCATTTTTGGGGGTTTCTCGGCTTCGACGACCGCACGAGCATCGGTCGGCTCGACGACGATGACGCGGCGCTGCTGCAAAGCGCCGCCGACCTGATCGGCTGGCACGTCTCCGCCGCTCGAGACACCGAGGCGCTGCGGGCGCTCAACGAAGATCTGGAACAGCGTGTGGCCGCTCGGGCAGAGGAAGCCCTGGATCTCTACCACAATGCCCCGTGCGGGTACCACTCGCTGGGTCCGGACGGCGTGTTCCTGCAGATCAACGACACGGAGCTGGGATGGCTAGGTTACACACGGGAAGAGGTGGAAGGCCGTCTTCGCCTGGTCGACCTGATGACGCCGGAGAGCGCCCAGACCTTCAACCAGATCTACCCACCGTTCGTCGAGTCCGGAGACACCCGCACGGTGGAATGGGACCTGCTGCGCAAAGATGGCTCGCTGCTCTCCGTCCTGTTGACTTCCGCGAGTGTCCTCGATGCCAACGGGCGGTTCCTCAGGACCCGGGCCACGGTTTTGGACATCACGGAGCGCGGACTCCTTGAGGCAACACTGAGGGCGAGCGAGGCGAAGTTCCGGCGCCTCATCGAACAGGCGCCAATACCACTGGCCCTGATCGACAAGGATGAGAACACGGGGTTCTTCAACGCCCAGTTCACGCGGGTGCTGGGGTACACCATCGATGAGGTGCCGAACATCTCGGCGTTGTGGAACAAAGCGTTTCCCGACCCCGACTACCGGCAGCAGTCGCGGGAAATGTGGGAAGGCCTGGCGAAAGAGGCGCAGAAGGGCACCGGAGAGATTCCGGCCCGCGAGTTCCAGGTGACCTGCCTGGACGGTATGGTGCGCACCATGCTCATCTCCGGGCAAATGCTAGAACAACAGTTGCTTGCCACGCTCCTGGATATCACCGACCTCAAGCAAGCGAACGAGAAGCTCCGATTGGCCATGGAGGCTGCCGACGCGGCCAACCAAGCCAAGAGCGTGTTCCTGGCCAACATGTCCCACGAGCTCCGCACGCCCATGAACGCCGTCCTCGGATTTTCTCAGCTTCTCTCGCGCGAGTCGGCGCTGTCAGACCACCAGCGGCAGCTACTGGCCACCATCGCGCGTAGCGGCGAGCACCTCCTGGGCATCATCAACAACGTCCTGGAGATGGCTCGCATCGAATCGGGCCGGGTCACCGTCAACCCGACTACCTTCGATCTGCACCTTCTGCTGGACGACCTGGAGCGCATGTTCAGACTGCGCGCCGAGGCCAAGGGCCTGAGCTTCTCTGTCCGGCGTCAGGGTGAGGTGCCACGCTGCGTCGTGGCCGATGAGACCAAACTCCGCCAAGTCATCATCAACCTGCTCGGTAACGCCGTGAAATTCACCGAGAGCGGGGGAGAGATCGTCCTGGGGGTGTACTCCGAGGAGGAGCCGGGCGAAAGGCTGCGCCTACACGTGGAGGTGGTAGACTCCGGCGTAGGGGTCGCGGAGAAGGACGTCTCGCGCCTGTTCGACGCATTCTTTCAGACCGCCGCTGGCCGGCAGGTCACAGACGGAACCGGACTGGGGCTGTCCATCAGTCGCGAGTTCGTCCGCATGATGGGGGGCGATCTGACCGTGAGCAGTCGGGTCGGCGAAGGCAGTACGTTCCGTTTCGACGTCCAAATCGCGCTGGGGGCTGAGTCGGCCATCCGGGCGGAAGCCGCGCTGGACCCTCGGGCGCTCCACCTCCTGCCGAAGACTCCCCCCTGCCGAGTACTCGTAGCCGACGACCGGAAGGAGAACCGTGACCTTCTCGAGCACCTTCTGGTCTCGATCGGTTTCGAGGTCCGGATCGCCGTGGACGGAGTGGACGTAGTGGCACAGTGTCAGGAGTGGACGCCACACGTGGTACTGCTGGACCTGCGCATGCCGGTGATGGACGGTTACGAGGCGGCAAGCCGAATCCGTGCGGTCTACGGTCCGTCGGTGAAGATCGTCGCCATCAGCGCCAGTGTCTTCCCGGAGGATCAGCGGAGAGCCATCGACGCAGGAGCGGACGAGTTCGTGGCCAAGCCGTTCCGGGAGAGCGACTTGCTCGGGCGAATCAGACGGTTGACCGGTGTGGAGTACGTGTATGACAATCGAGAAAGGCCCTGTACAGAAGTCAAGGCCTCACCCATGGAAGATTTGCCGTCTGCCGAAGCGATTCGCCAGCTCCCGGAGGAGCTGGTGATCAGGCTCCGCGAGGCTACCCGTCAGGCCGACTATTACCGGATGATCGCTCTCGCGGACCAGATAGAGGCCAGAAACGGGTCGATTGGCCGTCAGCTCCGGCAAATGGTAGAGCGATTCGACTACGAGGAACTCGATCGAATGCTGTCGCGGCACGAAGAACCCTCGTGAGCCGTCAGTTTCCTTAAGTAACAGTGAGGCCACGAGACAGGAGACCGTCATGATCTATCGAAACCATCTCGAAAACGGCAAGGATCTGGTCGCGATGATCCATCTCGACGCAATGCCCGGCACCCCTCTGGGCAAAAGGAGCCCAGCGGAGATCGTGAAGAAGGCCGTGACCGAGGCCCGTCTTTACAAAGATCATGGAATCCGGACCGTGATGATAGAGAACATGCACGACGTGCCGTACGTGAAGTCGGCCGGTCCGGAGGTCGTTGCGACGATGGCCCTCGCCGGCCGCGCGATCAAGGACCTGGGACTCTACTGCGGAATCCAAATCCTGGCCGGCTGCAACCGAGAAGCATTGGGGGCCGCGCACGCCGCCGGTCTGGATTTTGTCCGCGTCGAGGGGTACGTCTTCGGACACCTCGCTGATGAGGGGCTGTTCGAGTCATGCGCGGGTGAGCTGTTGAGGTATCGGACCGCGATCGGGGCCGACGAGATCCTCGTGTTCACCGACATTAAGAAGAAGCATTCCTCGCATGCCATCACCTCCGACGTCGACATCGTCGAAACCGCCCGGGCTGCCCGATTCTTCTTGTCCGACGGTGTGGTCGTCACGGGCGTTTCGACCGGCACCACGGCCGACATCGCGGAATTGCGGGCACTCAAGTCCGTCCCGATCCGAAAGATCGTCGGCTCCGGACTGACCGCGAAGAACATCCGCGACTACCTCGATCTGGCCGACGTGTTCATCGTCGGCTCGAGCTTGAAGATCGATGGATCCTGGAAGAATCCTCCGGATCCGGAGCGGGTTCGTGGGATGGTGGACGTTTTCTTCCAAGACTCCGCACCGAGCTGAACCAGTGACCGTGAAATGGCGGCGCGGATGTGGACAACTAACGATCAAGCGAGCGAAGCCAACAAATAAGCCTCACCGCCACGCGGCGATGAGGCTCCTGGAACCCCGGGCCTCTTCTCGCGGAAGAGGGCTAACCTGGAGTTTAGAGTCCGATGGTGTCGGGTGGGACCAGATACTGGCCGTGGATCTCTTCGCAGAGCACTTCTTCCTGATCGAGGAACAGTTCCATTTCGTTCACGATTATTCCTCCAGTGTCTCATCGATTTCGAGAAACGATAGGATACTCAACGATCGGTCCCTCGTCAACGGCTCATGAGATTGACCATGGAAGGACCGGGCCGTATAGTGGCCTTCCGCTTCTGGAGGAAACGCATGCGTCAACATCAGATCTTCATCGTTCTGGCAGCCCTTGTCTTTCTGGGGGTGGACGTCACCGATTGCGAAGCCCAAATCCAGGCGAAGAGACTCAAGGTGGGGGTCTTCCATGGAAACGGCGTTGTGGGCTACTGCGGTGACAACGCCTTCGACGCGCTTCGGATCGACCCTCTCATCGAGAGGCGACGGATCACGGCGAGCGAGATCGCCCGCGGAGACCTCTCGAGTCTCGATGTGCTCATATTCCCAGGGGGGGGTGGGGGACGCCAGTTCAACGACCTGGGTGCTCTGGGCCGTTCGAAGGTCATCGACTTCGTCCGCAGGGATGGGCGGGGATTGATCGGGATCTGCGCCGGCGCTTACCTGATGAGCGACACTCCGGGTTACACCTGTCTGCGTCTCGGCGGCGTTTCGGCAATCGACATGGAGCACGACGAGCGCGGTCATGGTCTCGTTGCCTGCAAGATTTCCGACGCCGGGCGCAGGCTTTTCCCGGAACTCGCGGGCCACGACGAGGTCTTCCTTTACTACTACGAAGGACCGCTCCTGATACCTGCCCGGAACGGAGGCCCGTACGAGACGCTTGGCGTTTTCGTTTCGGACGTCCATCTCGAACACGACTCGCCGGCCGGAGTGATGCCAGGCAAACCGACGATCGTGGCCGCTGAGGCGGGCAAGGGACGCGTCGTGCTTTCTTCGGGCCATCCTGAATCCACACCGGGCCTGAGGTGGATGCTTCCCCGCATGGTCCGCTGGGTCGCGCGTCGGGATCTCGTGGCCTACTCGCCGCTCGTGGTGCGACCGAGGATGGCTACGCGGGAGATCCTGTTCGACGCCGCTCTTCGCAAAGAGGAGACCGCACTGTTCAAGACGCTCCTCCAGGGCAGGGCAGCGGAGAAGGTGGCGGCGATGCGGAGACTGGTCGAAATCAGAAGCTGGGATGCTGCGCGTTGGATCGTGGGGGGCGTGCGGTCGGACGAGCCGGAGGTCCGTCGTGCAGCAGCGATGTCTCTGGTGAAGCTCGAAGCCACCTGGGCTGTGCCGGACGTTCGGAACGCGCTCCTCTGCGAGACCGACCCGGCCACGGCTGTCACGCTCCGGTCGACGGTCTCTCTTCTCTCCGCGATGGCACCAGCCTGCCAGTAGGCGAAACCCTCTCACCAAAGAGCTCCGAAGAGCTCCGACACCCTCACTTCGGAAGTGTTGGGTCCGCTTGTCCGAGGGGATCACCAGCACCTGAAACGGGTGTGTTTGTTTCCCCTATCTACGCGCTTCACGGCTGCACCTCGCTTGAGATGTTGGCCTTTCGCCACGATTTGCGGTAGGTTAGAGGTGCCTCCATCGGAGGAGGTGGATGTCGACCGGAGAGTCGGTATCTCTCCCCTCCGAGGCGGACGATCCGGACCTATCTCCTTCGATTCCGTGAACACGAAACCAGCGAGGAAAGAGAGGGCACTTTCATGATTGGTCGATCCTGCCTGGTGGCCGTGATCCTGTGGATGGCGGTCACTTTCTCCTGCTTGTCGACGGCTCTGTGGGCCGAGCCATGCGTCCGTCTCTCCTATGCCTCGCCGCACGATCTCGATGGACTCGTCACCTATGCGACGGAGATTGGCAAGAGTCCCGGAAAAGCTCAGGATCTGCGAGAGTTCTTGAACAAGATGGGGCTAGGCGACGGAGGAGGCCTGGACACCACGAAAAGATGGGGGGTGGCCGTGGAGCTCGGACAGGCGAACCAGCTGCCCACGATCGTCGCCCTGTTCCCGGTCAAGAATGAACAAGCGTTTCTGGCCGGTCTCAAGCCGTTCTTTCCCCAGCAGGAGAAGCTCCAGGATGGTCGTCACAAGCTGCAGGGTCCTGCGGGTCCGCCAATGGCCCTGCGCTTTGCTGAATCGTACGCCCAAATTACGATGCTGACCCCCAATGAAGTCCCCGCCATGAAAGACGTGGCAAAGGTATTGGAGGGACAGCGAACCGTCGAGCTCGGCCTGGTTCTTGGATCAAATCCAGCCCAGACGAAGAAGTCGTTGCTCGAAACGGCACGCCTGCTGACCGCACGGTGGTTGCAGCAGCAGAATCTCAGTGACGACACCCAACGCAAGGCCGCGCAAGCCAAAATCGACGAAATGATGGGTCAGCTCGAAACCAAACTCGCGACCCTCGGTGATGTCAAAGGGGCGCTGGATCTCTCGCCAAACAGGCATGAGCTGCGCCTGTCCCTGGACAACCCTGGCCCCACGGTGGCAACCACGCAGACAGCGGCCGCATCGATCGGCCTGGCGCGGCTGGCTCCGGATTCGGCACCGATCGCCCTTGCCGCGGACGTCGTTCTGCCCGGGGGAGCGAGCTTCGAGCGTGGCTCGATGGTCGACGCTTTCAAGGTGGGTTTGTCCAAGGCGTCTCTGAAGGAAGCCGATCTTCAGCAGCTGGCCGTTGCGCTCGACAGCGAGCTCTGGGCGCTGACGAAGACCCTGAGAATCGAAGGGTCCATGTTTCTGGATGGAAAGCAAGGCGCTCTCAACCTCGTCGCGGCCACCCGGCTGGCCAAGGACAGCAAGTTGCCCGCGATCATCCTGCCCAAAGCCGAGGAGTTCGCCAAGGCCTCCAACGGCAAGCTCACCTCGGTCACCGTGGATGGCGCGCGGGTGAACACGATCACCCTGGACGCCAAAGGGCTCCCGACCGAACGGTTCGGGGCCGCGGAAGCGAGCTGGGGGCAAATCGGCGAGGTGTTCTGGCTCGTGATCGGCCCCAAATCGGCCGACAGGATCAAGGCTCTGTCCTCGTCTCTCCCCAAGACCCCTGGGGCCTCCAAGGAGACCGATTCGGGCGCGAAAGGGTGGATCTCGGTCCGGTCGATGCTCGACCTCTTCGGAGAAGGTGAGCTCGCCCCCGGATCGCTCAAACGGCAAGTCTTGGACGTTCTTCTCACCCCGAACGCTGATCAGGTGAGATTTTCCGCAAACCTTCGGGGGATGGACCTCGCGATCCAGGAAGGCATCCTCGCCGTGTTGCTGAAAAGCGCGTTCGAGAGCGGGGCGGCCGGGGCAGCCGGTGGAACGCCGAGTGGACCTCCGTCCGTTCCCTCTGTTGGTGACGTACCTCCGGTAGCTCCTTCAGCCTCCACTAGTGAGGTGCCCCCGACAGCGCCCTCTCCGGCTCCCACCCCGGAGGCTAAACCCGAACCCTCCTCGGAAGGCGGCCCTGAGGGCAATTCGGAGAACGATAATAACCAGGAAACCACGCCTGAACGTTGAGTTTCCGCGCCGAAGGCGCCCCTTGGGGGAAGGGGCGCCAAAGCAAGATGGGGAGATGAACATAACCGGGTCGCGGCTCGGCCGCCCGGCTGATCCGAGGAACGAGTGACACCATGACGACGCCGATCCACGCAACAGACACGACCAAAGCCATTGAGCCCTCCAAGGAGACCTCTGTCGGAGGCCCTCTCGACTTCGTCCGCGAAATCGTCACGCGGGACGTCCAGTCGGGTAAACACGGAGGAAAGGTCCTGACCCGGTTCCCTCCGGAACCCAACGGCTACCTTCACATCGGACACGCCAAATCGATCTGCCTCAACTTCGGCATCGCCCGGGAGTTCGGGGGGCTCTCCAATCTCCGATTCGACGACACGAACCCCACGAAAGAGGATGTGGAGTACGTCGATTCCATCAAAGATGCCGTCCGATGGCTGGGTTTCGACTGGGATGACCGCGAGTACTACGCCTCCGACTACTTCGAAAAACTCTACGACTACGCGGAACAACTCATCCGACAGGGCAAGGCCTATGTCTGCGATCTCTCTGCGGACGAGGTGAGGGATTCTCGTGGCACGCTTACAGAACCGGGTAAACCAAGCCCGTACCGTGACCGATCAATCGAAGAGAACCTCGACCTGTTCCGCCGGATGAAGGCCGGGGAGTTCCCGGATGGAAGCCGTACGCTCAGAGCCAAGATCGACATGGCCTCGGCGAACCTCAACATGCGGGATCCGGCCATCTATCGCATCCGGAAGGCTTCCCACCATAGGACCGGCGACGCGTGGTGCATCTATCCTCTCTACGACTACACCCATTGCCTCTCCGACTCCATCGAGGGCATCACGCACTCGATCTGCACGCTGGAGTTCGAGAACCATCGACCGCTCTACGATTGGGTCCTCGATGAGCTCAAGGTCGCGTGTCACCCCCAGCAGATCGAGTTCGCGCGACTCAATCTGACGTACACGATCATGAGCAAGAGGAAGCTCCTCCAGCTCGTGGATGAGAAGTACGTGAACGGCTGGGATGATCCTCGGATGCCCACGATCGTCGGACTCAGACGTCGAGGCTGCACGCCCGAGGCGATCCAAAAATTCTGCGAGTACATTGGCGTGAGCAAGCGGGAGAGCTGGATCGACATGGGCGTCCTGGAAAACCACATCCGGGACGACCTGAACACGAGAGTCCCGCGAGCGATGGCGGTTCTTCGCCCTCTGCGGGTGGTCATCGAGAACTACCCGGAGGATCAGACGGAGGAGTTGGAAGCCATCAACTTCCCGGACGATCCGCCTCGGATGGGGTCCCGAAAGATCCCGTTCTCGCGCGTGATCTACATCGAGAGAGAAGACTTCCAGGAGAACCCTCCCAAGGGGTTCCACAGGCTCTCACCGGACCGAGAGGTGCGTCTTCGCTGGGCTTACATCATCAAGTGCACGGGAGTCGTCAAGGACGAGCGAACGAACGAAGTGGTGGAGCTGCGCTGCACGTACGATGTGGAGACACGTACCGGCTCTCCCGGCAGCAGCCGAAAAGTGAAGGGGACGATCCACTGGGTCTCCGCGGCTCATTCGAAGGAGGCGGAGGTGCGCCTGTACGACCGTCTCTTCAGCGTTGAAAAGCCGGGAGAAGAGAAGGACGGCCTCGACTTCAAGGCCCATCTCAATCCGAAATCGCTCGAGGTGCTGCCGTCCTGCCGCGTCGAGCAAAGCCTCGGGACCGCCGAGCCGGAGAGCCGCTATCAGTTCGAGAGGCAGGGCTACTTCTTCGTCGACCCGATCGACTCCAATGAGGGCCACCTCGTCTTCAACCGAATCGTGATGCTCAAGGACTCCTGGGCCAAGATGCTCACCAAGTCAGGGCCGGGGAAGTAGATCCCAGCCTTCCGGCGATTCCCAACACCGGTCGGGAGGCAACGAGACGTGGCAGGCTTGGACGAGGAGACTGAGAAACCGCAAGGGTCACCATCCTGGACGGGTATGGCTCTCGTGGTCGCTGCCTGGGGACTCTGGGCCCTCGATCCCATCATCATCGACGTGATCGGTGCCGAGGTTCCCCGGTTGTTCCTCACGGGCTGGAGCTATCTGTTCGCTGGCCTCACGCTTGCTCCCTGGATCCCTGGGGCGCTTGGCCACGTGCGCGCCCTCTCAGCACGCATGGTGACGCTCCTGATCGTCCAGGTACTGTTCTTCACGATCGGAGCCGACTTCTCTTACTCCTTCGCAATCCGGTACCTGAATCCCGGCCTGGTGGTCGTCGTAATGCGTACCCAGGTCGCCCTCTCGGTGATCGGCGGCTGGTTCATCTTCGGCGAGCGGCTCAGTCGCAAGTCGATCCTGGGCATCGGGATGATCGTCCTGGCCAACGCCGTAATGGGGACCTCCAAGGTACTCGGCGCTTCCGGCGCTCAGACTCAGACTCAATTCGTTCTGGGGATGGCGTTGATCGGATGGCTCTCCGCGGTGGCGAGTGCCTTCCTCTGGGCGGGTGGTACCCTGTCGAGCAAAGCGCTCCTTGGTCCGCTCCCGCCGTTCGCGCTGGCCGCGGTAAGACTTTCTGCCTCGGGCATTCTCGCCATTGCGCTGTCCATCGCCCTCGAAGGGACATCTCCATACGGGGCGCTGGACGGCCGACAGTGGCTCATGATGACTCTGCGCGGCTCTCTGGCCCTGGCCGTCGCGTACGTCATCTACTACTCGGGACTCGCGCGCGTTCCCGTTTATGTGGCCGCCTCTCTGGAACCGTTCAGCCCTTTGTTCACCATCCTCATCGCGGCGTGCTACCGGCCGGGAGAGACGGTTTCCTTTGCCGACCAGATCGGCGTCGTCGTTCTGCTGGTGGGCGCCGCCGTTGCGGTATCCGGGAGCCGTCCTCCACCCCACGAAGGCGCCCGCCACGGAGAGACGGCCCTCGCCCCCTGCTCGTGTCCTGTCTCCTCCCCACCGGACTGACGTTGCCGCGGTGTCAACGTACCCCTTTGGGCCGTCAGCAACATTCAAGAGAGAGACTTCGCAAGCCCGCGCACCCGGAGAGTTGCAGGACCGCAAACTGTCTGAGTGTGGCCAGGGATCCCATTTAAGACCAGTAATGGACGTTCCAACTAGTTGATGGGTGTTCCGAGGTTTTGAATCACTCCACGCATGCGGCTACTCAGGATCTTCACAAGCTCGGCATTGTAGGCTTGGGAAGTGGTATCCGAGAGGGGCACTGCTTCAAATATCCGCGCAGCGCCGATCGCATACCCCCGCGACTTGGCCGCAGGCGACCCTTCCCTCACCGCGGGATCGACATCGGTGATGAAGATCGAAATGTTGTTATCTTGGTTGCGGCGGATATCGAAGGTCCGGAACTCCTGGGGGAAATCCCGAAGCGCTGAAGTCTCGACCTCCCAGAAGCTGAACTCGGGATTCACGGTGGGATCGCTCGCATTGAAAGGCTGGGGAGTCACGACGTTGACGTGTCGGTGTCCCGAGATCCACAAGATCAGATTCGAGTACTGGTGGAGCCTCTGCATCAATCCGGGAGCGTCGGCATCGTTTCTCCACAGCTCCGCATACGTCTGGGTGTTGGTGAAGGTCATCTGCGGCAGGATCGGAATATGCGCGGCGATGATCATCAACTGGTCCGCATTCTGGCCCGCGTCGAGTTCGCTGAAGAGCCAGTCTCTCCGGGTCACGTCGAGAGTTCCTTGCGCATAGTTTGATACGCCCGTTCCCTTGACCGTGTCGTCGAGCACGATGACCTTGATCGGTATGTCCGACTTCGGCACGAAGCTATAGCAGGCAGAGTCATTGAGGAGGTTGGCGTGGGTGAATCCGTGGCCGACCGGGTTTGACGTGGTCAGAAAGAACTCGGACATCCAGTTTAAGCTTGAGGAAGTGGCCGTCGTCGAGGACGTATACGTCGTGAGAGAGCGGCGGCTCTCGTCTGGAATGACCGTTGGGGGTATGGCAAAGGCCTGACTCGGCCCCGCTCCGATGACATCCCCGTAAGGAGTTGAGCCGTCGATCACACCCATGTAGGCACCCCAGGCATCTACGCCCCCATTCGCCGGATTCGCGTCACTCGACATGTTGAGGATCGTACTCCCCACATGGGCCTGCATGGTTTTGATGTCCTCATGGGCCGAGCCCATCCAGAACTGATCGTGGTTGCCCATGACCTGATACCAGGGGATCGACTTGTCAATCCCGACGGCCTGGAAAGGTTTCTGATAATCGATGGTGTTGGCTCCTGCATGCGCGCCGGTACTGGGCGTGATGACCTTGCCGTCGAGGACATCGATGAACCATCTCAGTTCGTTGTACTGGCTGTTGTTGACATCGTCGCCAAGAGAGATGCCAAAATCGAACGGCGTTGTCCTGTGTAACACGTTGATCGTCTGGACGGCAGCATCCAGGACATGGGTCGTCGAGAGAAGGATCGGTGAATAGGCCGATGACAGGTCGTTCGAAGGGGTGGGGGTGTTGCTCAGGCCGATGTAGATCGGTTGCGCCGGGGATTCCTTGTCGGCGATGTGAATGTCGGACATGGAAAAGAATGACAGGAGACGCGCAACATTGGGGCTACCATATCCGGGCGCGAAGTCGGTCCGTGGTACGTAAGGCAGGCCGGGCCCAACCTGCCAAGAGCTGTAACCGTATTGCGCGTATTGCGAGACCGCGTTCGGTCTGATCGACGGCGTACCGGAAGGGACTGCGACGGGGAGGACCTGCTGCTGGGCTGTCGTGTAGACGTTCTCAGCGATCGGCCATTGCACAGTCTGTGGGTTGTTGCCGGCACTTCCCGTGTTGACGAGATACGTGTTGTTGCCGGAACATCCGGACAGAGCCGACTGGACTATCACGGCAAGGCTGAGACCGAGGAGCGTCTTATGACTGAAGCGCCTGTTCATGGATGCCCACCTCATCGTTGTCCAAAGCGCATGCAGCTATATTGAGCCCTGCCTCCAATTGGCAGAAGCTCGCGTCTTTGGGTTTTTTCTCACACTGACCGCATCGGATGGTTTGATCAGAGAGGTAAGGCTTTTGAGGATCTTGCATCATGATGTACCGTGTCCTGAGGAAGCACTGGCCGTGGCCCCGCGGCTGAACGGTCGTTGGTGAGCGGCCGGTCGCAAACGGCGATTCGGGAGACGCTGCCTTGAATCACCGATCCGCTCGCGTGTAGACTGACCGTACACAGCTCGCGGGGGACCTCTGGACCAGCTCGGCCAGAGGTCGATCATGTCGACCCATCCGGGCCAGGTTCCGTCCAAAAGACCCGATCTCCATGCATCAAGACCAGCGCTCCTCTTCTCGCCAACCTCCCTCTCCTCATCGGCCTTCTCCCCCCAGGAACTGGGCCGACTCGCTGGGCATGATGGCGCTTGGAGGCTGCCTCGTCGTGGGAGTCTACGTGGTGGCCGGCTTCCTTACGTCCAGCGCTCCGCCTCCGGCGGCGTCCCAAGGCTCCCAGTCGCCTCCGGAGCAGACCACCTCGCCTCCGGAAACCCGACCGATGACCACGGTCCTGGGGTTACCGATCCCCGGGGGATCGATCCCGTTCCCGGGAACCCAGCTGCCGACCACCCCGGAAGGGATCTTGAACAAGGTTCTCGAGATCCCCAAGAGGCTCCCAAGTCCGTATGCCGCCCGGCCGATCGAGGACCTGGGTCCCTGTCCGGTTCTGCCGGAGGCGACCGACATCGAGACCCGACGGACCCAGGCGCCGCTCTTCGAGGACGCGTCGGAGTGCGAGGCTGCGGTCAATCCTCTGGAGGTGCTCAAGGGGGCCTTCCTCGAGAACCTAGAGGTCCACATCAAGCAGGTCACCGCCCTCAGCGACGAGAAGGAGATGGAGATCGGCGATTGTCTCTGGCCGGGGATGAAAGCCCATACCGAGCGCTCCGAGAAGGAGACTATCGTCGATGACGGTCCGGAGGTCGACTACCTCCGCGGCGTCCTCGAACCCCTCACCCGCCACGTCAAGAGAAAGGGGATCCGCTACAGGGTCCATTTCGCCAGCTCGTCGGTGTGGAACGCGTTCGCCACGCCCGGAGGACACGTGGTCGTGAACCGGGGGCTCTTCTCGAAGTGCAGGAGCGAGGCGGACCTGGCCGGGGTCCTGGCTCACGAGATCCAGCACGTCGACACGCGCCACTGTCTCGCCCGTCTGCAGTATGCCCTGACCCTCCTCAACTTCGTCCGGCAGGGAGAGGGGCCCGAGAAGACCTGCGACGTGATCAATGAGCGAAAAGCTCAGCTGATCGAGAAGCTCATCCATCTCGGCCAGATGCTCTACAGCTCAGCTCAGGAGGAGGAGGCCGACCTCCGTGGCATCGACACCTTGATCCGCACGGGATATTCCCCGTTCCCCATGGCGAGGACCTGGAGAGAGAAGGCGACGACCAAGGTCGCGGCAAGAACCGGCCGCAAGACGCCGGTGTCCGACGGGCTGGCCGGAGCCCTGGAGGGACTGGCGGAAGAGATGGGAACGATGGCCGAGGCGGCCCTCCAGACCCATCCCCAGGCGCAGATGAGGTTCTGCCTCGCCCGGAGCGCTGGACTGAAGCTCCTCGAGAAGGAGCCGGACCGCCGGCTGTACGTCGGGACCCGCAACCTGGAGGAGCGAATCCCGTTTGCCCAGAAGCAGTACTGACCGTCCGACAGAGGAACTCGGACGGTTGGCGCTCTACGCTACGGCGCTGCTTTTGACCCTTGCGCTTCTATCGGGACGGAAAGACCCGGGTCCAGCGCGCTCTGAGAGCCTCTCGCAGCTTCCGGCGGAAAGCCTCCGGCAGTTCGTAGGGCTCCCCGGCCTTGTACAGAGTGATCGTGTGTCGGATGTTGTCGACCACGACCTGACACGGGTTACAGCCCGCCAGATGGTCTCGGAACTCGTCACACACGCCGGGCTCGAGAGAACCGTCGACGAACTCGTTGAGGGCCATCAGGAGCTCTTCACATGTCACGGTGATACCTCTCCCTCCCTTCTTGAGGATCCGTAAGAAGGGCGCCGGGTTACAGAGTCTCGTTTCATCCGTGTGCGTGATCCGGGAACATCCTGGTCGTCTCGTCGCCTAAGACCCGGGTCAGTCGTTCCCGAAGCATCAGCCGGGCGCGCAGAAGCCGCACCTTCGTATTCGTCTCGGACAAACCCAAGGCCAAGGCCGTCTCCTTCGTGGAAAGCTCTTCGACGTCACGAAGAAGGAAGACCGTACGGTATTTTTCGTCCAGCTCGCCCAGCGCCGCGTCCAGAAGCTTCCGAGTCTCCGGCAGCTCTGCGAGTCTCTCCGGGTTGTCCCGCCAACGCGCGATGTAGTCGGGGTGTGGCAACCCCGCATGGTCCTGTTCGGCCCGGGGTTCGAGCGGCACCGTCGCATGGCTCCTTCGGTGGCGCAGGAGGTGCAGAGCCTTGTTGGTCGCGATGGCGAAGAGCCAGCTCTTGAACGAGGACTCCCCTCGATAGTCTTTCAGGTGCTCGACAGCGCTCAGGAGAGTCTCCTGCACGACCTCTTGGGCGTCTTCACGCTGTCTGACCATCCGCAGGGCCAAGCCGAAAAGCCGCTGTTCGTACTTCTCGACGAGAGCCTCGAAAGAGGCGAGATCTCCGGACCGGGCCTGTTGAACCCTGGGAGCGTCGTCGTCGATGCGTTCAAACACGAAGGAGCCTCTCGTCGCCGAACGTCGCTGTGTCGACGGCGCGCCAACGCCCCTCACAGACGGTGCATGGTCGATCGCTTGCGGACATGACGTTGAACCGCGTACACCGCAATTACCGAACATCTCCCTGCAACAGGAGTCTTCGCACCGGAGCCATTCTTTCGCTCCTGAACATCGAGGCGGCCGACGCCAAGCAGAAGATGATGAAGGCAATGAGGAATATGTTGATGTAGAGCCGAACCGGAGCGGAACGAGGTTTCTGGGAGGACCCTTGAGCCGTTCTTTGTCCCTCGCTGAGCGAGGAGCTCGCTGGGGGTGGGGGCACGCGGCCAAGCATTTCGGATACGTCCATCGGGGGCATGGGCGGTTCGTCCGTCTCGGGCTCTTCGCCGAGGACCAACTGGCGAGCGTGGGCAAGCTGGGTGCGGCTCTGGTGACGGAGATGGTCGATCACGGCGGCTGCCGAGGTCGGTCTCGCCATTGGGTCCTTCGAGGTCAGCACCCTCAGTGTCTCGACCATCGCCCGAGGAAGGTCGAACTCCCGACAGGCCAGTGAGAAGAGCATCTGAGCCATCGACTCGGCGCTGTTGACAGCATCGATCTGTTCGGTGGTTGGGAGCTTCCCGGTGAGCAGTTCCACCCCCAGCAGGCCGAGACCGTACAGGTCGGTCGCGACGGTGGCGGGACCGTTTCGAAGCTCGGGAGGAAGACAGCGAACCGTGGCCGCGTCACGAAGCTTGATCGACAGTTCGGGTCCAAGAACGGCAAGACCGACCGCTCCTTGAGGATGAATCTGGATGTGGTAAGGTTCGATGACCCCGGCCAACAGACCGACTTGGTGGGTGTCTCCGAGTGCGATCGCCACCTCGGTGAGGATCCGGCAAACCTCTTCCCATCCGAGGAAGCGCCATTCTGCGAGTCTGACTCCCAGGTTCATCGGATGGGGACAAGAAAGCGCCGTGAAACACTCTTTGTCCGTCGATCCGGTTCCCAGGAGTGAAAGGACGCGTTCCGAGCGCACCCGGCGAAGAGCCTCGACGTCGGTGGCGATCGCCTTGGAGTCTCCAACTCGCAGAAGGGTCTCCCGATCCACCAAGTACGCGAGACACGGCGTCGTGGGGGGAGAGCCACAGCCGGCGCCAGTCGGGTCCTGGCTGAGTGGGTCTGCGGCGGACGGCTGGGGGTCGGCTCCTGTCAGGCTGGCCATTGTCGGAAGGACCGGTGACTCGGAAGAGTCGAACACGAGCTGTCCATCCTGTGTCCAGCCAGCACGAACCATCCGCACCGGGCCGCAAGAAAAGATATCCATTTCGATTGGGTAGCATACCTTCGCGCGATTCCATTCGCAAGAAGCCCGTCCGCCAGGTCCGGTCGGATCTCTGGTCACGGAATGGGGTGACGGGATACAATGGGATCCGACCATGAACAAGAAAAATGCGAGAGGCAAGATGAAAGCCCTGCTCCTCGAGAGCATCCATCCCCTGGCTGGAAAGATTCTTCGTGACGCTGGTTTCGAGCTGGACGAGTGCCCGGACGCGCTGGACGAGCGGGAGTTGTGTCGCCGCATCCGGGACGTGTCGATCGTGGGGCTTCGTTCCAAGACGCGCCTGACGCCCGGCGCCATCCAGGCCGCGAGCCAGCTCTTGGCGGCAGGAGCTTTCTGCATCGGAACGGAACAGATCGATCTGGGCGCCTGCGCCGATTCGGGCGTCGCAGTCTTCAACGCCCCGTACAGCAATACCCGCAGCGTGGTTGAGATCGTGGCGGGGGAGATCATCGTATTGATGCGGCGCGCATCCGAAAGCAGCAACGCGCTCCATCGTGGCCTCTGGGACAAGTCATCCACCGGCTGTCGAGAGGTCAGGGGTAAGAGCCTGGGCATCGTGGGCTATGGGAATATCGGGTCGCAGCTATCGGTGCTCGCCGAGAGCTTGGGCATGGACGTCTACTACTATGATGTGATCGAGAAATTGTCGCTGGGCAAGGCCCAGAAATGCCGCTCTCTTCAGGAGCTCCTGCGGAGAGTGGACGTCGTAACCATCCATGTGGACGGGCGGCCCGGAAACGAGGGTTTGATCGGCGCCAGAGAGTTCTCCCAGATGAAGGACGGCGCGATCTTCCTGAACTTCAGCCGCGGTAAAGTCGTCGACATCTCGGCCCTTGTCCAGGCCCTTCGAAGCGGAAAGGTGGCCGGCGCCGGCATCGACGTGTTTCCGCACGAGCCGAAGGGCAAGGGCGAGCGTTTCGTGTCGGAACTAAGAGGGCTTCCCAACGTCCTCCTGACTCCCCACATCGGCGGCAGCACGCAGGAGGCTCAGCACAACATCGCCGAGTTCGTGGCCACGCGGATGGTGGACTACGTTCGCTCCGGCAGCACGGCAAGCAGCGTGAACTTCCCTCAGATCCAGGCGCCCACCCTTCAGCGGGCCCACCGGCTGCTGCATGTGCACGCCAATGTGCCGGGCATCCTGGCGCAGATCGACGGAGTCCTGGCCACACACCGGATCAACATCCTGGGTCAGTATCTCAAGACCAACGAGCGGATCGGGTACGTGATCACCGACGTCAACAGGAGGTACGATCACGGAGTGAGCGAGAAGCTCGAGAAGATACCGCGCACGATCAAGTTCCGCATCGTTTCCTGACAACGAGTGCTCCCTCTCACGGTATCGTGGAACGGATCGTCCGGCCATGGTATCCATGGGGAATGAACCACTCTATTGACAATGGTCAGCTCCGCATCACGGTTGCGGACAGAGGGGCCGAGCTTGTCAGCCTGCTTGGTCCGGACCGATTCGAATACCTCTGGCAGGCCGACCCGAACGTCTGGCCCCGTCACGCACCGGTTCTCTTCCCCATCATCGGCCGCCTCAAGGACAACAGGTATCGATTCGGCGACCGCGAATACTCGATGAAACAGCACGGATTCGCCCGAGATACCGATTTTTCCCCGGAGGTCCTCGAGCCTGACCGTCTCCGATACCGCCTGACGTCGGGTCCTGCGACGCGAGAGCTCTACCCCTTCGACTTTGTCTTTGACGTCGATTACCGCCTCACAGGACTGTCGGTCGATATCTCGTACGAGATATCCAATCCCGCTCGATCTCCTCTCTTCTTCTCGATCGGGGCGCATCCCGGCTTTTCATGCTCGTGGGAAGCCGGGGATTCGATCGAGGACTACTTCCTGGAGTTCGAACGACCCGAGACGGTCGACATCCGGATTCCAAGGGACGGCTACATCTCCGCCACCCGAGAATCACTCTTGAAAGAGGAAAACCGGCTTTCCTTGACCCGTCGCTCGTTCGACCGGGATGCCCTCATCCTGATGGAGCACCAATCCCGAGCCGTCACGATCGGCCATCTCCGATCCCAACGGCGCCTGACCGTGGAGTTCCCCGGTTTTCCAGTGCTCGGAATCTGGTCGAAGCCGGGAGCTCCGTTCGTGTGCATCGAGCCGTGGTTCGGCTACGCCGACACCATCGACTGCACGGGGCGACTCGAGGAGAAGCCCGGGATCATCCGGCTGGAACCGGACGGACTCTTCTCCTGTACGCATCGGATCTCCATCGGAGCCTGATTCCTCGTCGAGTTGCAGGGGCGTAGACTAGGGGATAACCTCTGGAGAGAGAGGCGCGTAGAATCCTGCCGACCTCGAAGCACGAGGCCCGATGGAGTGATGCACAAAGAGGATGAAGAGAAGCTCGTCGAACAGGTGTTCGATGAACTCAATCGACTGGGGGGGAGCTGGACGGCAGAGGCCACCGCTCTTTTGGCCCGCCTGCCCGCCGTCTCTCAGGCGAGGGAGCTTCTCCTCGGCCGTGTCCGCGACGGTTCGGCCCCGTGGCTCGAGCCGTTCGTCCGCTCTGTTCTCTCAGACCGACAGCCATCCATCCCGGAAGAGCAGGCGGCTCCTGCTCCCCCGCCTTCTTACACCGAGAGCTTGCCTGCGACGTTGACCTCCGGAGAACTGTACCAGAGGAAGGTCACGGCGCTTCTCGCCGCTCTGCGCAACAACGACCCGGAGCTTGCTTCCGTGGTCCGCAAGCATCTTCCTGGCGAGACCGACCCGTTCGTCCTGGCCACCATGGCCTCGGTGCTGGGGCGCCGTGGAAACGCCGACGATGGCCCGCTTCTCCACTCCCTTCTGGATCATGCCGACCAACGGGTCGTGGCGAATGCCCTCGAGAGCCTGCGGCGTCTCCGGGTTCCGGTGTCCGGCGAGGAGGTGGCGCGTCTCCTGGAGTCCGGCGATGGCCGAGTGCGGACGAACGCCATCGCCCTGCTGAGCTCGGTCGACGTCATGAAGGCTCATGAGCTCTTGGAGGCATTGGCCGGCTCAGCCGAAGCTCCCCAGCGAGCCGGGGTGGCTCATCTTCTGGGTGAGCTCGTCGAGTATCCGAGAGCTCTCGAGCTATTGCTGTCGATGATCGCGCGGGAAGAACAGACCTCGGTGCTCAAGCAGTTGGCCCAGAGCATCGAGAAGCACACCGTTCCCCAGAACTCCGCCTCGATCATAGGTCCCGTGTACAGCCTGAGGAAGGCGGCCACGGGCGCAAAGCGGTCGATCCTCGACGCGCTGCTCTACGAGATCGCAACGGAATGCGGCCTGGTTGAAACCGACGTCCGAAAGATCGGCGAGGAATATCTGTCCGCAAAACCTACCCCCGCCGTCCTCGTCCCTGCCGTTCCTCTCGCCCCTCCTGCCCCACCCATCGCTCCAGTCATTCCCGTTCTTCCCGTTTCTCCGGTTTCCCCAGCACCCCCCGTCTTTGTCTCCTCTCCCGGCTCTCCCATTTCGGAGCCGACCACCTGTCCCGTCCTTGCGGAAGAGATCCCCGCTTCCCCGATGACCGGGAGGAAAGACGAGCGAGAAGAACACCCGGTCCTTTCCGTTGAATCCCCTCTAGAGGCCACCGCCCCGGAGATCTTGCCCGAAGGACTCTCTCAGCCGGTCCGACGATGGCCGATCGTTGCCGGTGGAGTCCTGGCCGTTTGTCTCGTGGTGGGAACGGTAGCAAGAGGGCTCTTGGGAGCCGTGCACAGGGTTGAACCCTCGACGTCGGCCCAATCCGACCAAAGGGGCGTCCATCCTTTGCCCGCTGTCGATCCGTCTCCAACGTCGGGTTCGACGTCCCCACGGAGAGCGGTTGCGGAGTCGGCAGGGGCGTCTGTCCAGCCGGCCAGCCCTGCCCGCAAGGAGTTGGAGACTCTGTTCGGTCCCATGGGGGCTCGAGTGAGCATCAAGGGGCCGGTCATCGGTGTGTCTTTCGGACGACCGGTCATCGAATGCCAGGGGCGCTACTATGTCGTCGTCCGCGGGGCCGGTGCTCGTGATGCGAGTCGTGGAGACGTCGTCCGCACCACGGGCAAACTCATCGGATGCTCAGAGGACTCCATCTTCTACGTGGAAGGGGAGGTCCGATGAGTCGTTCACGGGCCACCACGCTGGTCGAGATCTTGGTCGGCCTGGCATTGGTCTCCATCACGATGGGCTTGGCCTACGGCTTCATGCACCTCATGTTTTGGAGCCACAGTCGGTTCAATCTCACCGGACTCACTCGACGTTCTTTCCTCCAGAAGGACGCCAAGGCCGGCATCCGGCGTTTGATCTACCGGCTTCGGGAGGGGATCCAGATCTTGAGCCCCGCTCCGGGCACGTCCTCGACCGAGCTGGTGTTTCGAGATGTCTTGAACCAGGACATACGGCTCAGGCAGGACGCAACGGGAAACCGCGTGATTTCCGAGCGCAGCGTGGGGGGGGCGTGGGTTCTGGAGACCGAACCGACTCTGATCCAGACCGACAATGGACAGATTCCCGCCAGCTGGCCGGTTCTCGTGTCGAATTGCCCTTCGATTCGGTTCACGGCCATCGCCGGAGATTGTGTGACCGTGCAGGCTTCACTTGTTTTTGAGCAAGAGATGGAGAGCCTTTTGACGGTCGTCAAACTCAGGAACGCACAACAGGCCTATTAGGAGCTGCATCGCATGAATCGAATCGGCCGAGGCGTTGGAATCTCTGGCAACATCATGTTCATCATCGCGTCATTGATGGCCATGTTCTTCATCGGTGTCGTCTCCGTCGGATTCCTGACCAGAACCGATATTTCCACGACGTCCAACTTTCTGCGCGAGCTCCTCGCCACCCATCTCGCAGAATCGATCGCCACGCAGATCGAGGCCCAGACCAGCAGCCGCCCCTGGAAGAGTCGGTTCTGGCTCCTGGAGGCCCAGAAGGCCGGCACCAGCTCCGGCGACACGGGAGTCGTGCCGACGTATTCGTTGAAAAAGGGCTGCCCGTACGTGAATCTCTCCAAGGACACGTTGTCTGCCGATGAGTACGACTTCATCGGCGTCGTCAAAGACCTCGCAGCGGAGCTGAGGGCGTATCGCATCTACCTCGAGGTGACCCTCAGGGGCGAAACGTATGCCTTCAGTTTCGACAAGCGTTGGAGTCAAACCCTCCTGTCGGGATTCAATCAGGACGGCACCCTGGTGGACAAGCCCATGGGGCTCTTGGACGGCTCTTCTTTGGGGACCGACAAGTTCCTGGACAACCTCAAGGCCAAGGGGCAGCAGGCGGTGCCACCGGATGGATCGAATCAGGAACAGGTGCAGCGTTTGACGAATCTGCACCAGGACGAGAAGTCGTTCAAGGGCAATGCGATCATGCCGGGCCCCAAAACGGCACCGTCCCTGTTCCCACCAAAAGGACCATGAACAGAGAATCGGGCCTGGCGAAAGGGAGATCAGACGCGGCAGACCCGCCGGTCGAAACGGCGACCAAACGCGAGGCCGTGCGAGAGACCCTGTGCCAGACCCAACGAAAGGAGACCCGGAGAGCTCCGGGTAGGAAGTCGTGAGACGGATGGGGCGAGAGCGAGCGTCGAGGAGATGGAGGCTTTTCCAGGGGACGACCCTGGTGGAGATCCTTTTGGCTGCCGGGCTTCTGTCTCTTCTGGCCGTCGCATTGCTCGACGCCTTCACCGTTACCCAGCGACGAGCCTCTGCTGGCGAGGCCCAGCTGAACTCGGGGATCCTGGCGCAGCTCGTCACGGAGCGATTCCGATCGAACCTGACGTTGAATCCGCGCTACCTTCGAGACCTTCTGGGGGCAAGCTCCTCCTGGACCTTCATCGGCACGGTCGTGGATCCCGCGAGTGCGGTGAACCCCGACAAGCTCCAGCTCTCCCCCTTCTTCGAGTATCTGTTCCCCCGCGGATGTCCAGATCTGTGGGCGTCGGCCAATCAGATTCCGATTGCGCCGGCTTTGTCCGTGACCCCGGCGGGCCTCAAACCTCGGGAGCTGACCTCTTTACTAGACGCTTTCCGCGATTACCAAGTCAAGGTCGAGATCGCGGATGATGTGGACCTGGACTCGCCGGGGGCGCCCACGGCTCTGAGCGAACAGGTCAAGAGGATCACCGTGACGGTGTCTCGCAGTTCGGTCGTGGCCGCGAAAGGTGCGGATCCTCTCGCCTACACGGTCACGACCCGCGTTTTGTCCCCCTGCGATAGCCTGTCGACCGCGGCACTCGACCTATTCTACCAACATTTCGAGGGGCCGGCGCTTTCGGTTCTTTGGGATGGCTTCTTCCTCATTGCCGGGGACAACTCTTATTTCTCCCCAGCCGTGTTCAAGTTGAGCGATCGGCGTCTACTGGCCGACGTCTTCCTCATCCTCGCCGGGGCCAACAGCGAGGCTCTCGTGGTGGATGGCGAATGCGTGCCGGAGAGTGTGATCGTCGACGCGAGCAAGGACGCGCAGTTCATCGAGTCGTGGATCCGTCAAATGAGCGCACCCAACGTGATCGGCCTGAGCTCCTCCAAGCGCGCATTGGTGCACCTCAAGAGCCAGAAGGCCTCCGTGATCTTCGACACTTTCAAGAAGATCCGGCTTCCTCTCGAGCACTTCAACTCCGAGATCCTCGGACCTCTGTCAGGTCGTCAGTGTCTTCTGGAGCGAGTCAGGTCCCTCAGCGCGTCCATGACCAGCCTTCTGACTCAGGCGGATGCGGCGCAGGCCGGGGCGGCTGCGGCGGCGTTGGCTCCTCCCGCAGTCAAGGCCGCTGCCGAGGCGAAGTACGCCGAGTCCGTGGCCGCTGGCACTGACTTCATCGTGCAAAACGCTGCCCCCACTCTCATCAGCTCGTTCATCGCCCAGTTCTTCACCGACCCTGACTACACGAGCATCGCCCGACGTCCCGTCCAGTACGCCGCCCGGTTCCGCGCCACGCTGGATGATCTCGAGGGGACTCTGATCTCGCATCTGGATCAAACCGAGGGCGTCACCGGCTACGAAAGGACGCGAACGGCGCAGATCTACCTCGAGGTCACGATGGCCCGGCAGTTGGTGTCGGACGCGCCGGACGGAGCCGCGCTTGCAAGGCTGAAGACACTGGCGAGTCAGCATGCTCTGCGGCTTGCCCCCCTCTCCTCCTATCTCGCCGGCGGCGAGGTTCACGAGATGGTTCAGCTTCGTGAGCGAAACGTGTGCTTCGCCACCCGCGTGGCGCAATTGAAGCAGGATTGCCCACGGTTTGGGCAGGTGAGGGAGCTCTTCCTTCCTCGCGGTGAGATCTCAGAGTATCTGAGTCTCTGCGAGACATTCACCGAACGGCACAAGGCGAAGATCGATCTCTCGAAGCTGACAGCCCTGCTCGGTAAGTAGTCGTTCCGTCAATCCGTCAATTCACGACGGACGCGGCACGGGTCGAGAGGGTCATCTGGATGGGAATCTTGAGGGTGCTTCCGGAAGAATGAATGGTCGCGAGTCCTGACACGGAGCCATCCAGGGGCTTCCCGGTCGCCAGCTCGTAGAGCAGCGATCCGTGAGCCTCGACCTTCGTTTTCTCTCCGGGAGCCTGGACCACATTGAGTGAGACCTTCACATTCGGCCTGCCGTCGATGTCGCCCCGAGCGGTCACCTTGCTCGTCAACATGATCCGTACGACCTGTCTGTCGCCGGGTATCTGTCCTTTGGGGATGAAGATGGGTCTCTGGCCCTGCCAGGTCGATCCGATCTTCACGACCTTGTTGGGAAGGGGTGGAAGACCGTTGGCCAAATTCCTCGCGATCGTTGCCTTGAGTTCATCGTTCCAGTCGACCCCCGTCACCTCGGAGACCTGGCCTTCCGGCGCGATCCGGCATCCCATATTGAACGAACAGCTCGGCAGGCCGGTGGCATCAGCCTGGACCTCTTGTCTCGCACGCATGCCGTAGCTGTCGGACGAGGCGATCTCCACCTTCGAGACGACGTTCTGATCGGTCTTTCCAACGGTCGGGGGTCCCACGTGCGTTTTGATGACGAGAGAAAACCGTTCACCGGCAGGGAATCGGTAGGCTAGCGGCTGGGCGAACCCTGCTCCCCAAGGCAGGACGAGACCGACCAGAACGGCGACTCCGCTCCTGATGTGGCGATTCACAGCCCAACCTCCTTGACGACGGATCCGCTCGAGATCGGTGAAAAACCTCAATCGATGCACGGCGGCAACGATCCGGACAGACACGATCACACCGTGGCCCATTATACGACCAGGGTTATCCTGTTGTCACGCGGCTTCGGACCCCTTCAACGGCGGCGGTGAGTTCACCCACGGCGGCTCGCTCTTTAGTGATCAAGGGACCGATCTGTTGATCGGTGACGTCAAGGTATTCTCTTCCTCCCCTATCCTTGCCTCGTATAGTCTCCCTCGCTAAATATGTATGGATTCGGAAAGTGATCGAATCCGGAGGGGATCTTTGTGTCGCATCGAGAGTCCGACGGCCGGTGCCGAGGTTTTCGTGCTCGATCCCGGACCGAGATCCGGAGGAAGGTCTTCAAAGGGCATCTGGTCTGTTTTGGGGATGAGGTCGCTCGGTCTGGGATCGCTCTCGCGCTCGTCATCGCCGTTATCCTGGTTCTGGCGGTGTTCGCCACGTCTCTCAGGTTGCTGTCCCACGGGGCGTACGTGGAAGTCTCGATGCTGGACGAGCACCTGCGCGCGACGGCCGTGGCCGAGGCTGGCCACTCTGCGATCACGGCCCGCCTCCTGGCGACCCCCTGGGCCCTCCGATGGTTCCGGAAGGACCCCGACATCCAGTTCGACGTTCCCGCCGTGGACGGCACGTACGAGTACGTACTGCGCGACACTCCAAAGCCGGCCTCTTTCTCTGGTCGTGTGGAGCAGGCGGTGTTCGGGGAGGCGTACCAGGCCGATCTCTTCATCCGGGCGACGTGCGGTCACTGCACGGTTGCGGTGTTCTGGCGCCTCATTCTCATCGACAACAGTCTGGAGGGTCTTGTGCGAGTCGTCCCGGTGATGGTCACCTTCGCACCGGACCATACTCCTCCCACGAGAGGCGGGATGGACGAGCTGTCCGATTCGGTGAACACTCTGATCGGCCAGCGTTCACAGAACACCCCAGATTTTCAGGGGATTGCAGGACCTCTCGCTCAAGCCGCCACCGCCCCCCAAATAGCGTCCGCCCTGTCAGCAAATCCAGGCGGCCCTGTCGTTGATGCCATCTCTCCCCAGAGCGGGCAACCCTTGGTTCCCAATTCGACCCGGATCGATTCGTCCCGAAGCAGTCGGCCCATCCCAACGCCCGTGCCGTTTCTTCCACCTTCGGTGACTCCGTCCTCTACGGGGTCGTCCGCAGCGGTCATCCCCCTGTCGGGGTCCACAGGGTCTCTGTCCGGGGCCTCTGCGGTCATCCCCCTGTCGGGGTCCACAGGCTCTCTCACTCCGATCCAAATTCTCCAGAGCCTTGGCCTGATCAATCCGTCCTGGCCGGGGGGAGGGACCGGGGCCGCAACGGGCACCGCCCAGAGTTCGGCGTCCGCAGGGACAGGGACAGGGACATCGACCACTGCAGCCACTGCGCAGACATCCGCCTCGAACACTGCGGGCGGGGCCTCTTCGTTTCCCTCATCCGGCCGCCGGCCGCTCCCGACTTTCCCGACTCCCGGCGGGTCAACGTCCGCGGCGACACCGACCCCAGCTGCAGGAGCCTCCACTTCGGTTCCTACTATTCGCTCCATGGAGCAGGTCGATGCTTCCGGAAATACCGTGGGCCCTACCCTGTACCAAAACCCGGACGATCCTTCGCGTTGGGTCACGTTCGGTAACCTTCCGGCTTCCGCTCAGCAGGCCCTGCGCCAGCAGGGGATCTACCAATGAAGATCGGTGATCCTTCCAGCGGCCCCGCGTCTCCGATAAGCGATCGGAGCGGACGGGGTCCGATCGCGATGGCTGAATCTCACCCGGAGCACCCTCGAAGCTTCGGGCTCTGCTTGGCGGAAATCATGGTTGCCATCGCCATCCTCGCGTTGGCAATGATTCCGCTCCTGAGCGTGTTCTGGGCCACCTGTCGACACGCGGCGCAAACCAGCGACTACTCCCTGGGCCTTGGGCTGGTCACGAAGGCTTCCGAGGACCTGCTCCTGGGCAACTGGGAGAATGCCCATTGGATCGAAGAGCTGGAGCAGGACCCGTCGTTCGGTGCTGTTGCCCCGGTGGTCGACGGAGAGTCCCCGTTCTTTGCCACGCTCGAAGATATGGTACCTCCATACGGTCTGATCGAACCGGGTAAGGATCCAGGGATCCTGCCATCTGTGGAACCGCTGTTCAGTCGGGTCAAAAAGTACAGACTTGGACTGCAAACGACGCCTGAGTCGCTTCCGACGACCGGGGCGGTTTTAAACACCCATGTCAAGCTGGAGTGGACTGCAGTTCAAGGGCAGCGGCAGACGATTTCCGCGGAAGTGGTGCTGGGCCGGTATGCGAGCCGACCATCGCTCCCTGAGGTAATCTGTGACCGAACTCTAGCCGACTCGATGATCCGCGGACTGTTCTATCCCGACAGAGCCTCACTCTCCTTGGATGAAGCCATCCGACAGGTTGGCGCCGATCCGGAGACGATCCGGCGCCTCGGAGATATCGCCATCCTCTGTTCGGTTCTGGATACGGCGGCCGCAAAGATCCGGCGTGACTGTCAGCCCCTCGTGGCAGAGGCGCGGAATGGATCTTCCGAAGGCAAGGTCTCAGCGCTGCTCACGCTGGGTCGACTCTACGAACGATACGCCGCGCTCTGCCTGAACTCGATGGCCGCTATTCGTGGTCCCCTCAGGGCCCTGGCCGATGGTTTTCGCGCGGATCTGCTCGGCCGGTGGGGGGGGCGGCCCAGCGTCTACCTCGACCCCTTGATATCCTTTCTGGACGTGCCCAACGAGTTCTCGGCCTACCTGTGGACAGCACATGCATCGTACACGTTGGCGTACAACCTTCCCTCTGAATCGGTTCTCAGGCCCCGCCTTCGGACGCGGGTCTTCATGAAGCTCGTGGAGATCGGGAAGCTCGCCGCGATGACCGGACGCCCGGAAGCTCTGACTGGAGTCGTTTCCATCGTCGAATCCTTCCTGAGGGAACAGGACGGTCGCAATCCGAACTTCTTCCGATTCGCTCGGTACGAGCTCTTGAGCTGTCGCGACCCGGCGCTCTTCCGTCTGCGTGGTTCGGACTGGCGGTTCGGCGCCTGGGACGGCTTCGAGGCGCTCGTTCTTGCTGCGGCCATCCGCGTCGGTGGGACAGTGTCATCCGGCGCCGCGCCAAGCCCCAGCCCACGGAGCGGCTCCCCTGTCAGCAACCCTCGGTAGGAATCTGCCGGACAACTTCATCTTCATCCGTCGCAGAAGTGCAACGGGTGTCAGGGCGCCGCAACAGCGTTGCGTCTCTGCAACAGCTAGAATCGCTCCGTGATGATGCCGAGTCTCTCGCTTTTCCGGGTGGCACATCTCGTGCAGCGTCAAACGGTGGCTTGGATGCAATGCCCGCGAACTAGTTTTTTGACCAGCGTTTGCGCGGATGCGAGCAGGAGCGAAGCGACCGGTCGAGACGAATTCATTTCGGGTGGTCGTTGCCGTCTGGAAGGCCCGAAGGGTGGTCCGATCTTGCGACTCCGAACGCCTCGAAACCTGTCCGGACCGAACGCCCGAGACACCCATGACCCGCACTCGTCCGGAGGGTTCACCCTCGTGGAGATCGTCGTGGCCGCATTCGTCATGGCCGTGCTGACCGTTCCGCTTTTTTCCCTGCTCTCTTCCCAATGGCAGGAGCTCGAAGGGGCGAGCCGAGAGGCCTTGCTGCACGGCTATGCCATCGACCGGCTCGCAGAAGAGGAGTCGAGGTTGGTCGTGTCAGGCTTCGGCTCTGAACACAAGCGCGCGTCCAAGGAGATCGATCTGCGTGGCCAGGGTGGGTCGCTCTCCGGAAGGGAAACGGTGTCCATCCAGCCAACAGCGTCCACCACAGCCCTTTGGAAGGTCACGATCGATATCGAGTGGAAAGAGTTCGGGCCTCAAGCGCGACAAGGTGTCTTGTCCGTTTCGAGTCTCGTCGTCAGGCGCGAGCACTGCCTGAGACTGCCGCTCGTGGAGCCAACCAGCGAACAGGTCGAGGGAGGAATGGCCCCGTGAGAGCGAGTCCGATGGAGTTCCGGAGGAGAAGACGACGACCAGACGGTTTCACCTTGGTCGAGGTCCTCATCGTGGCCGCTCTGTTTTGCACTCTGCTCTCTGTCGGCCTCTGGGTCGGGTACTCGGGCGAGCGACACTCTCGGGTTCTCGACTTCCAAGCCGTTGCCCTCCGATCGGTGCAACTCCTGGAGGCACGACTGTCCTGTGATATCGACAACATAGTTCCAGGTCCTTTGGGGATCACATTCTCGGAGCCCTCACCCCAGCAAAGAATCTCCCTCGATACCATCAGCGACCGAAACGGATACCTCGGTCTGCCGCTCGATGTCGATTTCGGGCTTCTGGTCTCGAAGGTGGAGTACGTTTTTCGTCCCCTCGACCACATGGTCTATCGAAACGGCGAATCGATCAAGGCCGGGCCTTTCCAGAACGTGACGTTCACTTTCTATCCTTCCAGACCCAACGATCCAACACCACCCCATGGAGACGTCCTCATGGTGGACATCGAGATCGTTCCTTCGGAGGCTGTCGGCAGCGTGGGTCCCCAAAAGCAGCAAGCACGGTTTCGCCTGGCCCTTCGTCCACCCCAGGCCACGGCAAATCACGCCGTGGACCATTGGTGCGCACGGCCCCAGTCCATTGTTGGGCAATAACATTTGTAGGACTCCAGGACTTCTTGGTCTGGCCTTTGCATTGTCGTCTGGTGGATTTCACACCAACGACACAACTCGAAAGAGGGAGGTCCGTGTTCATGGGTGAGACAAGGCCTCGCGTACGGACACATACGGGTCTCATCCTCAAAGACACGCTTCGACGTTTTATGGCGGCCGTCTGCTTGGCTGTCTGGCTTCCTTTGGGTCTGGGCTGCAGCACCAGTGACCTGTCGGGTGCGACCTCAGGGGCGACCGGCATCTCGCTTTCAGGAACCCAGGCGGGGAACACTTCAAGCCAGGCCAGCGCTCCCACGGGCGCCGCGACTCCGGAGAGTGAGCCTCAAATCCCCGATCCGGGCGCCGGAGCCTCCAGCACACAGCCGACTTCCGGTCCGGGAGCGGCTGTGGCGATCGCGGCAGGTAGTCGCTGGGAAACTCGCGCCTATGTGCAGAATCCTGGATCGAGCCCGACGGTTGTGATCGTGGGAGGGATGCACGGAGCCGAAATCGCCGGCTTCACGGCGGGAGATGAGGTACAGAAGATCACGGTCCGCAATGGGCGACTCATCGTGATCCCGCGCGTGAACGTGTTGGGAATAAAAAATAAGTCGCGTGCCGTTGAGGGAACCGGTGTCTCGGACTGTAACCGCGGCTGGCCATCTTCTTCCAGTGAGGCCCCCAAAGGCTTCCTCGCGCAGGAGGTGTGGAAATTCCTTGTGGAGCAGAAGCCGGACTGGGTGATCGACATGCACGAGGGGTTTGCCTTCCACCTGGAGTCCTCATGGTCCATGGGGAGCTCGATCCTCTACTGTTCCACGGTCGGACCCACGCCGCCGGAGGTGGACAGCATGCTCTCCGCCGTGAACAAGCCCATCACGGATCCTCAACACAAGTTTTCGATCCTTCGAATGGCGCTCGAGAGTTGCATGTCAGGCTCAACCGGAGCGGTCCTCAATGCGCGATCGATGATCGTGGAGACGACCAGGCCCCTTCCCCTGTCCGAGAGAGTCAACCAGCACGTGACGATCGTGCGTCAACTGCTCAGCGAGCTTCAGATGATCTGAAGCCGCAACGTGAGATCTTGATCTCTACGGCCATGAAGTGATCTGGGCACGCGGTTGTGGCCAACGCTGTGTTGGGCATGAACTTTGCTAAAGAAGAACCGACGATGAAACTCGATGACGAGTAAGGTGGGTAGCTGGCATGAACGGAACCGTACGAGTCACCTTCTGGGGAGTCGCGGCCTGTTTGGTTTCGCTTCTGACCGGATGCTCGGATGTTGGTGAGATCATCAAGACCTCATCGGACGGTCAGGGGGTCACGATCGACCTCTCGGGCCTGTCTCTTTCAGGGACAGGATCCTCGACGTCCGGAACCGATTCGGCCACATCGCTGTCCCCAACCAGCCAACCTGAGGCGGCCTCGAGCCTTCCACAACCCGAAACGGTTACCACTCCGCCTCTGGGCCTCACCGCGGCCCCGACGGTCCCCGCGAACACGGACCAACAGGCGGCTCTTTCCGAGTTGAAGGACAAGTATGGGATCACGGTCGCGGGAACACCGACGCAGAAGTCGATTCTCAACACCCTTCTGGCCGCCCGACAGCTCTTGCCCGAGGACACGAAAAACCTCACCATCAACTTCTCCGACGAATCCGGAGGCTCTGTCCTGGGTGTGTGGAGCAGTTCCGGAAAGATCAAGATCTACGCGACCGCCAAGGAGCGACTCGCAACCGTATTCCATGAGACGATGCACCAGGTGACGCTCTTCCAGCGTCAGGGCGGTGGCACGTCGAGCAAGCCACCGACGAGACACGGTCACTTTGTCGCGAATGAACTGTGCGATGCCCTGGGGGGCAATGACCCGTCTCAGTACCCAAAATCGGTGATCGTCAGCTCGTACTCTCTGAAGAACCTCGCTGAGTTCTGGTCGACGCTGTTCACGAACTACAGGATCCGCAAGGAAGGTCTGGACGGACAGAAGGGGTTCACTGGCGAATTCAACCCACCGGAAAACCTGCGACCGATCATCGAGAAGATGTATTCGACGCAGAGCCAATCGTCGGTTTCAGCTCAAAAGATCTGGTCTTCGGAGAGTCTCCTTCCGACCATCAACGAGAACGTGTTCTTCACGGAGTGACCGTGGGGGAACAAGCGACCGTGCCGCCCTCGAGAAGCCGGCGGATCGTGCGGAATCGAGTCACACAGAGAGAGGGAGGATTGCTCCTGTGGCTTGTCCTCGCGACTCTTCTCGCACTTCTTTTCTGGGCCTTCAGCCGTGGATTGATCGTCTCGACGGTTCGAACGGATACACAGGCCCTGATCGAAGCGCGTGTTTGCCAACTCCTGGCCAACTCGGCGATCGCGGAGGCCGAGGCCAGGATGGGGGTGATCGTCAACGATTCCGGCTGCGTGGCCGCCGCCCGATTGAGGCAACAGCTCATCGGGACGAGTCAGGGGGATCTCGATCTGCGGCCGTGGATCGACCTCCCCGAGACCTCCGCGCTCCTGAGCGTCCCGTTCTGTCGCCGGTACTCGCTCGAGGAGCTCCGGTGCCGGCTGTTCTTCCAGAGTCCACTGGACAAGCTGCCCTACGAAAAACGAGGTCTCGTCGTGGTGACAGCGACCGTGCGCTCTCCAGGGGCGATCCGGAGCGTTCGTCGCAGGGTAGAGCTGGCACGCAGCCTCAAAACCACGCTCGTCACCGTACCTCGACCCTTTGGCAAATACGGCTTTGTTCTGTTCGACACGACCGGTCTCACCGACGTCGCCCAGGTCGAGCGGTGCCGCGACCAGGCGGCGAATCTTGCTCGCAAGGTCATCAGGACTCTCAAGGAACTACGGGATCGGTCCGCGATTTCGAGTCGCCCGCAATGGGAGGAGCTCGTCGCCGCGGCATTCGACCCCGACGCACCCGGTGAACGGCCGACGCCATTCTCGCTCCCGTCCGGATCCATTCTCTATGGAATGGTCTGGAACGGCCCGGCGAATGTGCTCGAAAGGCTGGATCTTGCCCGACACCTTCGCAAGCTTCTCGACAAGGCCGAAACCGCGGTCGCCCGGTTGCCGACTCTGGCCTCGCGAAAGGGCACTCTGGACGGAGCTTCCCAGGAAAAGTCTCTCCAGGAGGCACGCCAGATCTCCAACTCGGTGCGGGCCATTCCGCTGGAAGTCAAGACGTTCCGCGACGACCTCGTAACCCTTCCGCCCGACGGTTCCGAGAGCTACAGCAGCCTGAAGAAACAGACCGAGAAGCTGAGTTGCGAGTATTTCCGACGCCGGATTCACTACGAGATCAATCCACAGAAAACCCCGGATGAGATCCAGAGTCAGTTCCGCAGGCTCGTTTCGGACCGGCTCAATGGGGTTGTCTGGGTCAATAACGGCCGTGGTCAGCCACTGACTCTGTCAGGACAGATTCGAGGCAAGCTGATCGTGGCCGCAGGCCCAGGAGGAGTCCACATCCGAGATTTGAACGGTCCCAGCAGGGAGGATGATCTGATAACGGTCTACGTTCGCTCCGGAACGGTGAGGCTGTCAGGCAAAAGCCGCGTCACCGTGCTCATGGGACCACCATCCGACGGGGAGGACGCTCCGCGGCTCGAGATCGACCCTGCGGCCGAGATTTTCGGCTCTCTCGTGTTGGCCCAGGTTCCTCCGGGGATGGTATGGCAGGGTTCCCTCAATCGCGACGAGGGTCAGTTTTCCGGATATACGGATAAAAACGGAGAGAACCATGGTGTCTTCTCCGCCTTCTTCGTGGGTCTCTCTCCTCGCATCCTTTATCGACGAGTCGTGGGTCTCTGAAACGTCGACCGTGAGGAGACCTCTGTCCGTGCCGATGTCCTCGCAGGGCAGGCAGGGCCCCTTGCTCACGGGATAGTGAATCTCTCCCCGAAGTGGGCTCCTTGGTAGGTCGCGATCGGCCTACCGTAGCGGTTGGTCAGCCATCGAATCACCATCTCACGGCCGGCCACCTCATCGGATCGGTGGGGAAAGGCGAGGGGTTTTCCTGTCTCGTCTACGAGGCGGACCTCCGGATCCACCCCTTCGACCCGTGACCCATAGTCCCCGATGAGCACCACGCGATCGAGCCTGGCTTCCGGTTTGACGTCCAGCGCCCAGCATGTCTTGGCGTCGGAACTGAGCACGAGGATCACCGGATAGGGTGAAGGCCGGAGAACGACGCGCACGACGTGACTCGCAGGGGCAGGAGGCGCCGGAGGCGGTCTGTCGGACCAAGGAAAACCATCCTTGATGGCCACCACGTGAATACGACACGCCTCGGCCGGCATGGGCTCAGGCTCGCTGAAGCGGTCGACAGTGAATTCTCTTGGGCGCTTTCCCCCCTGGAACGACGTGATCTCGAGCCCTGTGTGGAACCACAGAAACTTCGCCAGCTGCTCGTAGGGCATCCCACTTTGGGTGTACCTATGGCTTGCGATCGAGAGTGTGGGAGGAGTCGTGGACCCGGAGCGTCCGGCGGAGCTTTCCCCTGCGATCACGGGACGTCTGGCCTGTCCGTCTTGAGTCAGCGCGCCTTTCCTGAACGATCGAACCGGGACGCCGGTTGGGACACCCTGGATCGTGTGTGGGAACTCGCCGAGCGTCAGGACCTCCTTCAACTGAACACCGGGCCGAACGTTGATCGTCCAGAGAGTTGTCTGCCTGCTGGCCAGAGCCAGGACGATCGGTGCTCCCGTACGGGTCACGTTTACCGAAACCCGTGAACGGGTTCCCTGATTGGAGCACTCTCCGGCATTGACGCCGATCACGTGGAGCTCGGTTTCCTGATGCTGATGGGTTGCCGGCTTGGGCTCGTCGGACCATGCAGGCCATTGCGCCAGCGTCCGGCCGCTGTCCGGATCCAGGTAGATGCGCCGGATGGGGCCCCGGGGCGGGGTACTATTGTTGAGCCCGTCCGCGTGACCGAAGAGAACAAGATGGTCCCCACCATCGATGAGTTGCAGCTTGGTCCCCGGCGACACTTCAGGCCCCAGCCATGAGGTGAGTTGCACGCTGTGTCGGGCAAGGACTTTGCCATCCATCGACAGTTTCACGAGCTCGGCTATGCCCCGTCCCCCGAGGGAGAGATCGATCGCATACAATGCATCGTCCCGGCGGAAGTAAGTCATGCAGGCCGGATCGATCCGAGGATCGAGCCTTTCCACGATCGACCACCGGCCGCTCGCGCGCGGTCGTTCCGGGGAGTACGCGTACAGAAAACCTTCAAAGCGGCTTGGCGCTGCGACCAACAACCTCCGTCGCTTGAGGTCGAACGCGATACCTCCCATAGGCCTGACGAGCACTGGGGAACTCAGATCGGTTTCCGCGTCTGCCGATGGCCTGTCGGACCCACGTGAGATCGCTGAAAAGGACAGTCTCCGCGCCGGTGACCCGACCGTCCGAAGGATGCCCGCCACAGAGCCACTCAGAGCGTAGAGAGTGGGTCCGACCGGGTCGACGACGACCGAGTCGATTGAATCGTCGATGGGGAGAGACTCGGTGCCAGGGATCGGTCCTCCTTCCAGCCTGAAGTCGGCGAGCCTCGTGGTCGTGGTGCACGAACCTTGTTTCACGGAGGAGATGAGGGCACGGAAAACGTGCTTCTTCAGGTCTGGGATCGACCGCAGGGGAGGGACGCAGTCCCCATCGGCGCAATCGATTTTCCAAGCCTTGGAGGGACACTCTATGGCACTGCAGAACCCCCACGAGTCGATGCCCTCGACCTTTGGGCGGAGGCTCTCGTCGTCTGGCACATCGCGGGGAAACCGACACGTCGCGGGCGACGCGCCAGGTGTGACCGACCCGCCAGGTGTGACCGACCCGTGTACAGCGAGTCCGGATAAAGAGCTCGTCGGAGCAACAACGGCAACGGAGCGCGGCGGGTGGACGCGGCTTTCGATCACGACCACGGTCGCGCTGATCACTCCAGCCAGCGCAACGACCCAGCCCAGCCGCACAGCGCGCGCCGAGGACCGGGCCCCCTCGCTGTACATGCGGCAGTAATCACACTTGATGGGCTGAGATCCCAGGGTTGCCAGACAGTTGGGACAGTATCTCTCTCTCGACATCGTTCCTCCTGAAGGGGATGGTGCCGGAAAATCTCCGGCATTGGTCGAGACGGATGGCCGCGCTCGCTCAAGTACTCGCCAGGCGAGGCCTTCGGCCTGCGGCGTCTACAGGGCCTGTCTGTTCATTCGCCTCTCAAGCGGGCGCGATCCTCTCCTGGAGTGCCCATCGGCTGTGTCTGACCAGCTCGTCCACGACCGACGGATCGTTCAACGTGGTCGTATCCCCCAGGTTGCGGATGTCGCCCAGCGCGATCTTCGTGAGGATCCTCCGCATGATCTTCCCTGAGCGGGTCTTGGGAAGGCTCTCCGCGAACTGGATCTCGTCGGGGGAGGCGATGGGCCCGATCTCCTTTCGAACGTGGGCGACCAGTTTCTTCTTGAGTTCTTCCGTGGCCTCGATGCCGGTTTTGAGCGTCACAAAGGCATAGATGCCCTGTCCTTTGATCTCGTGCGGCATTCCGACAACCGCGGCCTCGGCGACAGCAGGGTTCGATACGAGCGAGCTCTCCACCTCAGCGGTGCCCAGACGATGTCCTGAGACGTTGATCACATCGTCGATTCGTCCCATGATCCAGAAGTAGCCGTCCTCGTCGATCCGTGCTCCGTCACCGGCCGTGTAACAGCCGTGGAACTGGGAGAAATAGGTCTTTTGGAAACGCTCCGGATCACCGTAGACCCGGCGCATGAGGCCGGGCCATGGCCTTTTGAGCACGAGCCATCCGCCCTCGTTCGTCCCGGTTTCGGATCGATCCTGCCTCACGACCGCAGGCTCGATGCCGAAGAACGGCAGCCCGGCCGATCCCGGCTTGGTCGGGGCTGCTCCGGGCAGCGTGGTGATCAGGATGCCTCCGGTCTCGGTCTGCCACCACGTGTCCACGATGGGACAACGACCCTTGCCGATCTCGGTGTGGTACCAGATCCAGGCCTCCGGATTGATGGGCTCCCCGACGGTTCCGAGCAATCTCAAGGAGCTCAGGTCGTGTCGAGCCGGCCATGAGTTGCCCTCCCGCATGAGCGCGCGCAGCGCGGTCGGGGCCGTGTAGAAGATGTTGACTCTGTGCCTTTCGACGATGTCCCAGAATCGATCGGGGTGTGGGTAGTTCGGCACCCCTTCGAAAATCAGAGAGGTCGCTCCGTTGACAAGGGGGCCGTAGATGACGTAGCTGTGGCCCGTGATCCATCCCAGGTCGGCCGTGCACCAGAAGGTGTCCTCGTCTTTGATGTCGAAGACGTACTTGAAGGTCTGCATGACGTATACCAGGTAGCCTGCGGTTGTGTGCAGGACTCCCTTGGGTTTCCCGGTGCTTCCGCTGGTATACAAAATGAACAGGGGATCTTCGGCGTCCATCACCTCGGGCTCGCACACATCCAGGATGTCGGGGGCCAGAACCTCCGTGTCCCAGAAAAAATCACGGCCGTTCCGCATGGGGGTGTCGAGCCCCAGCCTGCGAAGGACGATCACGTCCTTCACGTCGGGACACGACTCGAGTGCGGTGTCGACGGTCTCCTTGCTCCGGACGACCTTGCCCGCGCGGGTGTAGCCGTCAGAGCAAAGGACTATTTTCGACGTGCAGTCGCGGATGCGATCCTTGAGGGCATCCGCGGAAAATCCGCCGAAGACCACGCTGTGAACGGCCCCGATCCGGGCGCACGCGAGCGTCGCTACAGCCTGCTCGACGGTTACCGGCATGTAAATCGTGACACGGTCACCCTTTTGGACCCCGTGCTTTTTGAGCACGTTGGCGAACCGGCAGACCTCCCGGTGGAGCTGCTGGTACGTGAGCGTCCTCTGTTCTCCGGCTCTGTCGCCCTCCCAGATCAGGGCCGCCTTGTTCTTCCTCCACGTGGTCAGGTGCCGGTCGAGGCAGTTCACCGAAACGTTCAGCTTGCCCCCGGTGAACCATTCGTGTTTGCTCTGCGCGAAATCCTCGACGAGGACCTTGTCCCATTTCGAGAACCAGCAGAGCTCTTCGGCTCGCTCGGCCCAGAACTTTTCGGGATTGTCGACCGACTCTCGATAGAGCTCCTTGTACTCTTCGAGCGACTTCACTCTCGCTTTCTTCGAGAAATCCTGGGACGGAGGGAAGACTCGAGTCTCCTGCATCATCGACGTGATGGTCTGCCGGTCCGGCCGATCCTCGATCCAGAACCTCAGGACGTTTTGCCCGTCCTTGCGCTTGTAGATCATCCCGTCGACCGACATCCGGACGAGCCTGAGGCCGAGCTCGATGTCCTCGATGTCGTCCAGAGTGATCTTTCGGGTCGGCTGGTCGAGGATCCTGGTCGGATCGAACTCGTGACCGTCATCCTCGATGACCGCGGAAATCTTTCGGTCTGCGAGGGAGAGAGAGACCGAAATCTGGTGGTCTCTCCCGTCGTCGTAGCCGTAAGAAATCGCGTGGACGATCAGTTCCTCCAGCGTCAGATTGGTCGCGTAGAGGGCCCATGGGCCGACACTGTGCTCCTTGCAGAAGCCCTCCACGATTCCGGCGAGTCTTTCGATTTCGACGAGCTGATTCTTCAGTGTTACAGTGATTTCGGAAGTCACGGAACCCTCCCTGGGATCGTGTCGGCCGTAGGAAGCCCCGGCAGTCAGTGACCCGAAGCCCGGACTCTCGCGAGGGAGCTTCCGGACTCCGGTTTTCGAGACCGTCGGAGACTGACTCCAACAGGATTTTACTCTTTTTCCATGAGGGCGAGGCTCTCGTCCATGGATTTGCAGATGTGATCGATGTCGTCCTGGGTAATGCAGTAGGGTGGGGTGACCCGGATGACATTCCCGGCCATGGCACCCTTTCCGAGCAGAATTCCACGTTCCTTGCACAGGTCCATCAGGAGGTCCGCGGCGTCGCTTGCGGCTTCCTTGGTCGAGCGGTCCTTTACGAGCTCCACCCCGAACATGAGGCCGGTTCCTCGTACGTCGCCGATCAGGCGGTGCTTCTCTTGGAGTTCCTTGAGACCGCACCTGAGGTGTTCGCCCATGTCACGCACGTGCTCGAGGTAGTTTCGATTCTGGATCGTGTCGATCACCAACCGGGCCTGGCTCATCGAGACGGGGTTTCCACCGAAGGCGGAGAACTGGATGAGACCGCGGTGCGCTTCGGCGATCTCAGCGGTCGTGATCACTCCTCCGATGGGGATGCCGTTGCCCATCCCGTTCGCCATCGTCATGATGTCCGGATCCACGCCGGTGTGCTCGATCCCGAACCACTTGCCGCCGGTCCTGCCAAAGCCGGTCTGCGCCTCGTCGATGATGAGCAACCCGCCGTGCTCTCGCACGATTTCCGCGACGATGGGAAAGTACTCCTTTGGCGGGGTGATGACGCCGCCGAACCCGAGGATCGGCTCGGCGATCATTCCGGCGATCCGTCCCGAGGTCGAGTAGGTGATCGCCTCATGGACCTCGTGGGCGCAGCGGATCCCGCAGGACGGGTACGCAAGTCCCATCGGACACCGGTAGCAGTACGGGGCCGGGACATGGGTGACGCCGAACACGTACGGTACGGAATGGCGCCAGATACTTTGGCCGCAGAGAGACATCGCCATGAGCGTCCGACCGTGAAACGAGTGCCGCATGGAGATGAACTCGTGGCGCTTCGTGTAGTGCTTGGCGATGGCCGCGGCGAACTCGGTCGCTTCCGAGGCGGAATTGGTGAAGAAAGACCGCTGAAGCTTTCCTGGAGCCACCTCGGTGATCTTTTCCGCCAGCTTTACGATGGGTTCGCCGTAGTACATGGTCGTAGCGTTCTGGAGTGTCGCCGTCTGTTTCTGGATCTCCGGGACGACGTCCGGGTGGCAGTGTCCCACCGAGATGGTCATGGCCGAGGCGAACGCGTCGAGGTACTTCCTGCCACCGTCGTCGTACAGATACTGCATCTCACCCTTCACGAGGTGAATCGGATCCTTGTAGTACGTGTGATAGACCGGTATCAGGTACATATCCCTTTTGACAGCGATCGTCCTGGCGCTCATATGGTCGCTCATTCTCGAAGCCTCCTCAGTCGGCCCACCTCTTGTCCCAACGAGAGCCGAGTCCCGTGCTGTTCCGCGGAGAACCTTCTCTCTGGTGGAAGGGGGAGCTGCATCCCGCTCTCACGTCGATCCGTTTCGTTCATGTCTTCCGGCGAGACGGCGTAGATCTTCTGTACCACGAGCCCGGAGCCCCATGCAAAGGTTTGCCGGTGCCGGAGGCGATGAATTGCCCGTCGAGCCCGACGGTCGTGTAGACTTCTGAAGTCAAGAGTCAAGAGTTTGAGTAAGGGGATAGAGGGGAAGGATCAGAAGGGGGAACGTCTTCTCGAGGTTGTTCCATGCCGCCATGCAATGACGTCTCGTCCGGAAGTCCTGCCAAGAGAGTGCTCGTCGTCGATGACGACCGCCTTGTCTCATCTTTGGTCTCGAAGCTTCTGAGCGACGTGGGTTTCGAGGTGGCGGAGGCTCAGTCGACACGTGCGGCACTGGACCTCATCCAACAGCGATCTTTCGATGTGGTCCTCGCCGACCTCGTCCTTGGACAGGAGTCCGGACTGGGCCTCTTGCGGCAGATCAAGAGGACCCTGCCCGACAACCCTGTCATCATGCTGATCGCGTCGACCGACGTCCGGCATGCCACCGAGGCGATCCAGACCGGAGCCTACGATTTCGTCCTCAAACCCGTCGATCCGGCATTGCTTCTCGAGGTGGTCCAACGCGCGGCCAATCTCCAGAGGCCATCCCAGGCGGGTGCGCGGACGGAGATTCTCATCGTGGACGACAGTCGGACCGACCGGCACGTCGTTCAGAACATCCTGGAGAAGGCCGGTTACTGCGTGAAGGAGTCGGAAGGTCTCGACGATGCCGTGTCGATTCTCCAGTCCGGCAATGTTGCCGTGACGATCGCCGACATCTACCTCAAGGGGCAGTCCGGCGTGGACGTTCTGAAGGCCGTTCGCGAGATCGACCCGGACCTTCCCGTCATCATGCAGACCTCGGGGTCCGACGTTCGCCCGGCGATCGACAGCTTCCGGGCCGAGGCGTTCGACTATCTTCTCAAACCGGTCCAGTCCGAAGGGCTCTTGCACTGCGTCAAGCGTGCCTGTGAGCAGCGAGCGCTCGTCCAACAGACCCGGAGACTCGAACGGGAGGCGGAAGAGTACAGGCTTCGTCTCGAGAAACTGGGCGAGAATCTCGAAAGACTCGTCACCGAGCGCACCATCGATCTCAGGAGAGCCCAAGATTTCTCCCTGTCCATCCTCAACTCGATGGCCACCGGTCTCATCGTGGTGGATCGAGAAGGCCAAGTCACTGCGTGCAACCCCAGCGCCGCGCGGATTCTCCATCTCGAATCTCAATCGGCCGGGATCGGTGCCCCGATCGAGAAGACGGACCCTTTTCGACCGTTCGCTCCGGCGGTCCTGCGATGTCTCAAGACCGGGGCTCCTCTCAATCGCGAAGAGGTGAGTCTCGATCTGGGGGGACGATCACCGGTTCTGATCGGCTATGGGATCAGCCTGCTTTCGGAGCCGGGGGGGCTCTCTCACCAGGGGGTCATCCTGCATTTCTCGGATATCACGGAGCAGCGGGCCTTTGAAACCGCGCTTCTGCAGGCGGACAAGCTGGCCGCCCTGGGGCAGATGTCCGCGGTGACGGCTCACGATCTGAACGGGCCGTTGACCCTCATCCTTGGCTACGCCGAGCTTCTGGGCCGGTTGGTCCAAGGGAGACCGACTCAGATAGACTACGTCGAGAAGATCCTCATGGCCGTGCGGCACTGCGCTTCCGTGGTCGGAAATCTGTTGAAGTTCAGCCGCAAGGGAGTCTATGAGCTCGCCCCGGTGGACGTCCAGGAGATCGTGCTCGGGGTGGTCGAACTGGTCGAGCGAGAGCTTCAGAAGAAGGCGATCACGGTCAAGACATCGTTTTGTTCGGCAATCCTTTCGTGTCAAGGCAACGGCCCTGAACTGCGCCAGCTCTTCTTCAATCTTTTGCTCAACGCCCGAGATGCCATGCCTGATGGGGGCACGATCTCGATCCGAGGAGCCTTTGACTGCGGCATGGTCAAGATGGAGGTGTCCGACACGGGCCAGGGCATCCCATCGTCTCTCATCAATGACGTGTTCACGCCGTTCTTCACGACCAAGGAGGAGGGCCGGGGCACCGGCCTTGGTCTCTCCATCTGCGCGTCGATCGTCCGACGCCATGGAGGCGACATCACGGTGTGCTCCGAGGTCGGCAAGGGGACCTCGTTTACGATCCTCCTACCTGTAAACAGAGCCCAGGAGGCACCGGTCGAGACTCCGGGGGCCGGTTGGAGCATCGCCAAGGGGCTCAAGGTCCTCGTAGTTGACGACGACCCAGAAATTCTTCGGCTCTGTCAGACGTTCATCGAGTCGTTCGATTGCGTTGCCGAGACGGTCGGAGATGTGAGGCGTGCGCTCGAGATCGTAGGGGGGCGCCTGTTCGATTTTGTCCTCTCCGATGTCGAAGTGGCGGAAGGGAACGGTTTCGCGTTCGTGGGACAGCTCAACAGGCTGTTTCCTGGAATCCAGGTAGCTCTCATGTCGGGGTCGGTCGTCCTCGACTCGGAGACGGTCAAGAGGTCTCACAGACTGCTCGACGTGGTGCGAAAACCGTTTTCGAGGGAGGACGTCGGCAGGCTTCTTTCCCTCGCCTCCAAGGCTGTTTTGAAGCACTGACGCCAGAGACGCTCGATCCTCAGAAGAACGGAACGGGTCTCTCCGTGAAACGGACCGGATCACTCCACTGGGCCGGTCTTCGGGTCGTAGGGCACCAAGCGACCGTGTCTCCAGTCGATGCGGATCAATGGGGTCTCGAGGACGAAATCCGCTGGAGGGATCGGCCGTTGCGCCCTTTCCCAGGCGATCCTCCAGAAAAGGGCAATCCCTGAGGCTGTCTCGCTGAGCCTGTCCATGGCGAGCCGCCCTTGCCTTGCACGGAAAGCGGTGTAGTAGGCGTTGTTGTAGATCGTGTCGTCTTCCGGGACCTTGGACCGATCGACCGTCACCGGTCTCGGGTAGAGGCGCGTCAAGATCCGGTCGTCATCCCGAAGGATCCCGGAAACGAGAGAATGGCTTTCGTTGATCGTCCGAAAGACCTGCGATGCCACGGTCAGAGGACGAGTGTCGATCCGTTCTCGTGCCCTCTGGCTCTTTGTCTTCTCGTTCAGGAAATCGACGAACCCCTGTTCGTAGCGTTCCACCAGACGAGATTCCCAGCGTGCATGGATACCCTTGGTGAGAGGGTTCGTTCCGTACTGCCCGTTGTAGTTCACGGCCGTGTGCAGAGGAACGTGCATGTCCGATACATAGTGCCCCAGGATCGTGGAGAGAAAGATCGTCCCTCTCCAGTCGCGGGCCCTCATGGCCGCCACGAGGTCGTCAAGCCTCTCCAAGACCGCCCAGGGGATCTGACCCGACCGTTCGAACATCGCCTGGGGAAGACCTTCGATGCCTCCTCGAAAGGAAGGGGTTTCCTTCTGGAGCTCAGCGAGCGCGGATGGCCCTCCTTCGATCGCGAACTTGGCCCATAAGGACAGAGCTTCCTGACGGGTCATCACGGGGAGGGCCGGTCCTCCGGCAATGCTCGCTCGTCTCGCGTAGAGGTCAGCGTCCACCGCGATGAAATGATGTGGAAGCTCAGCTGGACCGATCAGCCCGACCGGGTTTTCGAGTCCACCCGGCAGCCCGGGGAGCAGTTCGGGGCTTCCCTTCCAGCTGTCCGGGAGAACGGAGTAGCAGCGCATGAAATCTCTGTTGGCTCGAAAGAGTCCACCCAGCGGACCCGGAGTCCGGTCGATGGCGGTGTTCGTTGCGAGTCCATGGGCCATCGATCCCCAACCCAGAATCGGCGCCGGAGCAATCGATATGCACGTCAGCGCAAGGAGGCAGCATCGAGTCAGGTGGAGAATTTCTCGGTGGTTGGTTCGGATTCGCATGGCACTCCTGTCTTTTAGTGAACCAGGAAAACTGTCCGGCCTTTGGCAGGCCAACGCGTCTTCCTGGAATCGAACGAGGCTTTTGCCCCCATTGGATTCTTTTCGGATTTCTTACGATGATCGTGACTCCAGGCGACGCAGGTCAACCAAGTGTTGTCGCTCCGTCCTGGAAGCTATCACGATCGATTGGATCTTCCGCCGTTTGTTCGAGAAACCGGACGTGCATTGTGCAGTGTCCGGCGACTCGCACTTCTGGGCGCATCCTACAGGCTGTCGAACCAGCTCTCAAGGAAGTTCGACGATCGGTCGGACGATCTCGTAGTGGCAGGTCCGGGGATGGAGAGACCCCCGAACACGGGGGAGACCCGTGCGGAGAACACGGCTCGCTTCGCCTCGACACGAACTGCCGCTCGGGTGGTCGCTTCGCGTTCGGGCATTCGCAAAGACGGGCGGCAGCGAGTGTGTCAGCGAGCGGGTTCCGGCTCGTCGTCCAGCTCGGGGCGGCCCACCCGTCGACGCGGCTGGAACCGGAGGGTGGACTCACCCAGGACCAGATCCGCACCCGGCAGGAGCAGGGCCTCGACGACCGGGACGCCGTTCAGCCGGGTCCCGTTCGTCGAGCCGAGATCCTTCACGAGGTAGCCGGCCGGGGTCTCCTCGATCGACAGGTGCGCGTGGGAGACGGTCTCGTCGGACAGCACGATGTCGGCGTCGTCCGAGTGTCCGATCCGCACCAGGCTGCCGCTCAGCGGGAAGGTCTTGCCGACGTCTGGCCCGCCCACCACGAACAGCTCGAACTCTGCGAGCGGGGGATGGGGAGATGTGGGCAGGGTCGCCATGCGGCCCACGGGGCGAGACAGCCTGGTCGCGCGAAAGCCCTTGGAGTCGCCCATGGTCAGCAGGCTACCACGAGCGATGGTCCGGTTCAATCGGGCGCCAGGGACGCGAACGGCACGAGGAGGAGAACCACAGCCACGAGGCACGGTGTCTTCACTTCATCGCAACCACCGATTCGAGCCCTGGCGATGACCGGGCCAGTATGTACCGGGCAAAACTCGATTGCCAGCGCTGTTCCTAATCTGACCTTGGTCCGCCTTGATCGGGAGATGGGACGGCTCGTGGACGGGCTTGATCTCGTGGACCAGTTCCGGGGAGATCAGGAGAACATCGCACGGGGTTGATGTCGTTCCCAATGATGACCTTCCGGAAGCTTGGGATGGATCCCCTACATCAGGAATGAGCCCACCTCGCCACCGGAAGCCCACGGACGGTCTCGGGGGGGCAGGGATCTTTTCGAGTGCTTGTAACTCTTCCACGGTTTCGGTGTTATACGATGTACCGTGCTTGAATACACCGACGACGAACTGGTTCTAGAGGCAAAACGAGGCAGACCGGATGCCGCCGAGTCGCTGGTCCGCCGCCACGCGAAAGCGATCGGCAGCTATCTCTGCCGGCTGACCGGCTCTTTCCACGATGGTGAAGACCTCATGCAGGAGACGTTTGCCAGATTCTTCGGAGCCGTTGACGGATATCAACCTGAGGGCAAGCTGAGGGCCTACTTGTATCGAATCGCCTCGAATCTCGCCAGAAACCGGATTAAGTCGACAAGAATGCGTTCGGACGAGCTGGATGAGACTATGGCCGACCCCGGTCCCCAACCTGACGAAAGGGCCGAGACGCGGGAGAGGATTCGGGCCTTACAGCGTGCCATCGCGATCTTGCCTCAGGATCAACGCGAAGCGCTCATTCTCAAGACGTATCATCAACTCTCGTATGAGGAGATCTCGGTGGCTCAGGACGCCAGCGTCTCGGCCGTGAAGGTGCGGGTCTTCCGTGCTCGGGAGTCTCTGCGCCAGGGACTTTCGGCTCGTTCGGCGGAAAAGATCCGTGATGAATCCACGGAGGGATGTTCATGACATGTGACCGAACATGTTGTCGAGAGCGCCTATCCGAGTACGTCGATGGGGAGCTAAACTCCACCGAGGACAGGGATCTGAAAGCCCATCTGGTCCATTGTGAGGACTGCCGGAGAGAGTTGGAGCAGCTCGCCCAGCTCTCCATCGATCTCTCTGGATGGGAAGTCGGTGTGCCTCGCGATCGGTCCGTGGACTCGGCCGCTCGAGAAGTTCGCAAGATCGTCGATTCGCGATCACCCCCGGAGGTCTGGGACTTCCCCGGGTCCATCGCCAGTCTCGTGGCGTTGGTGAATCGCTTCTGGTCGGCCCGTGTGACCGTTCCGGTGCCAGCTCTGGTGATTGGGATATCGACGCTGTTGATTCTGACTCTCCATCAGGGTCATAACCCAGGCCGCGTCCGGGAGACTCGTGTCGTCCATTACGCGTCCGAGCCCTCGAAACCGGGCCGACGCCCGGATTCGTTCGCGATCATGGAAGAGTGGCCCAACCGTCAGGCCCTTTGGGGCGCTGTCGATGAGCCGGATCAGACAGTGAACGAACCGTTGTCAGAGCCGGATGAACCGAGCACGGCCTCGAGTCTCGCGCGAAGCTGCGGAAAAGGGGAGGTTTCCAGCCAGACCGAGAGAAGGAAAAGACGGGTCGTGTACGACGAATCCACCGAAATTTGAACGGGAAAGGAGACTCGCGGCTATGGTGCGTTTTATCAGTGTCTTGTTGTCCATGATGCTGTCTGGAAGCGTCTCTGTGGCACTGGCTCAAAAGGTGAAGGCACGCTTCAGCTTCGACATTGCCGACGCTGCCAGGCTCACCGATTCCCTGAAGCTTCAGGGTGTCTTCGCGCTCGTCGATGCTGTTCAGAAGCAGCTGACGCCCCTGATGGTCATGCGACATATCGAGCATGGCCTTGAAGGCGGAGGAACCATCTCGATCGATGTGCGTGGGGACTGGAGAGAGTCGTCGACCGCCAGGGATGCGATCCAGAAAACACGGGAGACAATTACCCGGGCGATGAAAGAACCGCAGCTATTGAAAGTCGTCCCGCGCAGAGTCCAGGTCGAGGTCACCGAGGAAACGTCTGAGGAGTCACCCGTGTCCGGTGACGCGGGAACAAAGTTGGTCAACAAGGATGTGCTCGTCATGTCCCGATCCGTGCCCGAAAAGGACGGCAACTCCAAGGACGGAGATCGAGCCCTGGCGGTCGGCCAAGCAATGGAGAAGGTTGAGCGGTTCCGGCAGACCTATCGGGTAGGAGGAGACCGGCCTTCGGCAGGGAGTTCTGGTGAAGTGACGAACGATGGGGATCCTCTCGCACAGGCCAAGGGTAAGGTCCGGCCGATGCCCAAGCTGAATCTGGTGCTGAGTGCCGACAAGAAGACGTTCGACGAGTTCACCGCGATAGATGTTCCGCTCCAGAAGGTCCTTGACTCTCTGGGACAACTCTCGCAGACCTCGTATGTCTACCACCGCAAGGTTGCGTGGGAACCGGTCTTCGTGAGTCTGAGAGGGGTGACGCCCGATCAGGCTCTCGCCGCGATCGCGGATGCGACCGGTCTCAAACTCGAGCGCCGGAGCTCGTACGTGACCTTCGTGCCATGACATTGCCCGTCAACCATCGCTGACAACCTTTCACGGAAGGCAACCGGATTCACCAGTTTTTCAAGACCAGGACGGCTTTTTTCGTGGCCAAATCCCGCGCCCACAACCGGACGAGAACTCCCCACAACGCGTTGACGTCTGCAGTGCAGCAGCTCGAGAACTCTCGGCAGAGGCGGTCAGCGATGCCCGTCTCATGCCCCCCGGCAGTATGACCGGGTCCTTCCTGGTGGCCAAGCTGGAGAAGTTTGCTGTCAAGATCATGAACAACCTGAAAAAGGTCGAGCTCTCCTGGCCCAGTCGCCGGGCCTTGGAACAAGGTAGTTGTGCTCTTGGTGCTCCGTCCCCAGAGGAGCGGGGCAATCGCATGGAGGTTCAGGTCAATGGTGATGCTGTGACCGGGAAGCTCGACGAGCGTCAAATCACGGTGACCGGCTCGGTATTCTGCGAACAGATGGCCTGGCACGTGCGTCTTATCGTCGTTTAGGTGGAGCAGGTTCGCTGACTGAAGTTCGGAGTCAGTTGATCCATCGACCGTTCCGGACAAAATGCGGTGAGCCAGCTCAGGGCACGACTTCCTGAGGTCAAGCGACGTCGAAAAACTCGCCCTTCTATCGGAAAGGCGGACAGACTCATGACACGTCAGGCGCGCCAGCCCGCTCTCGTGCGTCCTCTCAGGAGCGCCTCCTTGCGCCGGAGGAGTTCGGCACGGAGTCGATCCGGTGGGACAGGGATCCAGCCGGCGCGAGTGGCTGCGTCAGCCGGACCTCGAATCACGATCGCAAACACGTCCTCGCGCTTTGGGTCCTGTGTCAGGCGCACAAGACCGGGTTGCGCAACGCGTCGATCTTGGTCCAGGGGTCTTCTGTCGCGAGAAGTTTCAAGCGTATCCGGGTAGCTTCGCAACAGCGGAAGGTCGCGGAACTCATCGGCCAGAAGCCCATACAGGTCGAACTCGGTGAGCCCGCGGTAGCCTGCCGGTATTGGGAAACAGAGCTTGAGCGCCCACTGCGGCACCGGATGGTCGACTGCGTCCGCTGCGCTCAGATCCACGTGCTGCAGGCTGAACGCCTTGCACAAACACGTCGTGATTGGGTCGAAGTTGGCCTCTATCGAATCGTTGTACTTGAGCACGAAGGCCAAGTCCGCGGATCCGTCGGGCAGCCGAACGCGCAGCATGCTTTTGCCTTGCTCCTGCTCGTGGCTGAAAGTGAGTCTTGCAAGACACTTATCGATGAGTCTCTTTCCCCGTACACCAGGCATCTCTACCCCCTCGATCGCGAGGTAGAGCTGTTTCACCATCGTCTCGATGTTGACTCGAGGTCGCCCCCATTCCTGGATTTCGTCGCAGAGTCGGAGGAGGCAGGAGAGCGGATGGCTCCTCAACTGGACGGACTGGTTCGAAAGGTTGTGGAACGCAATGGCGTGTAGGGCGCGAACGTGTTGGTGGACTAAATCGAGGGAAACCGTTGTCCCTTCGCGGGACGAGCCAGCATAGGCCAGAACTTGGGCGACTCGTAAGGAACTGAGCACTCCATGATCCGTGAACAGGGGTTCGACCTTTGGCGGCAACCAGTCCAATGGTGTGTTTTGGAGCGTGAGGGTGCTCACGAGTCTCTGGGCAAATTTGATCCAATCTTTGGCTGGGTCTTGGTCAGCGGTTGGCTGGAGACCCGTCTCTTGGGGCAGGTTTGTCGGAAGAGCGAAGAACTCTTTCCATCCGGGCATGCGACCGCCGGGTTCCTCCTCCAGTTGGTACCCGATGTCGTGCATCAAGGACGCCAATGCCCAGTCTCGAAGCCATGGTTGTCTACAGCCATGGTCATTCGCGTCGCACGCGCCTGGACAGAGAGCGTTCAACAGCGACGGGTGGCTCCTGTCGGGCCAGGTGACCACGGACTCGAGCAAAAGGTGTCCGATCAGGAACACGTCGATGACGTGAAGAAGATGGTCACGGTACCAGAACTGGCGGAGGTGTCGACGCACCTCGACGGGCAGAGCGCATGCAAGATGCAGTCGCAGATTGATCCGTTCGTCGAGCTCCAACTGCTCGTGGGCGAAGCGGTCGACGACGTGGAATAGACCGCTCAGACTCTCTACTTCTGTAACTGGGGCTGGTTCCGTATCCAGGTCCAGCCGTCGTTCGATGATTCCTATGATCTGGAGCATGAACGAGGAGAGGCTCTCCATAAACATCCTGCGGACCTCGGGCGGCACCTCGCAGGTTCCGGGTCCTCCGTCAAGGCCCAGATAGCGCTCTCTGAGTCGTGGGGCTCGACAGAGACAGACTGCGAAGTAGAGCCTCAGCGTATCTCGTCCGATCTCTGTCCATCCCCCACCCGAAAGAGTCGACAGGAGTTCCACTGTCGTGAAAACGGTCAATTCCACGAGGTCGTTGAACCACGAAGGGGGGTCGCTAGCGCCACCGCCACCCGGCGGGCCACCGCCTCCCGGAGGCGCTGTGTTTGCAGTATCAGGCGGTAGTCTGCCTTCGGCCTCTGTCTTGAGGATGTGCCAGCCATGCTCGATGGCGAGGGCCAGCGCTTTGAGATGCGCACGCGTCAGGTGTTGGTCCGTTTTCTTCGTGCTCGCCAAACCCAGGACGTCCGAAAAAGTTGAGGGTTTTTCGGAAAGCACCCTGGACAGGAGGAGTTTCATCACAGCCAGTTCCAGTTCAAAGCCTTGGGCTGGAAGTTTATTCCCCCTTACAAGGTTGTTGATGCTGTCGAATGCCTCGCAAGGATTTTCTATTTTTTCGGTCTTTATCCAGGCCTTGCGCGCCTGGTATGCAGTCCATCCTACCGCGGCCAACCACATCACGTCTGGATTGGCATGATCCTTTGGATCCAATCGGCCAATGTACGCCTTCCATTGCTCACATTGCCTTAGCTCTTGACTCAAAAACTGGGCATACGCCGCGCTCTGCCTGCGCTCAAACCTCGCGGCGGCAAGATCGAGTTGCCGCACGTCCATTTGCCGCACGAGCGCTGCGGCAACCGTCACATGGTAACTCGAATACAGTGACCTCGAGGATGAAGAAGAAAGTGCCACGAGTTCGTAGTCCGGCATGGGGCCTCGCTGAGCCCCGCGCCCCCATGCCACAAGGGCGCTCCTGAACTCTTCGCCGTCTATATTGATAGGTTTGGTCCAAGTCCATCCGTTTGTCTCAGGATCCGGCGTGTAGGCCACAAACCATCCGGTGAGCTCTCTGAGGTGCGCGCGCGCCCAGCCATCCCGCTCGACTGGATGGACAGCAGAGACCGATCGATTTGCACCTTCCCGGCGGAGAACCACCACAACCGTGGCATCGAGAAGCTCGCAGCCGAAGCGAGCGAGGCTGTCTTTATCGGAGATCTCGGGAAGCCGTTGCACCAGTCTGCATGCAAGCGCCTCGAACTCCACCTGGTTCATGCCTTAGCACCTCACTCCTTTGGCTCGTCTCTGGGCTGAAACGCGACCGGGACCTTGCTGGGTAGGCCAAGCGCAAGGGCCAGGGAGTGCTCGAACGCATAGGGATCGAACGGTTTCAGGAAGAGACGGCCGTGTTTCCCCAAAAGCTCGCGGATACGGTGGAGGGCATCGGGCTCATTTCGGGCCGTGGTGACAGCGACCCAGAGTCGTTTGCCAGGATCTTCATGGTTGCGCAGCCACTCGAGAACCCGAATCCCTGTTTCCCAGCACTCAGGGTCATTCCTGCCTTCGAGCTCCTCGAGTGCGTGACCATAAGGCATCATCAAGTCCAAGACCAGAACGCAATGGGTGAAGTCTCTGTTTTCCAGTAATAGACGGAGCGCGCTGCCTCCGTCAATGGCCTCAAGAATCGTTATGTCAGAGGCGTAACGCTCGAGACGCTCCTTGATATTTTTTACGACCATGGGGTCATCTTCTACGATAAGGACCCTTTTGTGTTCAGACTTGTCCATAGCTCCTCCGAGGATGCGGCGCTGACTCACTGGGCGCTGCACGGTTCAACGTGGCAGTAAAGGTCGTCTTGTGAGGGACATTGGCTTTTGTTCGTTCGCCTGGTTGGGTACCGCGCTGTTGTTGGCTTTTCACACACACAGTTCCCTGATGCCAGCGCTCAAAAGCCTCCTTGACGATGGCTAGGCCAATGCCTGATCCTGCACGGATCCCATGGCTATCTGGCACGCGCGACCGGTAAAAGGGCTCAAAGATGCGCTCTGTGTCCTCGGCAGGGATCCCGACTCCCTGGTTGGAGACCGTGAGTCGAATCGTTCCGCTTGCGTCTTCCCACAGCTCAATGTTCACAGGAGAACGTATAAATGAGTATTTGATCGCATTGTCGAGAAGGTTCAAAACCGCCTGCTGCAGCCAGTCCTCGTAACCGGCCAGCGGCTTGATATCGGTAACGTTGTGATCATCGATGATGACTCCTCTGGCTTCGGCCATGGCTCGCATCATTGTGCAGCAGTTACGAACCAGTCGACTGATGTCGACCAAGCCCGTGGCAGTCTTGGGATCGGGTTGCTCAGTGCTCATCTGCGCATGGCGACTGAGACGGGTGACCTCTGCTTGGTAGAGGTTGAACGCCTGATCGATTGCCTGTTTGCTATCACGAATGTCAAAGCCGGGATGATCAACTGTCCCCAAATAGTCCAGTAGCCGTGTCACTTCTCCACGGAGAATCTGTTGATGCTGTCCAAGGAAATGCGCGAATTCCCGGACCACCCAAGCCTGACGCTCAGCAAGCCGTGCCATTCCCAGAACACGGCGTGTCGCAATCACCACATCCTCGATGCGGCGCATGTCCTCATCGGTGAACCGTCCGCTTTTATGAACAGGGCGAGTTTCTTCACGGTTAAGTCCCGCTGTCTGGACCGTATCGATAGGACCCACGAGTTGGATGAGCCCCAAGAGTCGATCGCTCGTCCCTTCATGGAAAAAGGGAAGCAGGAGCCGGTCATCGTTGGAATCGTTTGCCATCAGTCGTTGGAGAGTGCCGCTCATATGGGCCCCTGTAGGGGCAGGCGTTCCTGACCGGACGATGTTCTTGCGTTTGCTTGCCAGAGCAGCTCCGAGTGGTTCCACATCGCATACAGGCTCAACCCAAAGGTTCCAGCGGTCTTTTTCTGTCAGCGGACCATTGGGTCGGGTTGTCGCGTACAGGAGGATCCGGTCATCGAGCTCGTAGAACAGATCACAGTCCCGGCAGTGGAATGTTCGGCGAAGTTCATCTACGACCAGCCCATACACCTTTTGCGCGTGCAGCGCTGTCAGATGCTGTCCGGCCTTGGCGCTCAGGGACATCGCTACCCGCTTTGCGTGCTCCCAGAGACATCGGTCAAGGGCTGCGCAAAAGTGCCGTGTCAACTGGGGCAGAACGTCTTCGAGCACCTCGTGCTCTCCTGGTGCAAACGGTTTATCGCGAACCAGGTCGAGAACGCCCCACACGCGGCTCGTGGCATCCACGAGCGGCACGCTGAGTAGCCAGGCCCCACACTGGCCATAGGCTTTTCCGATCGATCCCAAATCCGATCCTGTGAGCGGAAACGCTTTGATGTGGAACGGCCTGAGAGAAGGGAGTTCCCTCTTGGGGAGGTGATCGAATCGCTCATCTTGAGCAAAGAAAGGATGATCTTTGTGCTGTACGACTTGACAGTCTCTGAGTACATTGAACGCCTCTTTTCGAGCCGAGCGAAGAACGAGCTCACCAGAGCCGCGCGCAAGATACCAGACCGCTGCTGTCTTGGCGAGTCCCCAATACTCCGGAATCCGTTGATCAGGCGTTCCTGTCGGAGGTTCGCCCAGCCGTGCGAGCAAAGCTCCCACCAGATCATCCTCGGACTTGGCCTCGACCAGCGTATCTTGGCGTTTTCCAAACTGCACGTGATGTTCTGTCCCATGACGGGCCATTTGAACACGGTGAATGCTCTCCAGGCTCGCATTGAGGAGCTCTCCCACCTCGAGAATCTGCCGACACTGGAGTTTCCCAAACACGTGATACCCGGGAAGAACCACGGAAAGCGTGCCACGGCATGCGTCCGATCCTTCCATCTCGGAGGATCGACCCAGAACCGGACAGACCACCAGCGTATGCGTGGCATCTGAAGCCCTCATGAGCTTTGCCAGGCGTTCCAGTGCTCCTGCTGTGTGTTCGTTTTTTTGGGAAAGTTCATGGCACATGGTGTCGAGCGCCAGCAGGCTTTTCAGCAGCAATGTGTCATGGGTCGGAAGCTCGAATGTAAAGACCGATTCGGTGTCCACGCTTTGCCTACAAGGTCCCTGCAGTTCCTCGGCTAATACCTGATAGTTGCTCACCGTGTTCGACTGTGAATCCGCAAGGTACCAGAAACGCTCGATGACGCTTGGAGTTCGTTCCGAGCGAACCAGCACGGTCAAAACAGCGCCTTTGGCCTGCATCAGCGAGACAATCGAGGGTAGAAGATGTTCGGCAAAGACCCCACGCAGCGTTGAATTCGTAGATCTCAGGGCCTCTGCGTGGGCTTTCGCGATCCTCGCTCGCACGCTGGCCATAAGATTTGCAAACCTTGTACCGTTCAGGAGCCAGCACCGGGAAAGGTTCTGTGTCCATCTCTGGATACGGCTCTCCAGGTCACGGCGGAAATCGTCGCCGAAGCCCAAGAGTCTGACACGGAAGGCGAGCGCGAGCACGCACGAAGTCTGGGCTGCAAAGTCGAGGGGCAAGACAGCCAACATCACCGAGTCTGTCACGCCAGACGTTGGATAGTCTCTGTACTCTGGAATTCCAGTGTCAGCGACTCTTTTAGCGATGGTTCCTACGCCATCGCTGTCCAAAAGGTGCAGGGTCTCAATACCCTTGACAGGTCCACCGAGTAGGAATTTGTTTCTTTGTTCAGAAGATTCGATGGACTGAGGTTTTTTGTCTCTTGATCCATCCGAGGCTGTCTCGAACAGAAAAGCAACGGCATCAGCAGCGCCAGTTTCACGGCACGTCTGCCCGCAGAGCTGCTCGAGAACCGGAGGAGGCCAGAGTGTACCAACGTCTCTGGGATCCTCTTCTATCCCGGACAGCGCCGACAGCTCACTGCCGTAGTCATCCAGTCGCAGAGCGAGTCGAACAACGTCTTCTGCCCTATTCTCTAACAGACGATCCAAGTCAGAGTTGGTCGCCCGCATCCTGGTTCCGTCCTTCGCCTCATCCACCACAACTTGGGTGATTTTATCTGGTGGAGGAAGCTCAGAGATCCACTCGAGCGGAGCCGCGCTCCAGGAGGGATCCATCGGATAGGATCGTCGCTCGCTTTTCGACCCGTCAGGCATTGCGACCATCAACGAGACCTGGGGGCTTTGTACGATTCGCGCGAGCGAACGACCAATCACGTCGATGGTACCCATCAAGGTCGCTTCGTAGAGCGGGGTCGCAAGGCTGAGAGCAAGTCCAACGCAGAGGAAGGCGTCAGGCACGGTCCATGGTGCTATATCGAGCGGCCCCGGATCTCGCAAATACCCAACTTCGAGCGTTCCGAAAACGAGGCCCTCTGGAGGGGCACGACGCCACCGTGTGACGCCCCGTACGAAGTCAGACGTCTTCTCCCATGTTGGTTCTGTGAGCAGGCCGTTGACTATCTGGATCTGGGCATCGATCGATCCGGCCTCTGTGGACTCTCGAGGCGGGGCAAAAAGCGGCATGAAGAGGCATGAATAACGCTCGTGATGGTACGACTGGAAGATCTGCTCGTTGAATTCAGCAGGAACAAAACCGGCGATGAGATGGACTTCGCGCGAGCGCAGGATGATCGGCTGGATATTCCTTTCTATGAGGCTGTGGGAAAGAGTGGTCTGGTAACTCAGCGGCAGTCCGTACCCTTGCACGGTCCGAATCGTCCCCCGCCGCAGGTCTGCGAGCTGCACGTACACGATGTCCGGTTGTCGCTGAAGGTAGCGTGGCAGATTCTTTTGAAAGTCGGTCAAAAAACGGCTCACGGCTTGTCGGATCCGGGACGGTCCCTCAGCGGCAATGAGCAGGTCTTGGAGTCTCTCATGAACGAGCAGTCGGCGGAGAGGTTCGACCACCAAATTGCCGGATAAGATGTGGGTCAGCTCCTGGACAGCAGTTTCTGTCTGACTGGCCTGGTCAAAAGCTAAGAAGAGGACTCCCAAGGGATCGTCGGACGTCCCAATGGGAAGGCTCACAAACCCGCTACCTGCGAGTCGTTCGTCCGTGAGCCATTTTTCTGTGTCGGGAATGATTCCCTGTATGATGCGCTTCGCATGAAAAGTGGTCCCCACGAGCCCTTGGCCAGGGGCAAAAGAGAGGGGATGGCGGACGCCGGTGGGGCAGACAAAGAGCTCCAATCGGCCTGAGGCATGGTCGAACAGAAAAGCCCAGCCTCTTGCATTTCCGAGGCTCTTTGCGCCCTGTTCGATTAAACAACGGAGAAATCGATCCAGTGTCAATGCGGACGCAAGCGTCTCGGAAAAGTCCTTTTCTCCAGGAATCATTTCATTGGAGTTTGGCACTCGACCCAATGAAGGGCAAGAGAAAAAGTGTCAGGTCCTTTTCACAAAGGAAAGTCTCCACTGGCCCGATCCATCGTCCTTTCAGTACGTCAAGGCGGCCTGGAGCCTCATCGCCTGCGTCCCCCTCGTCTTGCCAGAGACCACGACGCACCCGGATCAAGCGAGTCCTTCGGCTCGTGTCCCACGCGACTTCGGCCACCTCCCTGTTCCGGGTGCGCAGAAAACGAGTCAGGGGACCACGTTGGGGATCCTCTCCGAGTCAGGTCCGTGTCAGGAGACGGCCCAGCCGAGCCTGGGAGCAGGGTTGGCTGGTGTGTCGGGTCCTTGGGTTTCGATTTGTCAGCCGGGTTGGCGGCTCGGTCGGCGAGGTCGAGATACCCCTGGGCCATCTCCTCCTTGCGGCTCGGCGAAAGAAAACCGCAATAGACCTTCTCCTCGCGGTGTTCTCATGGGCAAAAGAAACGGACATCCAGTGAGGAGGAGGCTTGTATGAATCGATTTCTTGTCTCAGCAGTGATCGGTGCAGCTGTTCTGGTCGTTCCAGGCAGGGCCGAGTCAGTACAGCTCTCGTCGGAAGAGCTCTTGAAAACGATCCAGTCTCACTACTTTCGGACCGATGCTCCGAATCTCGAGGAGCGTCTTCGCGAGGGTGCTGCCCGAGGTCTCCTGGCGGAATTGAACCAAGTTCAACGGGATCTCCTGGTCAAGACCGAGGGGCCTGTCCAAGAGAGCGGAAAGAAGACTGTCGTGACCGAGGAGGAGATGCAAGGTGGACTGGACAAGGTGGCACCCAATCGCCTCCTCACCGCCAATCAGAGCAAGTTAATGAAACAAGAGCGCTCGGGTGCGTTCGGCGGAATCGGATTGATCCTGAAGGAGGAGAGAGAGCGCGGTATGTTCAGCGTTCAAGGGGTCATCCCAGGGATGCCGTCCGAGAAGGGGGGGATCAAGGTGGGAGACACCCTCGTCTCCGTGGACGGTCAGTCGCTCGCGTCGCTTGCTCTTCTGGATATGGTGGGCAAGCTTCGAGGCAAGGAGGGAACAACGGTCCGGTTGACACTCGACCGAAATGGCAAGAAGTTCGACGTGACCTTGACGAGGGATACGGTCAAGATCCCTTCTGTTGAGTTCACCCCTCGACCGGGTGGAGTTGCGCATCTGAAGATCCTCTCGTTTCACTCGGGGGTCGTCCACGAGGTGAAGAAGGCCCTTGCCGAAGCGGCTTCCAAGAAGGTTTGGGGCATGGTCATCGACCTGAGGGGGAACCCGGGTGGGGTGCTCGATGCGTGCGTGGAGACGACGAAGATGTTCCTGAATCCGCAGCAGATGATCGTGCGGACTGTCAGACACGGTCAACCGGAGGAGGTGTACAAGGCAACAGAGCCACCGGTCTTTTCGGGTCCCCTCGTTCTTCTTGTCAATCGGTTCACCGGCTCAAGCGCCGAGATCTTCACCGAGGCGCTTCGTGAGAACAACAAAGCTCTCGTCGTCGGGGAGCGAACCATGGGAAAGGGGACCTCGGAGACTGTCTTTGATCTTCGGTCCGGCCACACTCTCTTTCTCTCGACCGGTGCCTTTTTCGGACCCTCGGGTCGTTCGCCCAGTCCGGGCGGCCTCAAGCCGGACGTTGCGCTGGAATCGTCATCCATGTCTGAACCCAAGGAGCCACAAAGCAACCTCTCAAAGCTCGGAGCGCCCCCAAGTCCGGACAGCGCCTTGGAAACGGCGTTTGGGATCTTGACATTCGCAAGGAAATAGTGGGACATCAACACGATGACGGTGTTGACCATCCGGATGACCAATCGGGCGCGTGAATCGAGCGACGTCGAGATCAGGCGTCGAGGCCAGGCCAACCCACGGGCTGGAGTGGACCTTCTTTACCGAGAATACGCGCCCGCGGTTCTCCTCAACCTCTACATGATGTTAAGAGACAGTGAAGCCGCGAAAGACCTCACTCAGGAGGTTTTCGTGAAAGCGTACGCGCAACCTGGGTTCTTCTCGGACGACCGGCCTTTCAAACCGTGGCTACTCAAGGTGGCCTCTCGTCTGGCATTGAACCACGTGCGGGACAACAGCCGACGCCTGAAACGAGAGGCTCGTCAGGAAAGGCGGACTGTCGCCGATCCGCTCGATGTGGTGCTCTCACGCCAGGTTCAAGAGGGACTCCTCACGGAGATCTCACGACTTCCGGTCACATACCGTCAGGTTTTCGTACTGAAGTACTATGAGGACCTGTCGTGTGAGGAGATCGCAGACGTTCTGGACTTGCCGCTTGGAACGGTGATGAGTCATCTGTTCCGTGCGCGACTCGTGCTTCGAAGGAGGATGTCTTGAAAAGCGAATGCTCTGACTTGCGACCAGCTCTTCTGTCAGCGATCGACGGCGAAGCGGGCGCAGAAACTCGAGCTCGCGTCACGGCTCATCTCTCCGTGTGCGCCCGGTGCAGAGAGATCGCGCACTTTCTTGGGGCCGGTCCGATCGACTTCGGCCAACCATCGGTACCGGAGGATCTGCTCCACGAGATGCGCCTCGATCTCCACAGGAGGCTCGATTCCTTGGAAAAAACGGAGAGTGAGCAGCCGGGGGCAGAGGTTTTTGCCACCCGAACTTGGCAGGGTTTCCTTTGGGACTGCGTCATCGCAGTCTTCCGGAGACTGTTCTTGGGGACTCTTCCCACTCCAAAGCCACTCGCGTGGGCGGCCTTCGTTCTGATTCTCGTGCTTTGTTCCTATCGACCTCCGATCGCACAGTCGCCGAATCAAACGCCGGTGGTCATCATGGACAACTTGGACCAGGCCTTCTTTAAAGGCGTGGGCTCGATGGGATAGGGGGACGAAACCGATCGTCTCCGACTCGATACGGTCTCGAATCCCAGTGCAACCGGATCTACCAGTTTTTCAAGACCAGGACGGCTTTTCTCGTGGCCAGTTCGATTTTCGCGACCGCTCCGGCTTTGAAGGGTATGTAGTCGGCCTCGATCCCATCCGAGAAGATGACACCGTTCTCAGGCATCCGGGACGTGATGGAGATCGAACAGCCAGGACCGATCTGTCCGCACACGGTGCGACACGTGGAGATCTTGCTGGGGAACGGCTCACGGACGAAGAAGCGGAGCTCGTCTCGTTCCCAGTCAAACCGTCCGTCTCCAAAGGGCAGCTCCACCGTGTGCCCGGAGACGGCCCCCACAATTCCAGCAGCCCCCATGAGGATCGATCTCTGCCAGCCTGTGGATCCAACGCCGGTCGATACGATCAACCCGCTCGAGGCCTGGGTCTCCACCGTTTTATCCACCTCCAGGTCGTACCGGGCTGTCCCGTGGGAGCGGTGGCCGATGAATAGATCGTTCACAGCGAAGAGCCTCTGCCCATCGTTGAGCTGTGCGGCTGCCATGGTCAACCGGGCGATCGAACTCCGGTCGGTCAGGACCGACTCAAGAGCCCGGGGAAACTCCTCGACCGTAAGAGGGTTTAAGATCCCGTCTATCCGTGTGGGATCCGGATTGAGAGCGATGATCGGTTGGTCTGACAGATACTTGGCCGCATTGATGACCAGACCATCCGGACCGAGCGTGACCACGAGATCACGCTCTCTGAAACTGTATGTGGGAAGGAATGATCGTTCGAAAACATGGTGCTTGGTCTTCCGCGGGAGTAGACCGACGAGCCGTGCGATCGCGTTTTTGTAGACCTCGTGGGCGTCCTCGTACTCGCTGAAATCCACTCCCATATGTTCCACGTAGAACCGAGCCTGGGCTCTGCTGTTGAACCGTTCGACGAGCTCCTCCAGATCGGTCTTTCGTATCACGACCACGATTCTGTCGATGCATGTCATACGGGGCTCCTCGAGGGTCAATGGGAATCTCGAATTGCGGACAGAAGCTCCGGAGTGATCGTGAGCTGTTTGATCTCTCCCGCATGTTTTCCCAATTCCTTGAATCCCATGGCCAGAAGGATCCGGGGATCGGTCTCCCGATACGGGCGCAGACTGGTTTCTGTGGCCCGCGCCAGGAAGTCGGCTTCCTTTTGGCTGTTTAGTCCCTGCAGGTCGACGAGAGTCTCCCTGCGCTTCTCCAGAGTGATTTTGCTCGCGAGTTCGTTTTCCGCGATCTTGCTTTCTTGCTCAACCGCTGCTGCACGACGGGCGTAGATGGCCTCGTCGGCCTTCCTCTGGAGCGCTTCCCGCGACTCAGCCTCCAGCGCCTTGGCAAGCTCGGGTGTCGGATGGATCGCCTCCACATGGAGAGCAAGGACTTCAATGCCCATGGTTTGGGCCAGATGGTCGCACTTGCAGGACTTGAGGACTTTTTGCGCCACGGCCTCCGACTCTCTGATCACTCCTTCCAGAGGCTTGGATAGAATTTGGTTCCTCACGTGGAGCTGGACCATGTTCATCAGTCTCGAGGAAACCTTCTCCGGATCAGCAGACAGATACCGACGGGTGGATGGATCGATCGTGAAGTTCAGGACCGTGGACATCTTCGAGGGGTCGACGATGCGGTAGGTGAGTTGACCTTGGATCGTCACTGGCTGGAAGTTCGAGGTCGTCTCATGAAAGATGAAGCTGGTGTCCTGGGTGTTCAGAGGGACGAGCGTGATGCTCGTTTTCCAGGTCAGGTAGAAGAACGAAATCCCAGCCCCCGAGTGGGCCGGCTGGCCTCCTGAGTGGTGGATGATGAACTCGGTCGGCTCTCCCTTGAAGTAACCCAGCATAGAGTCCTCCTTGTCTTTGTTAGAGTCATTAATAATATAAATAGGTTGTTTGGACTTTAACTGCCAAGCAAACGGCAAATCATCGACGAAGAAAAAATGCGGGACCTCTTGCTTTTCACCACGAGCGTCATGCGGTCGAACGTCGGACTCTGGTAGTATGGCTACGCTGCGAAAATACTCGAGGACCAGGGCTTCGTCGAGGCCTCGTCGGTCCTTCCAAAGCTGACGGAGCAAGACAGGGGAGCCCATGGCGACCGCGAGGAAGAAGAGAACCTCACTCGAAGAGGAGCTCTGTGAGCTTCGTTCGCTGACCGTTGGACCATGGACGTCCGAGTTCGGCGAACGCCTGCGCGAGGCGCTCTCAAGCCCACGCTCCCACGTCGTGGCCCGGGCGGCGAAGATCGTCCGGGAACGCGCTCTCGAGGGCTTCGGCCCCCTGTTGGTCGCAGCGTTTCACAGATTCCTCAAGGATCCACAGAAGACCGATCCGGGGTGCGATGCCAAGCTCGCCATTCTCGAGGCGCTCGACGTCATCGCCCACCCCGATCCAGATCCCTTTCTCGTGGCAGCACGCCTCGTCCAGAAACAGCCTTCCTGGGGACTCCCGGTCGACACGGCAGCGCCTTCGAGAGCCAGGGCGATTCTCGCTTTGGCGAACATGGGCTACCGCGACATCCTGCTTCTCGCAGCGGAGCTTCTCGCCGACCCCGAGGCACCCGTGCGCCAGGCCTCGGCCGAGGCGCTCGCGCACTGCGGTGATCGCGCGGCCGCCGGGCTGTTGCTCTTGATGTCCTATCGCCAGGAGGAGGACCCGGTCGTGCAGACCTCTTATCTGTGCGGAATCCTGACGCTCGCCCCGGACTGGGGAATGCCGCGCCTTCGGACCCTTCTCTTCGGAGAAGACCCGACCCTGCGGGAGCTAGCTGCCATCGCCCTGGGTCAATCCGGAGTCCCGGAGGCCGTCGACCTCCTCGTCGAGTTCTACCGGGCGACACCTCTGGCCTCGGAGCGGGCGCCCGCGCTTCGAGGACTCGGTTTGCACCGAAGCGAGAAAGCTCTGGAGGCTGTCCTCGACGTCGTCTCGAACGGAACCGATCAGGATGCTCGAGAGGCTGTCAAGGCCCTGTCCGGCCGCCGGTTCGATAAGCTCGTTCCCGAGCGGACCCGCGAGGCGGCCATGCGAAATTCGGAGGCTCACCTCGAAGAGGTTCTCGCGGAGACGTTTCCCGACAACGACGCGTGAACCGATGATGGTTGATGATGCAGAGCCGGATCACAGCCACGGAGATGGTTTCGTTCACCGTTCGCTTGACGGCCTTTTGAAGGAGGTCGACTGCCTCCGTGAGAGAAGAGACAACCGACCCCCTCTCCCTCACAAGAGTTGCCGCCAACGGGATATGTCCCACTAAACATCTTGCGGATTGATGATTGCATGGTTAAATTGGCAGATATGTATGTCGAGAGACGAGCGACCAGCAGACTGGAGGCTCTCCTGAACCATTTTCCCGCGGTCGTCGTGACCGGCGCCCGACAGGTCGGGAAAAGCACGTTGCTGGAGCATTGTCTACGCGGCAAGGCAGAGTTCGTCGTCTTTGACCCTGTGGTCGACGCTTTCGCCGCGACCAACGGTCTATCACTGGCGAACGGTCGGAGGAGCCGAAGTGGATCTGATCCTGGAGCGCGACGGAGTCTGCTACCCGATCGAGATCAAGTCGGTCAGTAATCCTTCTCGTCGAGACACTACGGGCCTTCGCGCCTTTCGGGACAGCCATCCGCGCCTGCGCATCGCCAGAGGTCTGGTCGTGGCTCCCTGTGAGAAATTGCTCCCTCTCTCGGAAAACGACCATTCCATGCCCTGGGACGCCTGTTGCCGTCGAAGCCGCTGAATCGTTGGCGTTGCGCTTCGATAGGGGCTTAGTCACGCACTTCTGACGATCCGCCGTTGTTCTGCGTCCGCGACATTTTTCTTGACGGTATTAGGTGTCGTATAGTTATATACAACTCAAGATAGGTTGTATATAACTATACAACATCAACCGGAGAGAGGGCATCCGATGGATAGACGCGACGCAGCGAGAGGCCCGTTTGGATCAGCGAGAAGTCAGAGGACCCTTTCCGCACGGATCGCTGCCGTGGCCCTGGCGGGCCTCATCGTCTGGACACATCCAGCTCCGGCTGCGGGAGAGCGCGGGCGCGCCAATCGAGCCAGGACCGAGATCCTGTTCCAAGCGTTCACGTGGGACTCTGCGGTGGAGGGCCGGAAGTACATCTGGTATCGGCACCTGAAGACCAAGGTCGACGATTTGGCGGCCGCCGGGGTGACTCACGTATGGCTCCCACCGCCGGCACGGTCCCTACACCCTCAGGGGTACATGCCCCAGGATTGGTATGATCTTGGAAAGGGCGAGGCCCTCAACGAATCATCGCAGACACTCTACGGAAACGAGGTTGAGCTCAAAGGCTTGATCGGCTCATTCCACAGCCGAGACGTCCAGTGCCTCGCAGACGTGGTCATCAACCATCGATACGCCTCTCACCAGGAGAACGGTCTCTGGAACGTCTTCCACTATCCTTCCGGAAAGGCCGTCTGGGAAAAGTGGGCGGTGGTCTCTGGAGACGGTTTCGGCGGCACTGGCCTGGCCGACTCCGGCGAGGGCTTCGGGCCCGCGCCAGACCTCGATCACTCCAACCCGCGGGTGCGCCAGGACGTGGTCGATTGGCTGAAGTGGTTGAGAAGAACGATCGGCTTCGACGGATGGCGGTTCGACTACGCCAAGGGTTACAGCCCCGGCTACGTGAAGGAGTACATCCAGAAGTCAGATCCTACCTTTGCGGTAGGTGAATACTGGACCGATATGGACTATGACGGAAGCTTCATGCGTCCGCAACAAGACCGACACCGTCAGTCCTTGTGCAACTGGCTCGATGGGACCTCCGGAACATCTATGGCGTTTGACTTCACCACCAAGGGGCTTTTGAATGAGGCCGTGGGGAGGGGCGATTACTGGCGTCTGAAGGATGGTCAGGGCAAGGCCGCGGGTCTGATCGGCTGGTGGAAAGAGCTCTCTGTCACCTTCGTGGACAACCATGACACCGGCTCCACCCAAGCGATGTGGCCCTTCCCCAGCGATAAGGTCCTACTTGGTTATGCCTATATTCTGACACATCCAGGAGTGCCCACGATCTTCTGGGATCACTTCTACTACTGGGGCGCTGAGCACCACGACCGCATCCGGGATATGGCGAGGATTCGGCAGGACATGGGTATCCACCGGGGCAGCCAACTGGAAATTGTGGTGGCCGAACAGGGGCGCTACGTGGGCCGCGTGGACGACAAGCTCATGGTAGCGCTGGGCAACACGAGTTTTGACCCGGGGGTTGGCTGGCGCGAACGGCTGCGCGGAAATGGCTTCGTGATCTGGACCCGCGAGTAGAGCTGGTCGCCAGTCTTCCGCCATTTGCCCATCAGGTGCTCAATCGAACGTTCGCTCTTGACTCCGCTGCGGACCGTGTGTTTTCGTAAGTGTCCCACAGAGGAGCTCAATGGACATCCAAGCGGCGTTCAAGGCGTTCGGCTATTCGGCCCTGGAAACCAAGGTCTACGTGGCTCTGCTCGAAGGCGGTGCCTCCAACGGCTCGGCACTGGCAAAACAGCTCTGTCTCACTCGCGCGTCTGTCTATGGGACTCTTCGCTCGCTCGTGGATAAGGGCGCGATCCATGAGATCCCTGGTACTCCCCAGAGGTTCGAGGCGATGCCTCATCAACAACTTTTGGAAACGCTTCGCAGGCACACCGATGCCTGCATGTCAGCCATGGAGGCGGGGCTCGCTCAAATTCCCAGGCGTGCGTGCGCGGAGCAGGTGCTGAACTACCAGGAAGAAGACCAGTTCTTCGACAGCCTGAAGAACGCGTTCGGTTCATCAACCCGCGAGATCTACCTTGCCGTGTGTTCTCCTCTATCGCGTTTGAGTGACGACATCTCCGCATGTGTTAAACGGGGAGTTCGCGTGATTGGTTTCACATTCAACGAGGACTACTGCCTGCCTGGCTGCGAGTGGTATGTTCGCTCTCTGGATCTTCCACGGGATGACGGCGTCCAACGCATCATCGCCGTTTTCGACATGAATTACTGCATGATCGGTGGACGCGATGTCCGTGGGATCTTTCTGGGGATCGCCACGAGGAATTCTCTCTTGGTCAAGATCGTCGCCGAGCACATCCATCACGATATCTACCTGGCCAGGATGCACCGGAAGACCGGCGTCGATCCTGTTCAGAGCGACATCGTGATCCATACGATGCACGAACCTGATGTCCGTCGATCCTGATCGGCCACACGTGCAGCTGTGAATAGGCGACCGCCTCGTCGTTGCACTCTCGCAACGGATGTGATGGGCTCGCAACAGAGTTGCACTTTTGCAACGGCAGGACGCAGGCTCTGGAGCAAGACCAAGAGCGTCTGAAGGCGGCGGTCTCGTGCCGGTCGATCGAGTGTAGCCACCATGGTCTCTGTCTTGCAGGATAGCTCGCCAGGGACTGTAACCCCAAATGTCGAATCGTCGCCAACGTGCTCGAGGACCTGTCTATGAACCTCACGGGAGGCGCGAATGGCAACAGCGTGTGGCCGATTTCTCTGGTTTTTGATCGTTTGTTTGAGCATCGGCATGGCCGGCTGCTCCGTCAGCCAAGACGCCAGCAGCACTTCGAGCGGCACGGGCACCATACAGGTCTCGGGTCTTCCCCAGGGCTCCATCACTCCGTCAAGCCAAGGTCAGAACTCTCCGTCTTCGTCCAACGGACCTGAGACCGGTACCAATCTCCCGACTCCCGGAGCGAGCGTCCCGGCTCCCCAGGAGCCCCAACCACCGGCCACCGGAACGGGGTCTGGGACTTCGTCTTCGTCGCCCACGTCAGGTTCTGGGGGGGGCAGGAGCACTCAGACAGACGTGATGCTCTTCATCGGAAACGGGACCTGGGGCGCTGAGATCAAGTCGCTCAAGGACATCCTCACCAGCAACAAGGCGACCTACAAGGCGCTCAACTCCTCCCAGCTCGATGCCTTGTCCGTGGATGAGATCGCCCAATTCGGAGCTCTGGTCTTTCCTGGTGGATCCGGCAAGACCGAGGCGGGAAGCTTGACAGCGGAGACTCACGCCCGGCTCAGGGAAGCGGTTCAGCAGCGCGGAGTGGGGTATGCCGGGTTTTGCGCGGGCGCCTTCATCTCACAAGCTCCGGCACCCGCTGCCGGCAAAGACGTGAGCTATGGCCTAGGCTTGGTCGACGGACCGATATTGGGTTATTACAGGCCCAGCCAGGGAGGCGGCGTCGTGATGACCTTGCACACGTTCGCTGACGGCTCGACCAAAGATATCTTGTGGTACGGCGGACCGGTCACTCCGAACACTCCGGGCGGGGTGATCGCGAAGTACCCGAATGGAAAACCTGCAATCAGCGAGACGTGGTCCGGAAAAGGATTGGTGGTCGTCGCGGGAACTCACCCGACAGCCACCGAAGCCACCCTGAGCTCGCTCGGGATGAAGTCTTCGGACGGGGTCCATCTGGATGTCGCGTGGCAGATGATCAACGCCGCCATTCGTCAACAGCCCATGCCCGCGTTCCAGAGTGATGCGTCTCAACAGACGGCCTCGGTCTGGCCTGTCGCCGGAGTGGACCCGTTGATGATAGCATTGACACCGCATGCAGGACACCTTGAGCACCGGACATGGCTGTAGGCGCGTGGCACGAGCCGGACTGGCTCTCCTCTGGATCGTGGTCGGAGTGCTCTTGGTGCTGCTCGGTTGGGGTTTGAGCCGCGCGTTCCTCCTCTCTGCCACGCGCTCCGAGTCTCACGTTCTCGTCGAAGCGGCGCTCTGCCAGTCGCTTGCCGAATCGGCCGTGGCAGAGCTCGAGGCGCAGGTCGGGTATGCTGTCAACGACCTGAGGAGTCCTCTGGCTCTGTCTTTGCGTCGCCAGGTCCTGGCTGGGGAGCGGGGTGACCTTTCGCTTGTGGACCACGCCAACCTCAGGGTGGCCGACAGGCTTCTCGATCTCCCGATCTATCGCGGCTATCAGCTCGAATCCGTGAACTGTCGCGTGGCTTCTCAGAGGCAGATCGACAAGGTTCCGTACGAAAAGACAGGCCTCGTCCTGTTTTCGGCGACAGCCGCATCGCCAGGCCTTGTTCGCAAAGTGAGGCGAACAGTCGAGCTGGCCCGAAGGATCAAGACGACGATCCTCACTGTGCCAAGGCCGTTTGGAAACCATGGGCTGTTCTTTGCGGATGGTTCGGGGCTCATGGATGTCGACGCCGTGAATCAGCTATTCAGTCAGGCAATTGACCTTTGCCGGCGGGTGAGGACATCGCTCAAAGCGATGATCGAACGGTCCGGAGAGCCGTTTAAGACGTCCTATCAGCAGATTCTCAAGAAGATGTGCGACCCCGACCAGCCCGGGAGCCTGCCCAGACCTCTTTCCATGCCGAATCGATCCGTGGTGTACGGCATCGCACGCCCGGGGGCAGAGCAGGATCTGACCAAGTTGGAGCTGGGGCGAGAGATGGCTGCTCAGGTCGACAAAGCTTCTACCTCAGTGAGTCGGCTTGAGAAGTCCCTGACCCGAGTCGGCTCGAGCGATCCAAGCGTACACAGCGATCTGACAGGAATCGCGTACGAGGCGTGCAGCGCGGCGTTGGGGCCGATCTACACCTTGTGGACCTTCGAACAAGAGTACGTCGTGCTTTCGCCCACCGACCTGCCGGCCTATAAGGACGTCCAAGAGAAGCTCTACAAGCTGGCTCCAGACTATTTCGAAAGGCGCGCCCACTGGCGGCTCACAGAAACGGCCGGAAGGGAAGACCTGAGTCAGGCTTTTCGTGCGCTGGCCGACCAAAATGTGAATGGAGTCGTCATCGTCGAGAACCGAAAATACCCATTGAAGCTCGGTGGTCGCATTCCTGGAGACATGATTGTGGCGGTCGGCCCGGCTGGAGTCTCGATTCAAGACCTCAATGCCGGCAATTCCAGATCCGGTTTGGTGACCGTGTACGCCAGCTCTGGAACGGTGCGCGTCCTGGGCGAGAACAGGGCGTCTCTCATTCTGGGAAGTCCGAGGCAAGGCGAGCCCGGCGTGCGGCTCGAGATCGAAGCCGACGCCAGAATCCTCGGAGCCCTTGTCATGGTCAGCCCTTCAGTCTGTTCACCCATGCAGGGAACTCTGGAATTCGATGCGCTCGAAACGTCCGGCTTTACGACCCCCGACGGGGAGGATCATCCGGTCCCGGAACGGTTCTTCGTCGGATTCTCCCCGCGGGTCTTCTTCCGCCGCGTGGTGATCCCGTAAGGCGGATCAGGGGCCACCTCACAAGAGTTGCCACTCAAGGGGCATGGACCTCCGGCTCGTCTCCATTGGACGTTGACACATCGGTTCTCTCTCGATCCCCATACGACGGCCGCGGCCTGCTATCATATATTGTCGTTCCGGAGGTCGAGGGTGACGACCGGTCGCTGCCGCTCCGGGGCATTCGCGAGAGGGGAGTCCGGGATGGTATCCGAGCTGGGCCTGGAGGTGATCCTCCACGGGCGGTGCATCCGTCGTCTCCGGATCGCTCCCTCCGGACTCAGGATCGGCAGGGATGCGGCAAACGATCTGGTGCTCGCCGATCCCAGGGTGTCCAAGGACCACGCGAAGATTTTTTTTCGCGACTCGTCGCCGGTGCTGATCGACCTGAAGAGCTCCTGTGGAACCCTCGTCGCCGGCTTGCCGATCCAGGAGGCTCCGCTCGGGGTCGGGACAGAGTTCCTCATCGGTCCGTTTACGCTGAAGGTCGTCGAATCCCGGGTTCGTCCGGTCTCCATTGACCAACCCGCGGGGCTCCCCGACGGCACGACGGCGTTTAAGAATCTCGTCAAGAGTCTCCTGAACCTCACGGGTCTCGTCGGCATCACCGACGTGCAGACCGTCCTGGAGTCCCTGCTCGAACACTGCACCACCCTGGTGGGAGCCCGGACCGGGTTCGTGATCCTCGCGCACCAGGGTTCGCTCTCTCCTGTCCTGGTCCGCAGCGGTGCTCTCTCCGACGTCGACGAGGGGTTCAGCCGATCGATCTGCCAGGAGGCTCTCGATCGACGGGAGCCGGTGATCCTCACCAGGACCAACAACCCCACGCGGCTCGACTCGATCGCCAGCCTCGTGGCCACGCACCCCGAGTTGGTCTTGGCCATCCCTCTCATCGAGTCGGAACAGCCGCTCGGTGCGCTGTACCTCGAAGGGGACCAGGACCTTCAGACCCCACTCCTCGAACAGCTCGACGTTCTTCGAGAGGTTTCCACACTCGGAGGTCGAGCCCTTCGATCAGCGCTGGACAGAAAGCAGATCGTCGGCGATCGGGAGCGCTGGCATTGGCTCCTCAGTCTTGAAACCGAGGGGCCGGACATCTTCCGGTCAGCGGTCAGCCCGTCGATGCACGAAGTCTTGGAGATCGTCCGCTCCGTCGCCGGAGAGGACGTGACTGTCCTGATCACGGGAGAGAGCGGAACGGGCAAGGAGGTCACGGCCCGGACCATCCATCAGCTTTCACCTCGCCGGAACGGACCGTTTACCGCGCTGAACTGCGGAGCCATCCCGCGCGAGCTCATGGAGTCGGAGCTCTTCGGGTACGAGCGCGGGGCCTTCACGGGAGCCACGGCCCGGAAGCTCGGCCGGGTGGAGCTGGCCCAGGGTGGAACCTTGCTCCTCGACGAGGTGGGTGACCTGCCCAAGGATCTGCAGGTCAAGCTCCTCCGGGTCCTGGAAACTCGGTCTTTCGAGCGCGTGGGAGGCCAGCAGAGCATCAAGCTCGATGTCCGACTCCTCGCCGCGACCAACAAGGACCTCAAGCACCTCGTGGCCAGGAACGAATTCCGGGAAGATCTGTACTACCGGCTCAACGTCGTGGAGATCGTCCTGCCCCCGATCCGCAAGCGGCTCGAGGATCTGGAGTCGCTGATCCACGAGATTCTTCTGTCGTGCAATCGGAAGTTCCGGAGAAAGCTCTACGGTGTCTCGCCGGAGGCTCTCGCCGTGCTGAGAGCGTACCACTGGCCGGGGAACGTGAGGGAGCTCAAAAATGTCATCGAGAGGGGCTTCATCCTCGAGAAATCCGATCGTATCACCCCAGACAGCCTGCCGTTCCGTGCGCAGCCCGAACCCGCCCAGGGAAAACCGACGCAGGACCTCGCGGAGTTGGACGAATCGGAGATGCTCGGTCTGACCGATTATCTGGTGAGGCAGGAGAGGGATTACATCCGCTTGGTTCTGGACCGCGTGCGGGGGAACGTGACCCATGCGGCGAAGCTCCTCAAAACCCATCGGTCCGCCCTCCACCGGAGGATGCGGCAGATCGGGCTCGTGAGGCCCGACTCCGACGACGAAGACAAAACGACGTAGGAACCTATTGATCGAGCGCCACGACCAGCGCAGTGCAGCAGCATCGCTCTTTTCATCCACTCATTCGTGGGTATTGGTTCTTGGACCCTCGCTCATCCCTCTCCGCCGAAGACGGCCAGTCGCTCCTCTCCGCCGAAATAGACCCGGTACGAGGACTCCAGAGCCGGACCGGTCGGATCCATGTCCTCGGCGAACCGGATCGTTCGCGAGGCCGGCTGCGTTTTGATCCCGTCGAGATCGAGCTCATGACCGGCTACTCCACCGACGATCGTCACCGGATTGCCGGCGAACCGTACCTTACCGTTGAGCGCCACGAGGTAGGCTTCCACGATCTGGACGCCGGGCGACAGCACGATGTCTCCGGCCCCGCTGACCAGAGTCAAAGGCTCCCTGGCAGGGCCCCTCATGATGTTTCCCGTGATCTGAATCGGACCGCGGCTGACCAGAATGCCCCCTGCTTCCACCCGATCGACCGCGCTGATGACGAGAGGTTCGACCTGGTCGACGACGACCACGCCGGGAATCCTCAGGGCCGATCCGACCAGAATTCGTCGACGCACGGCATTGGGCTTGACCCTGAGGATCGCCTTTTCGCGAAGCACGTCATAGAAGGCCCTCAAGCCCGAATCGAGGTTTCCCCGGAAGACCCGGGGAGAGTCGAGCTCTCCGTTCCAGAGCTTTTGCCTGGCCTCGACCGAGGGTCCGTCCGTCGTCGAGAGGGAGCCAAGCCAGGGAAGAAGGTCGGACGTGAACACTCGCGCAGCCGAGGATTGCTGGAATCGATGAAGGACTCCGGAAGTGCCGAAAAGTCCTCCTCCGTTCGCGTTCAGGACCACGCCCAAGGACTGATTGAAGGTATCGGCCCAGAGCTTGGGGCCGTTTTCCTCGTACTGTTCGGGAGAGCCGAAGGCGGTGACCAGGGGGCCTTGGGTGGAGGGGGTGTGGTCCTGCAACTTGAAGAGGGGAAAGACAAGAGTGCCCGGGGTGTCGCAGGAGCCACCCGTTCCGGCGAAGGTGCACGAGACGATCGACTTTCTCACTGTGACGCGTTCGACCGGTCCAAAAACCAGACTCGGAGAGATCGCGGTCGGGGTACCGAACAGGCGGAGTCCCGAGGCCTCGCCAGACCCCATCTCCAGCTTGATCCTCTGACCGTCGGCTCGACGTACCAGGAATTGCCGTCCTCGGGAGATGCCGATCTGTTCGTAGTTCATGGCGAAACCGTGGTGAAGGTGGTAGAGGCCGTCAAGCGGTTCCACAAAGGATACACCGCACCGAGTCGCATCTCCGAACGCCCGCTGGAGCCGGCCTCTGAAAAGCGCGTCGTCAACAGTCGAACCGTTGAACAGCGCATGGGTGTAGTACCCGGGCAGGAGCGGCGATTCACCCTCTCCCGTGAAGCCGTGGGCCAGGCGCAGCTTCCATGGACCTTCGACTCCCGAACTCCCAAGGTAGATCCAGCCCTGACGATCGAGGAACTTGGGATCCGCGAAGGTCGTGGCGAGGCTCTGACGGTCCAGCTTGTTGGTCTTGGGTTCCACAGCTTGGCCGGCAAGCCCGGATCTGACGATGAGGGGCATCGGCCCCCCAGATACCAGGCCGTCTCCGGTGTTCGGATCGTACTGGATCTTCACGAAGTTCGCGTCCCGGCCAGCACTCGTTTCCACGAACAACGAAAATCGTCCCAGAAGGGGGGGCAGGATGCTGACCACCTTGAAGAGCCATTCTAGAGAGATCGACCGGCTGACCGAGAGCCCGGTGGCGTTCGTCACCGTGGCCCGTGCGCAGAGTTGTGCCGTGCCGCGGGCTTCATGAGAATCCTGGGGAAAGCCCGCCAAATTTCCTTTCCAGAGTGGTTGGCGACTCGTGATCTTTACGGTCACGTCGAGTCTCGGGTCGAACCGTTCGAAGTCGCGCAGCTGCTCGGCAACGGTTCGTGGCAGGCCGCCCGGATCGCTCGTGGAAAGGAAAGGGATCGGCTTGTCAATGGGCGTTCCGCGGGAAACGGCCTCGAACAGTGTCCGGAGGGGGCGCTCCAAGGGATCGCCCTGAGGATTTCCCAGGCCGCTGTGGGTTTGGAGAACGTGCGCGACCGACTTCAGCCCGCAGTCCGCGAGATCGTAGGCGACTTGCGCCTGAAAGAACCAGTGGCTCGACCGTCCGGCTTGGCGCGCCATATGGGAGAATGCGACCGCGATGCCGGCTAAGGTCATGAGGAGAAAGATCAGACCGGGCAGGCTGAAGCCTGTGTTCCTGGGCGCCTGTCGGAGCACGACCCCGACAGGCTGCGCTCGAACGACAGGCGTGCGCATCTTTGCCCGGTTCCTACTGGGGAATGACCCAGAGTCCGATGATCCACCCCTCCGGAGAAGCAATGTGGTACCACCCGTCCTCCATCGGAGGGATCATGTTGACCACGGTGCCGTTGCCGATACTGACGCGGCGGGAGCCCCACGGGATTTCGCGCACTCCAAGGCCGGAGAAGGAATCCACGGTGCCTCGGGTGGCGAAGGAATTCATTCTGACGAACGACCCGTCGGAAAGAGGGATACCCGTCGCCCAGGAGTAGGCGAGCACCGCGTTCGGGACTTTTTCACGGAGAGTCAGAGCCGGGTTCTCCGCCAGGCAGTACTTCCAGACCCCGGCAACGATAGCCGGGTCGGTCAAGAGAAAGAGTCCCCGCATCATGTCGATGAACGCCTGTGAAGGTGGCGGTGTGTTCGGGTCGAGGAATCCGTCGAGGTTGGTCTGCGGCCTCTCCGGGGCTGTCGTGTCTGGTGGAGATACACGAAATCCTGAGGGATCCGGTGTCGGCAAGGGAATGGAGCTTCCTCCTGTACCGGTCCCGGCAACGGGGGGAACGATCCCCAGATCAGCGACCGGAGGAAGAAAGTCGGTATCGAGTCGCAGATTGGACGAATACGACACGGAGTCATCCATGTCGAACGAGGGAAGATCGCTGACGGTCACCCTGTATTGGTCGGCGAACACTGCTGGGCCATGCAGGCCGAGGACCACGCCTATCGCCCCCAAGAGAAAAGTCCGGGCTCCTCGGAAGAATTTCCGGTGACCGGGTGCGGTACCTTTCCGGCGGGTCATGTCTTTTCCTCCTGGACTCACTTTACAAGCAATACTCCTGCCAGGGCTAAAAGGACAAGCTCACCGTCAACGGTCCGATCTGGCGGTACGAAAGCCGACGTGGTGAAACGACAGGCTCGGCTCTGCGGAGTCTCGGCTCGCACAGGCCAGCTCGAGAGCCGGTTGGTCGAAAGCGCCTCCTTTGAGGACTCGCTGGCTCCCCGTTGGGGGACCTGTCGGATTGCGGGTGGATCCGTCCTTTCTGACATCCTTGGAGAACCAGTCAGCGCACCATTCGTTCACGTTGCCGGCCATATCACAGAGACCAAAGCCGTTGGCCGGAAAGCTTCCGACCGATAACGGATCGAGCGTGTCCCCAAAGCACGCGCGTCCCCTCGGCGCTTCATTGCCCCAGGGATATTGGGCCCCGTCACGGCCCCCTCTGGCCGCCTTCTCCCACTCGGCCTCGGTGGGGAGCCTCTTCTCGGCCCAGCGGCAAAAGGCCATCGCATCGTTCCAGCTGACCTGCGAGACCGGACCGTCAAGGGCGATTCCTTTTGCTCCGGAGCCCGGCGCCGGATGTCGCCAGGTGAGACCCGGAACGCTCACGCATCGATCTTCCGACAGCATATACCCCATGCCCATCTTTTCGGCGTCGGTCCGGTAGCCGGTGGCCTCTACGAAGCGCGAGAATCTGGAAACGGTGACCTCGTACCGGTCGATCCAGAAGCTGTCCACGTGAACCCTCCTGGGAGCCGTGGCGAAGCTCAGATCGTGCGTGGCGCCCATCAGAAATTCGCCGGCCGAGACAAAGACCATCTCGTCGACGTCGGCGATCTTCGACGATGGGGTCATGACTTGCTCTCCCACGGCGATGGCTCGGAGTCGGACGGTTGTCCACGAGAGCGCGGCCACGAGAGCCAGCCCCGCCGCGATCCACGCGCAGGCTCGAACCCATCGACCTCCCGGAGACTCCGGGGTGATCGGCACACGGCCGATTCCTCTGTCCTCTGGCCGGGGCTCAGCAAGGAGTCTTGTGCTGGTGTTGTCCTGGCGGAGAGCCCGCCTCAGGCGGCACGAGAACTCCTCAGCCGATGGGTACCGATCATCGATCCGACTGGCCAGTGCCCGGTGGACCACCTCGGCTATGGGCTCGGGGATCTCCGCAACCACGGAGCGAAGCGGCGGCACCTCCGAACGGATTGCCCTCTTGAGAACGTCTGACAGCGCCTCGGACGGCAAGGGATGGACCCCTGCGAGCATTTCGTACACGATCAGCCCCATGGAATAGAGGTCGGAGGCCACTCCGGCGATCTCTCCACGGGCCTGTTCCGGAGACCAGTATCTCGGGGTGCCGAGACGAAGACCCACCTGGGTCAGTCGATCGGTCGATCCGTAGTCCTTGGCGATCGAGAGATCTGCGACTTTGGCGTGTCCGTCTCGCCCGAAGAGGATGTTGGCCGGCTTGAGGTCGCGGTGGACAATCCCTCGCTCGTGGCAGGCCTGCAGGCCCGATAGACACTCCAAGGCGATGTCGACCGCTTGGGCGATAGGGAGCTTCGGGCGCTCCTGGAGCTTCTCCTGGAGGGTTCCTCCGTCCATGTACTCGGCCGAGAAGAAGGGAAACCCGTCGAGGACACCGACTTCGAACACCCGTACCACGTTGGGATGGTCGATTCGGAGGAGCAGTTCTCCTTCTTGCTGGAACCGAGCGGCCAGCTTGGGGCTTCTCTGGACCAGAATCTTGAGGGCGACGATCCGGTGGGTTTGTCGATCCTCGACCTCGAACGCGACGGCCATCGCACCCGAGCCCAGCACCTTCCTGAGGGCAAATCGGTCGTTTCGCTCGAGAGCATTGGTCAGCTCGGCGATGAAGGCGTGCTCGAGTCCGGCTGCGCCCATCGTGACCACCGGATCGGGTGATCGGGCGATGAAGGAGGTCCTGCACAGGGGGCACTCGGTGACTGTCTCACTCCTGGTCTGCAGGGTGAAGGTCTTCCCACAGGAAGGACAAACGTCACTGAACATCCGAAGAGACTCCCGGAACCGTTACGATCACGCCACCATTCACGTCCGTCGGTCGGCACGAAAAGGTCGGACCGATCCCCGTGTTCGATGAGCTTAGCAAGAGCATCTTTGCTGAACGGTTTCGATTTTTCCTACCGGACCATGTCATTATATCCCAGACGCGCAGACTGGTGAACCCACTCGCGGAGTTCCCCTCGACGGTCATTCCTGCGCGATCGGATCTCTTTTCAGCACGGAAGGTGCCGTCTCGTCGTGCCACCGGAAGCGGATCGAGACCGGTGGAGAGAGCCCGGAGACGGTCGCTGTTTGACCTGCCTCCCGAAGATGTTGCACATGCGCCACGGTGACTGCCTCGGAACTGCAACAGCCGTGCGTGTCCTCACCGAGATCGCAGCTCTGCGACGGCCCACCCGCGACGTCTCCGGATCGAGGCGGAGTCATGGCTCCTCGATTGCATCGTTAACTGATCCGGTCTATCCTTCGGTGGGGAGCGTCCTCGAGGTGACTCCCTCGTGCTATTGAGATAAGCGGGTGACGATGCACGCTCGGCAGAGGAGAGCCCGACATCCGATGGTCGGTGGAGTATCGCTGGTCGAGGTTCTCGTCTGCGTGACGATCCTGATCCTCGCCCTGATTCCTATCAGCACACTCTTCTCATCCAGCCACCGGATCGGCCACACGGCCCGACGCCACATCGCGGTGACGCTCCAGACTCAGGCGCTTCTCGAAGCTGTTGCCCAGCTTGACACGTGGGAGCTGCCGGCGATCACCCCGATCGGTGAAACCACTCTTCTGGACGATGAGCAGGGCTTTGTGGCCAATGCGACCGGTCGGTGGCCCCAGGTCGTCCAGTACGCAACAAGGGCGAAGACCGCCGACGTCTTCCGAAAAGTCGTGGCGAGTCGAGGAGCGGACGGCAGAATCCGGATTACTGTCCGGTCGCGGTGGCTGTCCGTTGCGGGCGACTCCAGGACCTGGCAGACTCTAGTCCTGTCCGGGTTTTCCAGCGTGCGGTCCTGGGATTAGGCGCAAATACCCCCGAATCAGCGCTCCGACGTATTGGGATCAGGCGAACTCTGGGATCGGGCAAAAAGCGGGGGGCGCTGTGGCAGTCCTGCTACACCCACACGTTCTCATCAGAGTCTCGTCAGAACCCGGCGCGGCGATCGAGTCAGGGCTCGAACCGCCCCTCCGGGACGCGTTCGAGGCGCAGCTTGAACGGCGGATCCTTCGGATCGATCAGATGGACAAACGAGAACCGGCGGATCGGCTCTCCCTCCACCCGACGTGTGACAAGAGCTTTGGGCTCCATGGTCCACGTTACCCGGCGCTCCGCGAGGGTACCACCGGAAGGGACGAGCCGAACGATCTGGTACGTGTTTGGCGAAACCTCGTTCAGGGAGATCGACGAGCGGATATCCTGGAACAAGAGTTCCAAGAGCTGCGATTCGAGAAGTGCCCTGGCCGATTCCCGGTCCGTTGAGCGTTCGCTTCGAAACAAGACGAAGAAGGCGTTGTAGATGACGACGCCAACGAGCAGAGTGATCGCCGTCGCCACCAGAACCTCCACGAGCGTCACTCCCGAATCACGTCGCATCCTCTACCCTCTCCGATGACCGTCACGCGGTCATCACGTTCTATAGTACACCTGGTGAAGCTCAGCGGCCGCCGTTCCGACCGGATTGACTTGTCGAATTCACTGCCAACCCCGTCACTGTAGACAACGAGACTCGCGTCTTCCCGGATGGCGCGACAAGGAAGCCTGGATGCCGAGAGTACAGCTTCATGTGTGAAGGAATCGATTGTTGCGGAACGATTCCGATCATGGTATTGGAGGTAGCAGTGAAGCCATTTCGGGAATTCCTCATGGTCGTTGTCTGGGTCATCGCTTTTACGTGCTCCTCTCACGCCCAGCCGACCATCATCCTTCCACCCGACGACCCCCAGACCATCGTTCTCGCGTTTGTCAGCGATTTGATCAGAGGCAGCTTCGACGAGGCCGCGGAACGGTTCGATCCGATTATGGCGCGGGCCATGCCACCCCCCGCACTGGAGAAGTTCTGGAGCAAGATTCTGACCCAGAATGGCCCGTTCCAGGCTCGCGGTGACACCCGCGTCGAGAAGACTCAAGACCTTGAAGTCGTGGTCATCGGATGTCGATTCGCATTGTCCTCGATGGCTCTCAAGTTCTCTGTGGGAAGGCACGGAAAGATCTCAGGGATGTTCGTCGTGCCTATCGAGGAGTCCTGTTCGTACACGCCTCCGCCCCACATTTCGCCCTCGTCGTATCGAGAAACGTCGGTGACCGTCGGCGCAAAAGGATGGCCCCTTCCCGGTACTCTCACTCTCCCCGTCGGATCCGGTCCGTTTCCGGCCGTGGTGCTGGTGCATGGGTCCGGACCCAACGATCGGGACGAGACGATCGGGCCCAACAAACCGTTCAAGGACGTGGCGCTGGGGCTCTCGTCACGAGGGATCGCCGTGCTCCGGTATGACAAACGAACCAGGACCCACCGTTCGAGGATCGGTCGGATCGTCGGAAAGCTGACGGTCGACGAGGAAGTCATTGATGATGCCGTTGCCGCGATCCAGTTCTTGAAGACGTGGAGCGAAATCAGCTCCAAGAGGATTTTTCTGCTTGGTCACAGCCTGGGCGGATACCTCGCCCCACGCATCGCTTTTCGCGTCCCTGACCTGGCCGGAGTCATCGTGTTCGCCGGAGCCGCCCGCCCCATCGAGGACGCCATCGTCGAGCAGACCCGTTACATCCTGTCGCTGAATGGACCGGTCAACAACGGAGGAATGAGGCAACTCGAGGTTCTTTCTCGTCAGGCCGCACGGGTGAAGGACCCAGCACTTTCGTCGCTCGTGCCTTCGTCCGAGCTGCCGTTCGGCCTGCCCGCGGCTTACTGGCTCTCCATGCGTGGCTATGATCCGCCTGTCGAGGCCCGTCGGCTCGGACAGCCGATCCTCGTCCTTCAAGGGGAACGAGACTATCAGGTGACGATGGCGGAATTCTCACGCTGGAAAGAGGCCCTCGCTGGGAAGATGGGGGTTTCGTTCAGGTCTTATCCCCAGCTGAACCACCTTTTCATCGAGGGCGAGGGGCGTCCGGTTCCGGCTGAATACGAGCGACCGGGCCATGTTTCCAACGAGGTCGTGAAAGATCTCGCTCTCTGGATCAAGAATTGGTAGGAGCCTGTCGGACTCCCATCCGACAAGGCTCCAGCACCGTTCATGTCTATTGGACCATGGCCTCCCGCAGGTTTTTCCACGCCTTGAGTGTCTGGTCCGCCCGGCCTCTCCCTGACGGGCTCGTGTGAAGCTCTACCGTCTTCGGCCCCGACCGCCTCCTCCGTGGCCACCCCACGAACCCTGCCCTGACATACGAGGTCCTGATCCACCACCGAACCCCCTACCCGGAGCGGAGAACGCGGCGCGGCCTGGTGAGCCACCACCAAACGCCCTTGCGGGAGCGGAGAAGGTGGAAGCTCGTCCTGGCGAGCCGCTGAAGCTGCGCGGCTGTCCCGCGAATCCGGACGGGCCTCGGCCACCCGTGAACCCGTATCGAGAGAATCCGGCCCCTGGTGTGAAGGCCCGATGTCTTGAGGATCCCGGCCTGGCTGTGTATCCGGTTCCTCCCGGATAGGGGGTCGGAGGGAGCGAGGGTGTGTATCCGGGCGATCCGGGTCGGGGCCTAGGCCCTGGTCGGGGTCCAGGCCCTGGTCGAGGACCAGGTCCGGGTCTTGGACCGGGGCGGTATCTCCGGTGACGGTTGCCGTGACTCCGCCCGTAGTAGTTGTAGTAGTAGGGATAGTAGTACGGGTAATAGGATGGATAGTAGTAAGTGTAGCCGGGACCGTAATCTTCGTAGTCGTAGTAAGAGGAGTCTTCCGGGACATAGTAGACGACCGGGGGTTCCTCAGCGGCCGGTGGTGGTTCTGTGTACGCCTCCGTCGGTACCTCACCCTGTGGAGGGGCAACCTCGGCCGGAGAGTACACCGTTTCGCTGCCGGGCGCACTGTCCGGTGTCGTGGTGGCCTGTCCGCCGGGCAGGTCGATCACCCTGGTCACCGTCGAGCGATGCGGGAAAAAGACGTTCTGGATCCTCTCCTCTCCGGAGCCGGGCACCAGGATCTTCACCTGATGGTATCCTCCCGGGACCCGGCTGAGTTTCAGAGGAGTGGTCCCAATGGGATTCCCGTCAAGATAGACCACCGAGCCGGGCGCTCCGCGCACTTCAAGCGTGCCATCTGCCCATCCTGGACTTGCGAACACGAGCAGTGCCGCGGCCATCGCCGCGAAGATGCGCACCCACGGCCTGCCACCTTCGTCGGTGCGGCGCCAGGGCCTCTTGCCAAGGCCGTCCTCCAAGGGTGGATTTCCTCTCCTAGAGGGTCCCAAAGGGCGTTCGCTCATCGCGATCTGACCTCCTCCGGACCCTCTCCTAAAGGGCCCTGATCCATGGACACCCAAGGCATACTGTACCAGCCCAGGAGGTCGATCAGCCACTCGCCTTGGTGGTGAGCGAAGAGGAGAGGGGACGAGGGCCCCTCCATCAGCAGGAACCCCCGTCACAGCACCGGGCCGCATCGGTCGTGGCATCGTAGTCTTGCCCTTTGGTCTCTCGAGGGTGACGACGGGACGCGCGGTGACAGTCGAACGGCTTGGCTTCCTTCGGATCGACCTCGTTCATGGGATCGAGAAATTCGAACATGCTTCGATACGGGGCCTTTTTGTAGAGCTGATAGGTCTTGTCGCAGACAGCAAATCGAACGCCCCGCACGATCCGGTGGCCGTCGTCGTCGATGACCTCCTTGAAGGGGCCCTTGTAGACGACGGCCTGATTTCGATCCACGCACGGTCCCTGCTTGCCCTTGTATGCCTCGACCGTCACGGAGCGAAACTCGATTCCGTTGACCGTCCGCCAGGGCTTGTCATCGAACTTGACCAGCGTGAGTCCGTAGAATCCGGCTTCCTCGAAGCTCGCGAGGAACTTCTCTTCCGTGAGAGCGCCGGAGATGCAGCCGCTCCAGAGGGTAGGATCCTTCTGTAGCTCCTCCGGCACTTCCTCGTCCGAGACGATGTCGGAGATGACGGCTCGGCCCCCCCTTTTGAGGACCCTGAAGATCTCGTCGAATAGCTGCCGTTTCGCGCCTGGTTGCACGAGGTTGAGCACGCAGTTGGACACCACGACGTCCACGGACCCGGAGGGCACGAGCGGACTCTGGGTTCTGAGCTCATCGGCGAGCGCCTCGATTTCGAGAAACTGCTGGGCACTCGTGACCGGCCGAGCGGCCAGCGAGCGATCGAGGGCCTCCAGGTCGAGCGCCAGGTCCTGGATCCGTCCCTTGCGAAACTCGACATTCCCGTAGCCGATCCGCTCGGCCACGATCGGTGCGGCCCTCCTGGCAACCGAGAGCATCTCGTCGGTCATGTCGATCCCGATCACTCGTCCCTCGGGACCGACGATCTGCGAGGCGATGAAGCAGATCTTGCCGGTCCCGCTCCCCAGATCGAGCACTGTCTCGCCGGGTCTGAGATGTCGAGACGGGTCCCCGCACCCGTAGTCACGCTCGATCACCTCCTGGGGAATCGCCTTCAGGAATTTGCGATCGTACTCGATTGGACAGCACAACGATTGCTCCGCCTTCCGGGCTGCTTTTGCATAGCGACTCTGCACTTCCGACTCCATTCCAATAGCCACGATAGTCTCCCTTCTCGAAAGATCTTGGATGCCGCATTTCGGGAGGGGGTCGGTCACGCGACCGTTCCCCGGCAGCTCGATCCGCACCCGGCCGTGCAACCGAAGCAATGGTCTCCGGTCATGATTCGACGGCCCGCGAGGCCGCGAGCGTCGAAGTCCGTGATGGTACTGGAGACACTCTTGTCCAAGGGGATTTCCAGTGCCTGATTGAAGTCACAGTCGAACAATCGGCCGTCCCAGCCCACGGAGACCAGATGACGGCACATGACATTGGCCGCGGCCTTCGGATTGAACGCATCGACGAGCCGATCCAAGTACAAAGCGAGGTTTCCCGAGCTCTCGAGCCACAAGCGAAAGCGGCCGAGTGGCATGTTGGTCAGGCAGTGAAGAGCGTCGAAGTGGAGACCGTAGAGTCTCTCGAGCTCCCGTTTCCATTCGGACTCCAGTGACTTCTGTGATCCAGGAAGGTACGCTCCGCCCGGATTTGTCACGAGTACGAGCCTCAAGCCCGAGCGCCCGTCTCCGTATCCCACGTCGTTGAGCTTCCTGAAAGCCTCGATCGACTTTCGAAACGTCCCGACGCCTCTCTGTCGATCGCTGTTTGGCTCTCGGAGATGCGGGAGCGAGGCGGCGATTTCGACGCGCTCGCTTGCCAGGAACTGGACGGTGTCTTCCTGTCCTGGCTCCAAGAGGACCGTGAGGTTGCAGCGATCGATCACGCGGAGCCCGCGTTGTCGACATTCGGTGACGAACCAGCGGAAGTGCGGGTTCAACTCGGGCGCCCCACCCGTGAGGTCGACGGTCGTCACTGTACCGCTCTTGTCGAGAGCGGCAAGGCATGCCATAAAGATCCTCTTCGACATGACCTCTGTCCTGGTAGGGCCGGCATCCCAATGGCAATGGCGACATCCCTGATTGCAGAGACGACCCACGTTGATCTGAAGTGTCTCCACGGAGCCGGCAGTGAGCGGCCACAGACCACATTCGCCGATGGCCCGATCGAACGTCCGGTCATGAACTGGCGCATCGCAGGCGCCACTCCCGGAGGGGTTCGAAATCGTCACGCTCACATCTGCACCTTCTCCACGTGTTTTCGCATCTGAACACCGTGAACCAGTGCCGCGCCGGCCCGGACGCAGGCCGACACGTGGACCGCCTCGGTCATCTGGTCGAGATCCGCTCCCTTTTCCAGACAGTCCCGGCTGAAGGCATCAATGCAGTACGGACACTGGAGGGCATGGGCCACAGCCAACGCGATCAACGCCTTCTCACGAGCCGAGAGAGATCCTTCCGCCAGCGTGGCGTCGTACCACTCGAAGAACTTCTCGGCCAGATCGGGGCGGTTGTTGCCGATGTCGGAAAAGCGTGCAAGATCCTTCGAATCGTAATATTGAGAACCCAAGTCGATCGACTCCCCTTCCTGACGGGATGAGAGCCCGTCCCCAATCCCCGTTCACCTGGTTCAATCCTCCGGACATGCGAAAGCCTGTCGGAGGCCTGTGTAACGGGATACCTCCCCGGCGGACGCCGGCGAGTCCAAAACCATCCTCGAGCTATTGAAAGCGGAGGAGAGGGGGGGCGCGGGAAGGGGTCGCAAAGAGAAAGAGCTGTGAAGGGGCGATCAAGGCCAGTGGATCGCTCGTCCGGACGCTCTCCAACACAGCCGAGAGCCAACGGACGATCTTTTTCCAGATCGGGTCGAACCGTCCCGCGAGATGAGCGCGCGCAATGTCCAGGCGGTGGTCGAGGTCGATGATCGCCGGCAGCATGAGAACGTCGAATCCCATGTTCTTGCCGCGAGTCAGAAGTTCCACGGCGACCCGCGGGCTGAACCAGGGAATTCCGGAGAAGAAGCCCTTGAGAGGACGAGCCGCACCGATCAGGTTGACCCCACCATCGGGTGAGGGCTCGAGCACGAGTGTCGTCGGTTCGGATTCGAGCCGTTCGAAGACCTTTTTCAAGACGTCGTGGGAAGGGGGCGGGCTATCGCCGCCGACCAAGACGACGCCGACAGCGCCTCGTGAGAACCCGTGGTCGAAAGCGTTTTCGAGCCCCTCGCCGAACGAGCGACCACTCTGTGGTTCGACGAGCAGCGGGAGTGGTTGCAGTTCCCGGACGGACGCCTGTGGTGACGCCAGAACCGCCGTAGCATCCACCGAGCGGGCAGCCTCGATCCAGAGAGACACGAGCTTTCCGAATAGGCGGGTTCCGGCACGGACGGGAAACCCCTTTGCGCGGGACTCTGCCCTGGGAGAGCGCGTGAAAAGAATGACCTGACGTCGGTGTGTCTTCATTTTGTTGTGACGCGTCCTGTCTGTATACGACGAGCGCCACGTCCCACAGGATGGAAAATCCTATAGGAGAACCCCTCTCGGTTCTTCCTTGCAGCCGTGCGCCACCCGCAAGAGTCACCCGAGTCGAGGTGCGCGGGTGCATGTCTCGTGGGTGGCTCAATATGTTGATCCAAGTGCCTGTTGAGGCCGGAGGAGCGGGTCGGTTGTCTCTTCTCTTGCTCAGACAGTCCTCGCGGCTGAGGCAGCCGCTGCGGAACTCGCATGAGAAGAGA
>Ga0074195_1000344_pt1 | contig 99389 bp, 71 predicted proteins | sample EPASupsiteHSE623_FD_64525 | JGI IMG/M metagenome (GOLD analysis project Ga0074195, IMG submission 64525) | Bioremediated contaminated groundwater from EPA Superfund site, New Mexico - Sample HSE6-23 | ecosystem: Environmental > Aquatic > Deep subsurface > Groundwater > Contaminated ... | reverse complement strand
AAAGATGATGGTTACTGCATTCGCCTTTAACTTATATCAGCTCTGTACACTGAAAAATGCAAATGTCATCTGAATATAGCGGACGCCATCGAAGGATGGCTGGATATGATGGATAATTCAAGAAATTTGGGCACGAAAATGGCGAAAAATGGACGAATTTTTAAAAACTACTGCCATCACTCCGGTTAATAGGAATCCTCACTGGTGGATTTAATAAAATTGTCCATCATCTCGAATTCCATTATCCCCATTGTCTTTAGAAAAGGAGAAAAATTTTCTGGCAATTTTCCGTTTTCACAAGCTTGCATTTTGTCAGTAAGGAGTTCTCCTGAGACTTCTATAACGAAATCGGGGGTAGGAAGAGGTCTGACTCTTATATTTGAGGCATTATGGAAATCAAGAGAAAATTCTTTAGCCTCATAATCAAGGATGACTTTGCCATCAATTAAGATGCCACACTTTCCACAGTATAATCTAACAGGATATTGCTTAAGTCGCCCTCCTCGTATCCGTAGGGCAATTATAGTGCCACATACATCACATTTCAGGTACTCCCTATGAACTGCCATGCACGGCACTTTAATCTTAAGCTTAATTTAACTTTCTATCTCTCTCAGAAATATATTCTAAGAATGCCCTATTTCTAAGTTAATATTTATTATATTGTGAAATAAAAAGAGAGTTCATTGGATCTAGTACAGCGAGGCTAAAACAAGTCCGCAGATACATCAGGATAGACTATGCTTCTGGGCGGTGCTGCTGGCAGGCGGATAACCCAGGCCATGGATGCGTGATCCAACTCCAAAGTCTGGGCAGATGCCCCCTGACCCCCTCTGGGGGGAACACTTCAGATAATAAGCAATCGTTGCCTGATAGCTGTTAGATGAATCGATAGCAGGTCCCATGGCACTTCACGGATATCAAATATATGCGAATCTGATACCATCATCCTCTTGTGGCGGCTGTAGCTTGAACGTGGGTGTGTTCCCCCCAGAGGGGGTCAGGGGGGCATCTGCCCAGAAGCATAGAGTATAGCGCACTTCGAATTAGGTTTGACCAATAGGCAGTCGTCACCAGAGGCGCAGAGCATAATGCGCCGCCAAGAACTGATTGACAGATCTCTGACCCATGATCTGGATTTGAAGCTCAATAGAGCGCTCCCTACTCAGGAAATGTGGTCTTATTTAAGTCTGCTTCAAAAGAATAAAGATCATAGGCAATAAAGCAATAGCCGATTAAAAGATTAGGCGACCGCAAGGCTAATCGCCCAGATGGGCATACAACAGCTCCAGGAGAGAACTCATGCCCGTCAACCTGCGCGTAGCCACATTCAACATTTTGAACCTGGATGACAAGCCTGGGCGCTATCCCGCCCTGGAAGAACGCATACCGGTACTGCGACCCCAGCTCATCCGCATGAATGCAGACATACTCTGCCTCCAGGAGGTCTGCGGCCAGGAGGAGCACGGCAGTTACCATCTGACTGCCCTAAACAAGCTCCTGGCAGGCACCCAGTACGAGGGCTACCGCAGGGCATATCCAACCATTGGAGGTAAAGGGCATGTTTATGAGAACCGCAACCTGGTGATACTCAGCAAGTATGAGATACTGGAGCATCATGTGTACCTGCACGAGTACGCGCCCTCGCCCCGCTACCAGAAGGTGACTGCAAAGCCCGAGGAGCATGAGGCCGGGGAGGTCTCCTGGGAGAGGCCCATACTTCATGCCAAGATCAGGCTGCCAAACAACATGATCCTGGATGTGATAAACCTCCACCTCAAGTCCCGCAGGCCCACCAACATCCAGGGGCACAAGGTAGATGATCGCACCTGGAAGACCGCCTCGGGCTGGGCCGAGGGCGTTTTTATCTCATCTATGAAGAGGATAGGCCAGGCCCTGGAGACCAGAATGCTGATAGACAGGCTCTTTGATGAGGACCCTTGTGCAATGATAGTGGTCTGCGGAGACTTCAATGAGGAGTTAGACGAGGTCTCCATAGAGGCCATAAGAGGCGATGTGGAGAACACCGGCAACACAGAGCTGGCCATGAGAATAATGGTACCAACTGAGCGCAACATCCCAGAGCCGGGGAGGTACTCTTTCCTGCACAACGGCAAGCCAAAGATGCTCGACCACGTCCTTGCCTCAAGAACCCTGCTGGCCTACTTCCGCGGAGGGGAGATACATAACGAGCTCCTGCACGACGAGTCCATAGTCTTCAGCACCCGTGTCTTCTATCCAGAGTCTGACCATGCGCCGGTGGTGGCCAGGTTCGAGCTCCCAGACTCAGGCATAAAGTGGGTGACAAGTCCAAGGTCCAGGGTCCTGTTGGAGGGGCGAAGGAACCAACGCATTCCCAGCTGCGAGCCTTGCAGCAATCATTGACTTCAGACCAAAAGGATAAAAAGAGATAAGTTCATCTCTATATCGAAAATACATACGGCAGAGGAGTTATGGCTGGCAGTATTCTAACTGACCAAATAGCTGAACTCTACAACCAAATAGAGAAGCTGAGGCGTGATAATCCAGGCGATGTAAGAAAAGAGCCACTGGAAAATGCGCTGTGCGACATGGGGCTAGTTTTAGAAGAGCTGCAGGCATCCAGGGATAATACGCTCCTGGAGGATGAGCAGCTGGTGGGTGTTCTAAAGAAGCTGGCGGCAGAGCTTAAGCGCTATAAAAGCCTCCTTTTAGGAGATGAGGATGGCTGCATGTCGTCTGACTCCAGCGCCTCTTCTTCTGCCAGCCAGACATTTCCAGGCCAAAATACATCAAGACGAGAAGCAATCGAACCGCTCCGGGGCAGGGCCGCGAACGTTGAGGCTTTGGACTCAATTCTGGAGGTCATCTCCGATCCTGTAATCATCTACAGCTATGATGGCATTCCTATAAAGGCCAACTCTGCTGCCGCTTCCCTTTTGGGGTATGATCCCGCCATCTCGGGGCCGGAGCATGGCTCAAGGGATCTGTGCTTTTCAAGCATCGACGGTCTCGTAAGTGGAGATCCGCCTCATATCAGGGCGCTCAATGGAGAGACGGCAGCAGAGGCTAAGCTCCTCTTGATGAAGCCGCACGGAATAAAGATGGTGGTTCTGGCAAGGGCACATCCTATCATCACCAGTGGAAGGATCTCTGGAGCGGTCCTGGCCTTTAGAGACGTAACTGAACAGGACAAAGCGGCAGCGGCGCGGGAGATGGAAGCTTGCGAGAGGACTGCCTCACTTACAAGGGCCAATGAAGAGCTCAAATCCGCCTGCTTTGACCTCCAGGCAGAGGTGAGCGAGAGGAGGCATGCCGAGGCTTCAAAGGCGGCGATGCTGAGTGCCTTGCCCGATAAGATCTTCCTTCTGAGCGCAGACGGCATCTTCCTGGACTTAAGCCTCAGCCGCGGCAAGGATAAACTGCTGCTATCAGATGATCTTCTGGGAAAGAAGGCCAGTGATCTCCTGCCCCCTGATCTTGCAGTCGCGGTTGAGGAGGCCATGGACAGGGCAACTGCTGTCGGCGAGCCGCAGATCTTTGATTACGGATCCGGCCCCGGCAAAAGCAAACGCTTCTGGGAGGGCAGTCTGTCCCCAGTTGATGGCGGAGAGTTCGTCCTTCTCTTCAGGGAGACTACCCAGGCAAAGAATGCACAGGAGGAGCTTTCGAGTGCCAAGGAGTTGATCAAAGCTGCAATCAGAGCCAAGTCAGAGTTCCTGGCCAACATGTCCCATGAGATCCGCACACCCATGAATGCCATCATAGGCATGGCAAGCCTGCTCCTCGACGACGAGCTCACAAATGAGCAGAGTGAGTGCGCAAAGATCATCAGATCCAGTGGCGACTCTCTTTTAGAGGTGCTCGGCAGCATGCTGGACTTCTCCAAGATGGAGGCCGAAGGAGTGATGCTTGAGTGCCAGCCCTTTGAGATCAGAGAGTGCATTGAGGAGGCGCTGGACATTGTTTATGCCAGGGCTGCCGAGAAGGGCTTGCATCTGGTCTATATGGCAGATAAGCGGGTGCCTCCTGCCTTCCTGGGAGACCTGTCCAGGATACGTCAGGTTTTAGTCGCCCTTCTGAGCAATGCAATCAAGTTCACTGATCATGGGGAGGTGGTGGTCTCAGTCTCCTATTCAGGCATGAGAGGTGAGATCCACTTTGCAGTGAGGGACACGGGTCCCGGCATTCCAGTCAAACACATGGACCAGCTCTTCAAGCCATTTAGCCAGATAGATGCCTCACCCACCCGCAAATATGGCGGCACCGGACTGGGACTGGCCATAAGCAAGAGACTGGTCCAATTGATGGGCGGCAGGATCTGGGCGGAGAGCAGGCTTGGCCGGGGGTCGATCTTCCATTTCACCATCCCCTCAAAGCCCTGTCACTGTGAGCCCAGGCCTTATCTGGAGTCGGACCAGCCACGGATCTCAGGAAAGAGGGTGCTCTTGGCAGAGGATAACAGGATCGCACGCCTGACGCTTGAAATACAGCTCAAGTTCTGGTCAATGAAGCCAAGCGTGGCCGCGTCCAGTGAAGAGGTCATGGACCTGATAAGGTCCAATGAGCCCCTCGACCTGGCAATTCTGGACATGAACATGGCCGGTGCATACGGCCTGGCAAAAGAAGTAAGAAAGCACAGAGGCCTCCTCCCCCTGGTGATGCTGGGCTCCTCTGGAGATGGCTGCAGCATGGAGAGGGCCAGGATGATCCCCCAGCCAATCAGGCCCTCCCAGATGTACGATGCAATCTTTGAGCTCTTCTCCAGCCAGCCAGCTGAGGTCGTGCCCCAGAGAGGGGCGGGACTTGAGGAGATCTCAAGCATACTTCTGGCCGAGGACAATGTGATAAACCAGAAGGTCATACAAAAGATGCTTGGAAGGCTTGGATACAGGGCGGATGTTGCATCTGACGGGCTTGAAGTCCTTGAAGCCCTGGAGCGGCAGGATTATGACCTGGTCCTGATGGATATTCAGATGCCCAATATGGATGGACTCGAGGCTGCAAGAGCAATCAGGCTCCGATGGCCTCTTGGCCCTAAAATTATAGCTATCACCGCTTGTGCTCTCGCGGGCGATAAAGAGATGTGCCTGAATGCGGGCATGGACGGATATATAAGCAAACCGGTGAAGATAGAAGACCTTGCAAGCGCTCTTAAAATGGGCTGCAGGCCCATCTCCAGCTGAGCTCAATCAAGGTCCCAAATCTGACCAAAAATTTTTAATAAGTCTTGCGAAATATACCTCTGATCGGGGATAGCTTGGACTCGTTTAATATCATTCTTCTATCGGTCTTTATGGCCTGCGTTGCAGTACAGCAGCTCCTTGAGATACTCGATCCAGTGGTGGTCAAGGTCATTGGAGCCAGAGATAAGAAGCTCATCTTGGGGCTGGCATCTCTTACTGCAGGAGCAATCCTTGTCTATGGGTGCGGCTTTAGGATTCTTGAGCCCCTCGGGCTTGCCAGGAACGATCTTCTTGATGCCTTAATCACGGCCCTGGTGATCAGTGCCGGCACAGAAGGTTTCAACTCAACCTTCAAGATCTTCAGCCAGGCCAAGGAGAAGAAGAAGTACTGCGCAGCAAGTCTTCACGGGATTCAAGGATCAGAGGATTCAAATGGCGATAGCATTTCCGTGGCAATCGCCCACTAATTTGTATTCAGTATTGGGAATATCAAAAGGCTTATACTGAACTGGAGATAGATACAATTGCAGGGTTGCATACCTGATCACGGGCTTGATCTTAGATAACTATTGCATTAAAGCATTATCTGAACCATTGGCCGGGCCCCTCTCCAGGCCTGGCGGGAACTGAGCAAATGCCCAACACAGAGGACTTTGGCGAGACGCAGATAGACGGCCAGATAAAGAGCATGGCCTCCCGGCCTGAGGAGCTCAGGGACTACCTGGATAAGATCATTCCCTTCCTCAAGGGTCCGGTAGTCAAGGACTTCTCTCCAAGAAGGGCTTACGCAGGTGCAACCATAGAGATCAAAGGCAAGAATTTTGCCGCTGAAAGATATGATAACAAGGTCGAGGTTGGAGGCAAGCCAGCCATAGTCGTGACTTCCAGCCGGGACAGGCTCAAGGTCATCACCGATCTCAGGGCCTCCAGCGGGCCTGTGGTGGTGGATGTCGGGGGCAAAACTTCCAGAGCGCCATTCGATTTTGTGGCCAGGGAGCGTCCAGATCAGGCATCGGAGGCTGATGGACCTCCAATCCAGTTCTCTGGGTGCAGTCTGGCAGTTGAGCCCGGCCATATCCCTCCCCTGGGGGTGATGAAGGTGCTCTTCGTGCTGACCGAGCCTGGCGACTGCGCTCCAAAAGATGCAGAAGAGGCCAGGATGAGCATACTCAAGGCCAAGGAGGCGATCCACAAGTATTATCATCAGGCAAGCTATGGCCGGCTGGATGTGTCCATAGACGTCACCTCCAACTGGCACAGCCTGACCGGGACTGTAAACGATTATGCAGACCTGCCAGGTGAAGATATCAGGTGCACTGCTCTAGACAGGCTCATGGCCGAGTCTGCAGAAGCGGCAGCAAAGGAAGGTTTCGACCTGAACAATTATGCAGCTCTTGCCTGTGTGATCAACCTGAGTGGCAGGTTTGTCCGTGCCAGAGGGGGCTGGTCCTGTCAGAACTTTTCATATTATGGAAAAGGCAAGCATATCAACATCACCGCCGACCACCAGATAAACCTGATAGCAATAAGCGAGTCTGCCAACTGGGGGAGGTTCGCCCACGAGATTGGCCATGGCATAGTCTCCAGGCCCAGCCGTCTCTCAGGCCCTGCTCAGGCCATGATACTCTCTGAGGATGTCTACTCCAGCGATCTGGTGGACAAGATCGTTGCTACAGCCCAGGACTTCGACCTCATGGGCAGGCACGACATCCATCCGCTCTTCTCTGGATACTATATGGACCGCCTGGGCTGGTACCGTCCAGAAAACGTCCTTGAGCTTGGCTGGGGCCGGGGTGCCTTCAGCAAAGAGTACGAGCTGGCGGCCCACGGCCTGAGTGAGAACGAGAAGAAAGGGCGGTATCATCTTCTGAGGATAAAGGTGACTGAGGGCCTCTTTTATTATGTGGAGGCCAGGCAGAGGCCGGGAAGGACAGGCCAGATCTTTGATGAGGGCCTCCCCCTGGGCGGCGCACATGTCCCAGGCGGGGTTGTGGTGAGCAGGGTCTTGGCCGGGACCATCAATATGAACCAGCAGACGAGGTTCATCACCCTGCTCCACCCTCCAAGGGCGCTCCTCTCTGGAGAGGAGGCCGGCGACCCTGCCAGGTCCCTCAAGATAACCGTGGTGGACGATGCAGTTGAGACAAATCCTCTGGTATGCAGGGTCAGGGTGGAGTGGGCAAGGCCGGATGATGATGATCCAGACGGCACCTTCGACCTCAGAATTGAGCCTGAAGACGAGAGGCAGCAGTCTCCAGACATCTGGATAGACAGGATACCTTATGGCGTATACGACCAGCCCCCGGACGATCAGGGCCGGCCAAAAGGAAATGGGGATAAACCCCGTCCCCTGGAGATCAATCACATCTGGGCCAGGGTACACTGCGATGGGAATACAGATGTCAGCGATGTGAGGGTAACCTTCTATGCAGTGGAGCCTCCTGGAATTGGAGATAACGGAAACTGGGGACCACTTGAGACAAAGGTGCTGCCCAGGATATCTGCAGACACCCATGTTGACACCTACATCAACTGGGTCCCGGCAGTTGGCAGGCATACCTGCATCAAGGTCTGGATTGAGCCCAAAGCCGGAGAGATCTCTGCTCAGAACAACCATGCCCACGAGAACGTGCTCCGTTTCGAGTCTCCGGCATCAAGCCCCCATGAGCCTGTGGTAATGCCAGTGGCCGTCAGAAACCCGCTTCTGAGGCATACCGTAGCCCTGATAAAGATAGCCAGGGTCCCCCAAGGGTATACTGTCCACTTCCCCCATGCCTGGCTGTGGCTGGAGCCTCACCAGGAGAGGAGGCTGGAGGCCATAGTCGTCCCGGATGAGACCATTGGCCTAAATGGAGATCTGCCTGCAGCACGTATACAGCTCAATGGGTACCTGCCCTGGGATTATGCTTGGACCTCGGGCGGATCTGCACCTCCTTCGCGAATGGTGCCTATGGGAGAGATTATCATGAGCGTGAGCCCCAAGCGGCGCACAATGGTGTGGGTACAGGAAGATACTCCGCGATCCAGCCAGTCGGTTGTGGCATTTTCTGGATCGATAGACCCGCCCATGGAAGGAGAGACGCTGAGGATAGAGCTTATCGATCCTGAAGACCGGCTGAGAGTCATTAGTACTACAACCGATAGCCAGGGTAGGTTCAGTGTTGCCTTCGACCTTCTAATCGAGCCCTCTCTCTACCATAATGAGGAGCAGAAGCCCTGCGTTCTCATTCACGGAGTTTATAAAGCCCAGGCCAAGGTCATAGATTCAGGAAGGGCTGCCGAGTGCGAATCTGATGTTGTCTGCGTTTCAAGGTGAAATGATACAATCGATCTCCTAAACCGATATTCAACCGAAAAATTCTTACGCTGTCATGATTATATATATGGACAAGGGGATGTTCGATTGGATCAGCTCACGCTATCACTTGTGCCCGTCTTTGCTGCGGGATTGGCCATACAGCAGCTCTTGGAGATTTTGGACCCGATGTTGGTGAAGGTCATAGGCAATGGGGATAAAAAGCTGATTCTCGGCCTGATCTCTCTGACAGGAGGTCTGACCCTCTCCTTTGGCATGGATATGAGAGTGCTGGCCCCTATGGGTGTGCTTGATTCAGACCTGCTGGATGGACTGGTTACAGCTCTCATAATCAGTGCCGGGACTGAGGCATTCAACTCTATACTCAAGTATCTGGGATACTCCAAGGAGAGCGCAAAGAACTATGCAGCAATTACAAAGGCTGAGGTTAAGAGGGACTACATAGCTAATGATCTCCTCTTTCGCATGGATAATAGAAAGTAACGCCTTAGAGAAAATGTTATTATGTCTTGGGCCTAATATATATTTTCATGGCAGATATCCTCATCAGCTTTGATAGGGCGGACAGCCTCTGGGCTGACTGGGTGGCCTGGACTCTGGAGGAGGCCGGATACTCTGCGGATTTAGAGTCCTGGCTCATGCGTCCTGGGTCGCGCTTCTCCCAAGAGCTTGAGAGGATGTCAGTTAAGGCCAGGAGGATACTGGCCATGCTCTCTTTGGATTATCTGGACTTCTACTCAAGCGATCCGTCTTTTCAGGGAAAGCTCATCACAGTGGGCATAAGAGGCTGCCATCGGCCCGCCAGCATAAACCTCTGCGGTCTGGATGAGGAGCGGGCAAGAGATGTGCTCCTGAGTGGGGTTGGTGCCAGCCTTGGGCCCTCAGGATATGAAGGGCAGCTTTATAAGCGGCCTCCATTTCCGGGCCGCCTGCCAAGAGTCTGGTCCGTCCTTCCATCCAGGGATGCCGGGTTCGTGGACAGGGAGCGCCTCGAAAGCGATATTCAGTCTATGGACCGGCGCATAGTTTTGGCAGGGCATGAGGGCCTTGGAAAGACCCAGGCTGCAGTTGAGTACATCCACCGCCATGCATCAGAGTTCGACCTGGTCTGGTGGATAAGGGCCAAGCATCCTGCAGTGGCGGCTGCCGACTACCAGGGTCTGGCTGCCTGGCTTGAGCTGCCTGTGCAGAACTCTTCAGAGCAGAGCCAGGTATTGAGGGCCATAGAGAAGAGCCTGGTCCAGAGGCAAAGCTGGCTCCTGGTCTTTGATGGTGCCAGGACGCATGCCGATATTGTGGAGTTCCTTCCTCCAGAGTCTGGAAAGGTGATCATAACCTCCACAAACCCCGGCTGGGAGGGATATGCAACAACGCTCATGGTGCCTGCACTGGACAGGGCAGACTCGGCTGAATACCTGCTTAGAAGGGCAGAGGAGCCTGATTCCGAGTCTGCATCATCACTATCCCAGCTGCTTGGCAATATTCCTCTGGCCTTGAAGCTGGCCGGATCTTACCTGGAGGCAACTCTCATGAGGATATCTGACTACCAGGATCTCTTCAAGTCCAGGTTCTGGTCCATGGACCAGCCAGGACCAGTGGCACCGTCCATCATATCCGTGGCCGCGTCCATCTCTGCCGAGAGAGTCTGCCAGGACTTGCCCTCAAGCGCCGATTTGTTCAACTTCTGTGCCTATCTCGGGGATGATGATATCCCCACAATCCTGCTCAGGATCTTTGCAAAGGAGATATCTGATGAGGCCCTAAAGGCCCTGGTCATTGAACTTGAGAGGTATGCCCTGGCTGAGACGAAAGGGGATTCGATATCGATACATCCTTCAGTCCAGGCTGCAGCGCGGTCCAGGCAGAGCGACCAGGAGAGGCGGAGATGGGCCGGCAGTGCGGTTCATCTTCTGGCAGGCGTCTTTCCCTGCGATATCACCAACCGTCTGTCGTGGTCGGAGTGCGATCGTCTTCTTCCACATGCCCTGGCTGCGGCAGAACATGCCGAGGCGGCGAGGGCAGACCTGGAGGACACATCAGTGCTCTTGAACAACCTGGGGATATACCTGCTTCTCAGGTCAGAGCAGCGTGAGGCCATATTGCTCCTGGAGAGGGCGCTTGGAATTGATGAGGATGTCTTTGGGCCGGATCACCCAAATGTGGCCAGAGACCTCAGCAATATTGGAGCCGTATACGAGTCTCTGGGCCATCTCAGCACTGCCAGGGCCAACTACGAGAGGGCGTTCAAGATAGACAGGGCCGCCTACGGCCCGATGCATCCCATAGTGGCAGTCAGGCTGAACAACATGGGAAGCGTTCTTCGGGCTCAGGGCGATCTGAGGCGGGCTTTGCACCAGTTTAGAAGAGCTCTCGAGATTGATGAAGCCGCCTACGGGCCGGATGACCCGCGGCTGATTCCAAGGCTCTCTGCGCTTGGAAATCTGCTGGAGGAGATGGGGGACAGGGAACTGGCAGGGCTGATGAGAGAGAGGGCGCGCCTGGTAGAAGAGACTGCGAGCAGAGGGCCAAGTCTGCCCAGTTCAGAAGCTCATGCAGAATAATCCAAGCTGTAAAGCTCTTTCTTCATCTCACGCAGAAGGCTATCGCCATACTCTTTTAACCCATGGCTGATCCAGGTATAAACCGCAGTTTTCTTTCCATCGACAAACAAGGTCCACTTTTTGTGATGAGATGATTCCCTCAACTGAAAACCTTTCTTTGAAAGAGCAGACTCTATCTTACGAGTCTTGTATGTAGCCATCTGCGTCCTCTTTCTCCAACATCGATATCATCCTGTTACGAAGCTCGATGGCATCATGGCTAAGTTCTTCTGCGCTCGATTTAACATAATCGTCCCATAATATCTCTAGCTCCTCGTTGATCCCTTCTACTCCTTCCTTCAAGCTAGAGCTGACAACGAGGAGGTTAAGTCCATCGTGAGAGATGATGTAACGATCATCTTCATACAGGATATTGAGCTGCAATGGCTCCTTTAGACGCATGACTTGACCCAAAAGTTTTATCTTAGGCAAGGGCAAATTTTGAAGTCGTTCGATAGAGTTCTCATCATCTGCACAGAGCGTATACCTTCCGTTTTTTTGCAGAGTCATTATGCCCCTTACTCGGATAAGATTGCCAATGTTCTCTACAACCTTCTCCACAATATCCCGGCTGTATTGACAGGCAACTATGCCTTCGGGCGTGTCTATCTGGAACACCCTTTTTTGGTCGACCCTCAACTCCATCATCCTGCCGAGGATCTCTTTTTCAGATCTCTCTAGCGGCTTATTTAAAATAGACCGAACTACAGGCTTGTGTTTGGGGTCAAGGTTGTGAGCACCGTCTTTGCCAAAGCCGATGGATATGCTATACTTCGATCGCTCATCTGGCCAGATGGAATCCAGCTCTCGAAGGACTCTGTTTGCAGTGCGTTCGTCGCCAATTGCATCGAGCAACTTCAGCTCCTGGGCATCCTCTGCAGAGATAGCATCGATTGCCTCATCTGCGATGGCAATTGCCCTCTCTCCATAAGTCATCGTTCCAGGCAGGCAGGACTGAGTTTCCGATAAACTTAACTCAGCAGTTATGCTGCCAATGTTTATTCCTGATATGACCAGTTCACCGTGCTCCTTAACAGCACTGGGAAAATCGCCACGCAAACGCGGGGGGTTGCCCTCCAAGTGATCGATGATGTAATATAATACATTCTGTATCTTCTGGAAGACATCGGCGATCATGGCTGCTGGTATCCTTCTCTGATCGAATTCCTTCGACTCGATGGATATTCTTATAGTCTTTACCTCGGCAGTCATAAACTCACCAATATTGTAATTCACCCTCTTTTGACATATATATTTTTATCAAGGGCGTAGATTTTCTATTCCGTGATCTTTGTTCTTTCTGCCAAATCTCGCTAACTACTCTGGAGCTTTTATTAAGGGATTATTTTTACAAGGGCAACTATCCTATTGCCGTCTCCGCAATTGCAATCTCTTGCTGGATTTCAGTCTCAATGTGGTCTGTCCTGTAATCAGCGAGCAGTTCCTTGCAGGGCAGCAGCCTCGCGGCTAAACCATGAGATCATGAGATGAGTTGTTCATCAGGCTTATCGAAAATTGCTTAAGGCTGGACGCCAGAATCAAGAGATCTAAATGTCTGGTCATAATATGGAGACAAAGGAATTGATCTTGAGGGAGATAGAGATGGTTCCTGAACCATACCTAGGGGAGCTGCTTGACTACATACACTTCCTGAAGGCCAAAGCTTCCAGGAATCTCTGTGAAACGGCGATTGCCAGCGAATCCTCCCTCAAGAAAGACTGGCTAATGCCTGAGGAGGATGAGGCTTGGAAAAATTTGTGAGAGGAGATATAGTAGTTCTTCCTTTCCCATTCTCTGATCTCACTAACTCCAAAAGGCGGCCTGCATTGGTGGTGGCAACGCTGGAGGGAGATGATCTGATACTCTGCCAGATAACCAGCCAAAAGATCAGAGACAGATATGCAGTCTCAATCAATGCCGAAGACTTCGAATCAGGCACCCTGAAGCAGGCTAGCAACGCCAGGCCAAACCGGCTATTCACAGCTGATCGCAATATAATTCTATACAGTGCTGGCAGACTCAGGTCTGACAAAGTGTTTTCTGTAATCAATAAGATAATAGATATTCTGCGTTTTACTTAATTATATAAGATCCTCTTCATTTCGGTTATCTGTGTGAGGCCCCTAACAAAGTGGCGACAACAAATGCGGCATCTGACCATTTTATCTCCGTTGGGAGAGCAGAGGGCCGGAAGACCCCGGTCTTTAGGCCGGGGATGGATAGGCCCTAGCCTCGATGCCTATATCTACCATCTGATCAGATATAATCTTAGTTCCCTGGCATATCCAGGAAACAGATCCGCGCCTCTTTCGAGGTAGGGCACTCTTCAGAGATCCTGAAGAGAGAGACGGTGAACGTGGATCAATCGCTCTTTGGTGCATAAGCCTGGCAACAGGCTGAGTCGAAATGGAGTTTGAAGCTCTCACCTCAGAGCAGGCTGCCAACAGGCTACGGTCTGTCACAATTCCTCCAGGATGAAGAGTCAACCAGCCAATCGTATCCAGACTTTTTGCTGAGATACAAGCCACCCACTTTAGGGGGTGGTAGTTGACATTATAGTTTCTTCGTATATTTATGACAAGACTTGCAGGATGTGTTTGGAGCTATTCAGTCGGGTATCCTGCGTCCCTTCTCAGTTCTATCGAAGTCCGCATCAAAGCTCATTATCTGCAGGCCGTGCTTTTCTGCGACTGCATATTGGTAGGCATCGTCGAAATCAAGCCCAAATCTCTTTGAGGCCTCTACTAGGACAGGTACATCTTCTGGGTCTAAGCCGATTATCCCAATTTCAGTTCCTATTATTATATCCTCCACGAAGCGCTTATAGACTTCGTGCTTATTTCTCTGGAAGAGAAAAACGCCCAATGAATGAAGTGAAAAATCTGTTATGAATAGATCGGTTGGCAGATTATTAAGGAAGATACTTTTTGCCGCCTGGCTGTTTTCTCGCTGCAACAGCACCTCTAAAAATATATTTGTATCCAAAAGATACATCACTTGCCCCTCATCTTCAAGATTTCATGTTGAAGTTCCACTGAAGTATGCTGATCTCCTAAATCCTTAAGGGCACCTTCCCAGTCGAAAGTCGGTACCTTGTGCTTCTTCTTGGCCCTTTTCTCCATTAAGAACTCTGCAAAATCCTTGACCTCTTTCTGAATATCGGGCGGCAGCTGCTCTACGAATTTGGCAAGGGTAGTCATATTTAATCCTATCTAATAATGGTGTTAAGCTTTTTAATATTTATCCTGGTGATTGGGCAGTCTAACTATGATGAGTTGATGAACACAGAAAATGTAACCGCGTCTAGACTACTGACTCTTGTATACGAAGGAAAATCATCAATGCATTGCTCTCCTTTTTCACATCTACTTTTAAGCCTTTATACATACCCTTGTACTTCGACGGGTCCCATTCTGCCTTCTCTTTTCCGAGCCTTTCTACGAGGGAGCTAATCTCTATCCAGGCATCGATGGGAATGATGACTGCCGTCTTCTTTCCTTCCTTATCGTACACATATATTGCATATCTGTATTCTGGACGATATCGTGGACATCCATAGACTTACCCCATGTGGACCGCCGTTTTAGCCCCTGCATCTGGATAAAAGATATACAAATTGTCGTATTAAAAACTTGGCCTATACATTCTAAAGATGATCAGGATAAGCTATTCCAGCTCGCTTATCCCTTTTGCCTCATGACCACCTCTACAATCGCAGTCTTCACCTCAGTCAAGTTTTAAAAAAGAGCGAATGATAAAAAAAGAAATATTATAAGTTCAGCTCTTGCTGATCATCGTCCCTATGCCTTCAGCAGTGAGGAGCTCAAGAATTATAGCATGAGGCTTTCTTCCATCAATGATATGTGCCTTCTCCACTCCGCCGCGGACGACTTTCACGCATGCCTCAACCTTTGGGATCATGCCGCCCTTGATCACGCCATCTGAGACGAGCTTATCGAACTGAGATGCCGGGAACTCGGATATGACGCTTGATGGATCATCCGGGTTCATTCTGACACCTTCAACATCGGTTATTGACATGAACTTCTTGGCCCGCAGAGCAACGGCTATGGCGCCAGCTGCAGTATCTGCATTTACATTAAGGTTTGACCCATCCTTATCTACGGCTATCGGGGATACGACTGGAATGTACCCCTTTCCAGCAGTGATGAGCAGTATCTCTGGGTTGACGCTCTCCACCTCGCCCACAAAGCCCAGGTCTACAGGCTCCTTGCCCTCGACCTTGACTAGAGCCTTCTTCTTGGCTGTGAGGAACATGCCGTCCTGGCCGGACAGGCCTATGCCCTTGCCACCGTACTTGCCAATCATTGAGACCAGCTCGGCGTTTATGTTGCCCAGCAGTACCATCCTCGCTATCTCCAGGGTTTCCTTATCTGTGACTCTCAGGCCGCCTACGAACTCGGCCTTCTTCCCAAAGCGCTCCATGGCTGACGAGATCTCGGGACCTCCGCCGTGGACGATCACGGGATGAATACCAATATACCTCAGAAGCACTACGTCTTCAATGAAGTCCTCGAGGACGTCCTTATTGGACATGATCGAGCCGCCTATCTTGAAGACCATTATGGAGTCATGAAACTCCCTTATATAGGGCAGAGCCTCTATCAGCACCTGTTCTTTCTTTACCGGCACTTTTCATACCTCTTCGGATGAGCTGATGTGCATCATGCTTTTATTTGTTTTTATCTCGGGGATAGGGAACAGGGAAAGAATGGCCCAGCTTTCAGGATGAGGAGTGAGTCAGAAGAAGATTATATTAACCATCATGAATAAAAGAAACGGCTTTTGGAAAAGCCGCTCTAATCTATGGCCATCAGCACATCGCCGGGGGCCACAGTCGTGCCTTCTTTTATATAAATCTCCTTGATGGTCCCGCTCTTGTTGGCCAGGATGTTGTTCTCCATCTTCATGGCCTCAAGGACTGCTACTGCATCGCCCTTGTTTACCTTATCGCCCTTGTTTACCTTGAAGCGAATGACCACGCCCTGCATGGGCACTGTGACGCCGTCTGTCGGCGCCTTGGGCTGAGCTTCCTGAATGGTCATGCCTGCCGGGGCCACCTTGACTAGGTACGACTCTCCATCCACCTCTACGTGCAGGGCCATGGGCTCGGCCTTGATGGATGCCGACTGTGCCTGGGGCTGTTTTTTTACCAGCGGCTCCTCGACTGCACCTCCCTGGAGGAACTTGAGAGCGACCTGGGGGTAGAGGGCATAGGTGAGGTAATCTTCCTCTTTCTTGGCCAGGCCAAGGGCATCGACCTCTCTTTTGGCCTTATCGTATTCCGGGGCCAGCAGGTCTGCAGGCCTGACGGTTATTGGCTCCTCGTCGCAGAGGATCTTGAGCCTCACCTTGGGGTCTATCATGGCCGGAGATTTGCCGTAGAGGCCCTTGACATAGTCCCTGACCTCCTTTGGCACCATCTTGTATCTGTCACCAGTCATGACATTGAGCACCGCCTGGGTGCCCACTATCTGGCTGGTTGGGGTCACCAGGGGCGGATAGCCCAGGTCTTTCCTGACCCTGGGCACCTCAGCTAGCACTTCCTCATACTTGTCCATGGCCTTCTGCTCAGTGAGCTGCGAGACCAGGTTGGAGATCATTCCCCCCGGCACCTGGTACTTCAGCACATTGGTATCAACCCTGGCGATTATGGGGTTGAACACAGGTGAATAAATCTCCATGATCTTCTCAAAGTACTTCTTGATATCTGTGAGAAGGCCAAGGTCCAGGCCTGTTGCATAGGAAGTCCCATCTAGGGCTGCAACCACGCTCTCGGTGGACGGCTGTGAGGTTCCACCTGAGAGGGGAGATATGGCCGTGTCCAGAATGTCCACTCCTGCCTGGCAGGCATAGAAGTAGCTCATCTGGGCCATGCCGCTTGTGCAGTGGGTGTGAAGATTTACTGGCAATCTCACCTCCTTCTTTATGGCTGATACGAGATCGTAGGCATTCTGGGGCGTGATGAGGCCGGCCATATCCTTGATGCAGATTGAGTCGCAGCCAAGCTCAGAGAGCTGGACGCAGAACTGGGTGAACTGCTCAATTGTATGCACCGGGCTTGTTGTGTAGCTCACTCCGCCCTGGACATGGGCGCCCACGGCCTTGGCAACAGTTATGGACTTCTCCATATTGCGTATGTCATTGACGGCATCAAAGATCCTGAATATATCTACACCATTTTGGGCTGACTTTTGCACGAACTTCTCAACTACATCATCGGCGTAATGCCTGTAGCCAACCAGGTTCTGGCCTCTAAGCAGCATCTGCATAGGAGTCTTTGGCATTGCCTTCTTGAGTGCCCGGAGCCTCTCCCAGGGGTCTTCATTCAGGTATCTGATGCAGGTATCGAATGTCGCACCACCCCAAACTTCCAGAGAGAAGAACCCAACCTGATCCAGCATCTCTGCTATCGGCAGCATATCCCTGGTCCTCATCCTGGTGGCCAGAAGCGACTGATGAGCATCTCTAAAAGCCGTCTCGGTAATCTTTACTCTGCCCACGAAGATCTCCTCCTATATGAGCCCATTTTATTCCAAACCCCTTCGGTACATAGAGCTAATTGCTATATCATTCTCTATGAGGCGCACAGCACCATCATGGCACGTCTCAAGCCGCGATTGGGCCATTTCTAAAGCCGCCTTTGGCCTCGCGCATGCCTGAACACTTGTACGGATACGGAAGCTGCCTGCATAGATCGCTAGTTGAATCTAGGTTCTGCAAAAGAGATCCTGATGTGTTATATAAACCTGATGGAAGAGCTTTCTAATTATTAAATATTGATTTATCATGATTCTCTCAGCATCATTTTTGTGCTGGCTCAACTGCCATGGAATTAGGGAGATCCTTATATCACTATAGCCATACCTTTGTGCCTGTGCATGGGAACCCAGCTGCCCTTTCATTGATCTATTTGAGGTTTAGCTCGACTAGACTTTAACCTGGTTAAGGCCTATCCGTATTGGAGATAGGCCACAGAGATGATTATAATGCCTAGCAACAAGGCCAGGTAGGCGACATTTACCCGCTTGATGAAGTGCAGGATGGCATCAAGAGATAGGTAGCCAAAGACAAAGCTGGAAAGCATGAGTGAGATGCCATCTATTACAGGCAGATCTCCAAGTCCAGACCCCAGATAAAATACGATCTCGGCCATAACTACAGAGGGGATGCTGAGGAGGAAGCTCAGATGCAGAGCGCTCTCAGAGTCAAATGAGCGCCATATAAGCGCTGTTGAGGTCGTTCCTGCGCGAGATACTCCTGGAAGCGTGGAGAATCCCTGCAGGACTCCTGTTAGAAGGCCGTCCCTCCAACCAACGCTATCAGAGTTCCGCAGGCGCAGCTTTTTTTGTGATAGGAGAAGAAGGCCAGTCAGGATCAGGCCTATGCCCATCAATAGGAAAAGAGATGTGCCGTCCAGGTTGGGGAGCAGGACCTTCTCCACGTAGAGTATTGGAAGGCCTATCAGGCCGGTGGATGCAAGCGCAGCCATAAGGAATCCGATCTTTCCTTGGGTGAATGTCTTGTATTGGAATGGTGAGGAAGAGATCAGGCCCAATATGCCTATCAGCTCCTTTCTGAAATAGAGGGAGGCTGCAAGAAGGGTGCCAAGGTGCACATAGAGAAGAATAGGTATGACCAAGGAGGAGTTTCCGCCGAGGAATTGGAGGTAGACTAAAGTTACCTGGGTCTTTGAGCTGATGGGTATCCATTCGGCGATGCCCTGGACGAGGCCGAGAACTATGATGGAATATAAGTCCATGCCTGGGGCATTTTCGCTTATCATATATGGGGATAATGGGTAAGCACTGTTGCATTAGGGGATGGTGATAGTAGAAAACCACTATTTTTGCTTCAACAACCCTATATGCGACAGTCCTTCTGCAATCGGGGTCTCTGAACCTTGGATAATCTCCACTAGCGTTTCTTTGATCTTGCGCCCATCTGCCTCTTGCCCAATCAAATCCTTCAATTCCTTCAGTCTCATTTGCAGCACTTCCCCCGGCAGTCTATTGTTCATATTAGCAATATAGATCTGCCTATGAGTAGTGGTAGCTACACCCTCTTCCGCTGTAAGTAGCTCCTCACGTAATTTTTCCCCGGGTCTGACTCCCGTAAAAATAATAGGGATATCTTTGTCTGGCTCAAGATTATGGAAACGAATCAACTCCTTGGCTATATCCAATATCTTGACCTGCGTTCCCATATCCAAAACAAAGACCTCCCCTCCTTTGCCTATGGCCCCAGCTTGAAGCACTAGAAGGACCGCCTCAGATATGGTCATGAAGTATCGCTCCATCTCTGGATGCGTAACAGTCACCGGCCCACCTCGGCGTATTTGTTCCATAAACGTAGGAATAACACTTCCACGGCTTCCAAGAACGTTTCCAAACCTAACAGCTATGCAACGGGTGGATGCTCCAATCCCGAGACTCAATGAGATGATTTCAGCCATGCGCTTAGTCATACCCATTACTGAAGAGGGATTGATAGCTTTATCAGTGGAGATGAGCACAAAAGCCTCAGCTTCTGCTTGACATGCCTCCTCTATAATAATTCGCGTTCCAAACACATTAGTCTTTACAGCTTCTGCAGGATGGTTTTCCATCATGGGGACATGTTTGTAAGCAGCTGCGTGGAAGACCACTTTAGGACGTTCTTTCTGGAAGATCGAATGTATCCGCGCTTTGTCTCTGATATCGCCGACAATTATTTGAACCTTCTTTTTAGGGAACAGCCTCACTAAATCTTTTTCCAGGTTGAATAGGCCGGTCTCATCAAAGTCCAATGCTAAAAGCTTAGCTGGAGTGAAACGCAAAACTTGCCTGCATAGCTCGGAGCCTATGGAACCGGCAGCCCCGGTTACGAGAACATCCTTATCTTTCAAAAAGCGCTCTACTGACTCGAGGTCGATAGAAACAGGTTCACGTGCCAGAACATCTTCTGGTCGCACTTCTCTAATATCGGAGACTCTATATTCGCCATTATAAAGCTCACTCAGGGATGGAACGATCTTGATGTCTTTCACCCCACCCATGCGGGCGAGCTCAACAGTCTCGCGGATCACATGTGAGGGGGCTGATGGCATGGCGATGAGGACCGCATTCAACTCCTGAGTCTTGATGAACTCTGGCAGATGGTCTCTTGAGCCAAGAACAGGCACACCGTGTATGAAGACTCTATGCTTGCTCGAGTCATCATCAAGGATGCATACAGGCCAGTAGGTGGATCTCTCTTCCTGCTTGAGGCTTCGCACGAGCTGCTCCCCAGCCTCCCCGGCCCCGATTACGACAGCTCTCTGCCCGTGTATACATCCATTCCGTATTGAATATAAATAGCGAGCGCTGCGTTTGGATAGGCGAATTCCAGCCATACCCAGGAAGGTGAATGCAAAGTCGATAGCAATTACTGATCGCGGGAAACCAGATACTGCTGGCAATGAATGTAAGATGAATAGCAGGGCTGTAAGCGAGAGCGACCCGAAAACACAAGCTATGGCTATGTTAAATAGCTCTTCAAATCCCATGTAGGACCAGCTAAACCTGTAAATATGAAAGACCTGAAAAACCAAAAGCTTGATCGCTAACGCGAACGGCAAGAGCAGATAGAGCATGGCGATGTAGTGTAAGGGTATCGATCCGTCGAACCTGGCCCAGAACGCCAGATATAAAGAGAGCGCAACTAATGCAGCATCGGTAGCGATAAATGCCATCTTCCTGTGAAGCCAGTGCCAGTCACTCTCCATAATCTGAGACATAGCCATGAAGCTCTTTACGAGTTCTTCCTGCATTTGCTCAGTGCCTCCACCACTCGCTCCACTTCTGCCTCAGATAGATTCCCATGGAAAGGAAGAGCAATGATGCGCCGGGCAAGGGATTCCGTAACTGGTAAAAGTCCTTCATGGGTGCCTAAGTGTTTGCAGATATAGCTCTGCAGGTGAACGGGAGAGAAGTAGCCCCGCGTGGGGATTCCTTCTTTGGCCATGGCTTCCATTAACCGATCGCGACTCAGTCCCTCGTCCAGTGCTATTGTGTACACAAACCAGGTCTTTCGCACACCGGGCCGCACTGCTGGCGGCTTTGCCCATCCTATGGTAGATAACCGGTCTGTGTACATTTGAGCTACTCTCTCTCTCTTTGCCAGGAGCTCATCTATACGCCCGATCTGGGATATGCCCAAGGCAGCTGACATCTCAGTGATTCGGTAGTTATAGCCGAGGCGTTCGTGTTCGAGCCATGCTCCCATCTCCCCACGACCTTGGTTGCGCATACTCCGGCAAATTCGGGCGATCTCTGAGTTATCCGTTACAATCACGCCGCCCTCTCCAGTCGTCATTTGCTTGTTAGCGTAGAATGCAAAGGCAGCAGCATCTCCAAGCTGCCCGACTTTAATTCCTTTATATTCAGCACCCAATGCCTCACAAGAGTCGTCTATGACCTTCAGTTTATGCTTCTTTGCAATCCTCAGGATCTCATCCCACTCCGCTGGATGGCCGAATACATCAACAACGACAATGGCCCTGGTGCGGCCTGTGATCTTCTGCTCAAGGTCCTGGGGGTCCAGGTTGTACGTATCAGGCTCTATATCCACAAACACTGGAGTAGCTCCCTCATAGAGAATAGCGTTGACACTTGAAATAAACGTAAACGAAGGTACGAGCACTTCATCCCCTGGGCCTATTCCCAGGGATTTCACAATTAGGTGGAGGGCAGAGGTGCCTGAGCTCACAGCTATTGCATGCTTTACTTCTATGTACTCGGCGATTAGCCCCTCAAACTCTTCAGTTTTGGGCCCCAGGGATAAGCGTCCAGAACGGACAACATCCACTACTGCCTGGATATCGTCCTCCGTAATATCAGGTGCGGACATAGGTATACTTTTATCACGTAGATCACCATCGTTCGGCACCTCCTGGGTAAAAGTTCTCAATTATATCCCCCATGAATTGACTGGATTTTCCTTGCAAAAGTACATATCCAATCCGCTATTCCTAGATCGTTCGTTGAAATCAAGGAAGATCCTCCTTTAAGGGAGTCAGCTTGTTGATTATCTTAGCTGGGACGCCTGCAACAACACTGCGTGCCGGAACATCTTTAACGACAACCCCTCCTGCACCTATAAGAGACCATTCTCCAATGCGTTTTCCCGGCATGACAATCCCTCCAATCCCGGCCAATGTGCCTTCTCCTAAAAAAACGTTTCCTCCAAGGTGAACGCCGGGAGCAACATGGACAAAATTTCCCAAGACACAGTCGTGATCAATTGTAGCTCCAGTGTTGATGATACAATGGGAGCCGACATGAACATTCGGTTGAATTATGGCACCTGCACATACGACAGTTCCGGGCCCCAATTGGACTGAGCTGTGAACCCAGGCCTTGGGATGAACGATGGTCGTCCAATTCCACCCACTCAATTTATGGGCTAACTCTAAGCGCGAAGCATTATCACCCACAGCAATTATCCCAACCTCGCCGTTCAGCTTAGCACCGTCCACAATAGGTCCAAGAACCTTTACTCCCAGTACTTCCTTTCCCCATGTATATGGCTGGTCATCGAAAAGGCCTCCAGTAGCTATATCCAGGTCAAGCAAAGTTCCAACCACAACTTCAGAGTGCCCTCCAGCTCCAAAGACATAGACTCTCATCGCTCTTCCCCTGTAAATTTCGGCATTGTCTCGTGTCCAGGGAAGGAGACGCCCTCCCTACGGAGAACCTTCAGGGCGGTGAGAGCGATGATCTTTAGATCCAGCCACAAATTTTGGTTATCCACATACCATACGTCCAGCCTGAACTTATCATCCCAATGGAGTAAATTTCGCCCATTAACAAGGGCCCAGCCTGTAATTCCAGGCTTCACCTCATGTCTTCGGGCCTGCTCTGGAGAATAAACAGAAAGGTACTCCATGAGCAGAGGCCTCGGACCCACTAAGCTCATATCACCCTTGAAAACGTTCCAAAGCTCTGGGCACTCATCTAAACTTAGCTTGCGGATCAATTTTCCAAGCTTTGTAAGGCGCAGCTCATCTGGAAGCAAGTCTCCATTCTCGTCTCGCAGGTCAAGCATGGTGCGGAACTTGTACATCACGAAGGGCTTGCCGTGTAGTCCAGGTCGAGTCTGACTGAAAATCACGGGGGAGCCCATTTTGAGCCGCACCAGCAGGGCCACCCCAAGCATTACGGGCGAGAATATCATGAGTAATATAGTCGCACCCACCAAATCGAAGAGTCTTTTAAGGCTACGCGATCTCATATCCTTACCTCTAACATTTACCTATCTCCCGCAGGATGACTTGGTTGACCTTGTGAACATCGAAACGCTCCTCAGCAATACGTCGGCTGGCTTGGCCCATCTTCTCGATGAGGTTGGGCTGCAGTATGAATTGTTCCATAGCAGACGCTAGCGCTTCAGCATTGCGCACAGGAACTAAGAATCCGTTCTTGCCATCTATCACAGTCTCGCGACAGCCAGGTGCGTCTGTAGTGATGACGGGGCGCGCCATTGCCATTGCCTCTTGGGTACTGCGGGGTACCCCTTCGCGATAGGATGGCAGCACATAAACGCTGGTCTGCGCCAGCCATGGGCGTACATCTGAAACGTGCCCGGGCCAATCGAGGATGCCTTCTGCCACCCAAGTCTCGACCTCGGCATGGGAGAGGGCCCCGGGATTGGAGTCAAGGCCTCCTAGAAGGATAAATCGCGTATCAGGATGCTTCCGTTTGATGAGCCATGCTGCCTTGGCATATTCCACAATCCCCTTCTCCCGCAGCAGGCGCGCTGCCAGGAGAAAGGTTATGGGCTTCATGACGGGCTGCGCAGGCCTCCAGTAATCGACATCAACTCCGATGCCGCCCAGAAGGAAGACCTGTGCAGGAAGAACAAGCCGCTTTTTTGAGAACTCATCAATATCATCTTTGTTCAGGAAAAACACCAAGTTAGCATGCCTGAGCGCCATAGCATAGAGCACACTGACTACGCTTCTCAATACTCGCCGCTTAACCGGCTCCGCATCTCCAGATGGGGTAAAGGCATAGCCCAGCCCCTCAATTGTAGCAAACCGCTGCGGCACTCGCACGAGCCATGCAGCAAAAGTCCCATAGATCACGGGCTTGATCGCATAGCCGAGGGTAATATCGGGCTTCAGTCGGCGCAAGAGAACGGCCAGGCGCAGCATATCTGCAGCATCTCTCAATGGGTTCATACCAGTGCGTGACAGCGAGTAATCCACTGGTTCTGCTCCTAGAGAGCGCACCTCAGCGCGCGTGGGATCATCGTAGTCTGGCGCAAGGGCAAAGACCTCAAAGCCTCTTGAGACCATTTCATCAATGAGCGAACCCCGGAAGTTAATGAGCGAAAAAGCTTGGTTGCCGATTATGGAAATACGTGACCCTGATTTATGAGACATATTCAGCATCATGAACTTTCTATCCATATTTACCCCTTAAGATATGAAAAATACAAAACATTCACCTATACCGCAGCCACCTTTGTTATTGCATACTCAAATCTATCAAGCGCACTAATTATTGCTTATTCTCTCTTTTCGGTAGTGCTTCTAGAATTGATTGGTATCTATCTGAGACAAGAGTCGGTCGAATAGATATTGGGCTTTTTCCTTGAGATGTGACCCATAGTCCAATAAAATTCCTGTAATTTAATCACATACATTCCCTTAGCATCGGTTCTATTTGCTCCTCTTGGATCTTCTTCTCCGCCATGGCCAAGGCGTTTTAAAAACTTATTGCCGCTAAATGCTGTTTCAGGATTTTCGGCTAATTCATCTCGCCATCGAGAAGGACGATTTGAATAGATCCCATGCTCCCGGGCTATTCTTTATAGGCCTGTTACCCTATTGTTTTGTAGCTATTGATATCATGAATTCTCGATCATAGTGCTACCTCATCTTCTTCATGTACTCCCTCTATGGGATCTCATTGCTTAGCTCGTTATCTGCTTAGAGGGATGCAATCCAGGCGAAACCTCACGCTTTTTGTGCGATAATAATTATTGTTTGTGGTCTACCCTTCATAAAATAAATTGAACCTACATTATATCGTATATGATAAAATAAATACCAGTATACGTTTTTAACAAAACGTTTTAATATTGTCTTGGTATTGCGTTTCTGGGTTTTCTTATTGCTCGCATTGTGTGAAATATTCCCCTCTTCTAAAATTTTTCTTTTAGAAACACCTTTTGCTGTAGTGACTATAGACATTATTTTTTTTCTTAGGAGAAGTTGTGGCAGTATAGAATAATTGTATTTCTTTATTAATTCAAATCCTGTCCGCTCAAGTAATATCCTTATGCTCTTATTGCTGAAAAAGAAAAGATGATCTGGGTATTGAAAGCTAGGAATATATTTAAAATATTTATAATCTACATCTCCTAAATTACCTGTTTCAAAAATGATAAATCCTCCCTCATTTAATTTCGAATTTATTATATTAAACGTTGCTATAGGATCACGAAAATGACTCATAACATCACAATGATAGATAAGGTCAAAATTTCTTCCTTTAAAAGAGTTCTCACTTAGTGGGTCAGTTTCACAATCAATTCCCAATTTATCGGTTATAAATTGTGCTTGTTTACCATTAAGTTCAATACCACATACATCAAAGCCAGCATTTTTCGCTTCATCTAGAAAATATCCTGCACCAGCTCCAATTTCTAGTATAGACCCAGATTTTACAAAGCGTTTAATTAAGGATAGATTATGCCTTGCATATAGTCGTTGTACAAAGTCGCGGGATATATGGGATTCTGCAGATATGTGTGAATCGTCTTTTTTATATAATTCTATTATTTCACACTCATCAGGTCGCGGAGAAATATATATAGTATCGCATTTATTGCACTTTTTTCCAGTGTATCCGTCTTCATTTATCACTGTATTAATGCTATATATATCACAGAATGGGCATGATATTTCGTTCATTGCTTAAATGGCTGACTAACTAGATTTAAACATTGTGGAGATCAAATAATTTGACAAGCGTCGTAAATTATCTTAATATTTGCTGTGTTGGATAATTAAGATACCCTTTATTTTATCGAATACCCCGCAGCTTGCTGCGGGGATGGCATGCAAACATAAAACAAAGCAGCAAATGATGTAGGCAGCCATTCATCACCGATTTGAAATGACGTTCCTGTAAGCAGAGCAAAACAGCTTATAGCGACTAACCGCACAGCGTAGATTCAGGCTATCAGCGGCGGCGCCTTGCATGCCCCGCTGCTTGCAGCGGGGTGCGCCGCCGCAGTTTGACTATAGTTATTACACCATTTAATTAATCTTACTTAAAATGAGATAGTGAACGGGTTAAAACCATATATCTAAAGGCAAATTTCTAAAATAACCTTGCCCCAATAGTTGTTTCTTAATTAGCCTGATATCTCGAAAGGAATAGGACTTATTTGCATTGAGAGATAGGTTTAGGAAGTGAGTTCTCGAAGAGAGGTAATGATACTTTAGGTATAGATCTAAAATCTATAAAAGCTCCAAGCCCAAAAGTCTACGACCTGAATACCATATTTAAACTCTTTGCAGGCCATCAAGTCAGAAGGATTGTAAACTGGTATCCTGAAGTTACCCAAAAAATGGTGAAAAAATATGCCTATCGTCTTTGGCCCATGCACTCTTACTGCCCACGTTACGCATCTTTTGCCCTGGGCATTTGGAAGTTTTGTATAGCCGCCAGGAGCCCCACGAAGGTGAACAATATCCTGTTGCCGTTGATATCGTATGATATCATGGCATTCATTAGGGCAAAACAACATGCTACTAATAAGAACCTGCTCATGATTCTAACAAGCCCTTTCTTAGTATAAATGTAGATAATTCCCTTACTAAATGCAAATCCAACCATTGTTATGAATACAAGAACACCAAAAAGCCCAGTCTCGGCCGCTAGCTCTAAAATAATGTTATGTGGATATGCCTTTATATCAGCTAGTACCACTGGATCGCTAAAATGACCGGTTCCAACGCCCCAGATCGGTGACTCTGTCCATTGGTCAAATGCTGCCTGGTAAAGATGAAGCCGCGCGTTCGTAGAGAGATCACCCCCTGTTAGAACATTTTGGGTTCTTTTTTCGAGATTTGGAAAGATTTCATGGCTTGCCGAAGCGGTGATGATGACAGCAAAGAGAAATAAAACAAAAAGTTTAAATGCCCGTCGTTCAATTTTAATGTGCAGGAAAGAACGTGCACTCAACACAAAGAATAATATGAGTGAGATAATTAGGGCAATGATAGATCCTAGAGATATAGAGATTAGCAAAGCCCATAGTTGTAAGGCTGCTATGATACAAAGGCCGAACCTGACCCAACGCTTTGACTCCATGGGCAATAGGAAAACAATGATTATCAGCAATCCTAGTCCGCATGCTCGCCCTAGTGCGATGTGATCGCTACCAAAGGCGGTTGCAGCCCCTGCCCACAAGCCTCTATAGCCTAGAATGGCGCCGATTGCTATAGCCGTTGTGATAGTTACAAGATCCCATGAGAAGCGTCTAAGCGACAGGAAGTCTGTAATAATAAGCACCGCCCCAAAGAAGGCCCACCCTGTCAGAAAGATGAAGCTCATCGTCTTATCGAGTCCATATTCGACGATGTGAGTGTGGAGTAGGCCTCCAGCTAGGCAAGCTGCAAGGAATATGAAAAGAATTGCCACCCAAATGAAACTCCAAGGAATCAACAAAGAAAAGGTATTTCTAATTTCGCGATAAAGAAACACTAAAAAGGATAGGCCTAAGAATAGCAATGTGATATCGATGTGTGTCTGGACGAACGATAGCCTGGGATCTGCCTTGAAATATGCTGCAAACAAAAAGAGAGTAAATAGCCATTCTCCTGTGATATTTATCAGGGATCTATTCAATCCATTCACGGGAATACTATGCTTGGCATCAATGGTCATACATCTTCCATCACTTACTTTTGATATGCTCTAGTAAACTCCTCATAACAGAATCGGTCTGCTCGGCTCTTAGATCCCACGAATGCTCTTGTTCCACAAGCTTGCGACCTCTCCTACCCATTGCAGTTCTCTTATCTGGGTGATTATAAAGATAAGCTACAGCTTGCGCCAGCTCCCTGGGGTTTTCAGATGGAATGACAAGGCCGCATCTCCCTTCATTGATTAAATCTGCTTGCCCTGGAAAATCTGTAACAATCACCGGAACTCCACACCCTAAGGTCTCAAACACCTTGAGGGGATAGAGTCCTGTATTGGACCTCAAGCCAATTTGAGGGCTAAGACCTGCAATGCTTTTAGCCACAATCCCAGGCACCTTAGCATATGGAACAGTCCCAAGGTACACTACTGTTCCCTTGTGAACGGCTGCTTCTACCTTAGGTCGTTCTACACCATCCCCTACAATGAGCAGTTTGACCTTATTGGGCCATTCCGGCTCTTCTGTAGCCTCGATCATAGTATCTATACCTTGCCAAAGTGTCAGAGCGCCAAAGAATACGACGAATATGTCCGGCACAGGAATTATCAGATGAGCATCAGGCCTAAACAATTCGGTATTTACTCCATTGGAGATCACAAAAACCCTCGAATTTCCCGATTCCTGACGAACCCAATTAGCGAGCTGTGGTGTTACAGTAATTACTGCATTTGCCCAGCGCAATTGCGCTCGCAGAATCCATTTAAAAAACCACGCAAATCTTTGGGTCAAAGGCCAAGCTATGAATAGATCTTCGTAAGGGCCATTCACTTCTTGAATTACAGGAATCTTCCATAATCGTGCCCAAATTGCTGTAGGGAACGTTGCGAAATGTGAGCGAATGTAAAGGATATCCGGTTTATTAGAGAGCCAGACATTTAACTGTGTCGAAGCAAATTTCAGGAGACGCTTGGCAGGCCCAGCAGGCCTGTTGGACGACTGATATTGAGGTTCATATAGCTTTACCTGCCAGCCACGACGCTGCAATCCACGAATTATCTCATGAACATGTGCATGAGAAGCCTGTCCTTCACGGGTCACCTGCAGACAAAGGTAAGATACCCTTAGCCGCACCTGAGATTCTAATGATTGTGTCTCCTTATCACCTGAATATGCCAATATCGATGCGCTCACTTTGCTAAAACCTCCGAGACATTTAGATAAATTTGCTTTTTCCAAGATTGAGCCAGGTTGGTGTTATGCCATAGCAAGTTGAAAGTGCCATATCATCAAAGAGGATGGCAATATAAAGACGCTCAATCCGCCCTAGAACCTGTTCGGGCCCTAAATCCATGTACTATTGGCTAAGCAACGTAATTTCTATTTCCATAGCGGTTAGAGGACGCTCACGTAAACACAATGTTCTCATTGCTTTCAAGTTGGTTCATTGGATTCATGACATGTGCTATGCCTAAATCCAGCATGATCTGCAAAGCTTAATGAGGCATCGTAATTCAACTCAGCCACATCCCAGTTCTGTCATTTATTGGTATTCTCCCAGCGCAAGTCAAACGAGCGGCGGCGCACCCCGTTGCAAGCTGCGGGGTATTCGATAAAATAATGTAGTCGCATACCCACTCGCTTTTGCTTAATATTTATTTTTCTCTGTCTAAGGAGCCTTGAGCCGAGAAACGACGTTGCTCACTATGTTTAGACAATACCATATTTTATAGCGAATGTGCATAAAAGTGCGCTACCAAAGATGCCTAAGCCCAATCGAATGCTGTTGCCATTTTGAATAAACTATATTCCCTCTTTGAGCGGTATACTTTAGATGACATGGTAGATAATTTAATCACTTTCGCATCTTGCAAATACTAAGCCACATTCCTCATGGATAGCCTATTTGGGCAGCGAAATGGTGATAAGCTATAAAAGGGAATAGCTGTGGGTACTTTTAAGTAGCAGTTTCCTATAATAATGATACATATAGCCATGATAACTATACCTACCTATTTTTAATTTGGCCTCGAATAGCGAGAGCCGAGAGGGAAAAAAGACTTAAGTATCCAACTAGCATTGCTAATGAGTAAGCGATTATGGCATTTACAGCGTTCCATCCTAATATATAAGCCAAGTATATACTGCCCGCCGAAAGAAGCAATCGACCTCCACTCCATATGATTGCTAAATCCTGTCGTTCCATGATGCTAAATGTGTAGGATAAAGGACCTGTCACGAATGCACTTAGGTACATGGCCGCCATTATCTGAGCGTATATACCAGCCTGTTGCCATTGATCGCCAAAGACGAGATAAAAAAGCGAAGGCCCCGTTATCATTACGACAATGGCTGGAATAATACCTAAGGCTGCCAGTCGCTTTGCTACCGAGTAAAAAAGTCTCTGTAGGCCCTGAATATCTGTCCGACCATCCAGAGCAGCACGACTCAAGTAGACTTGAGAAACCGAAATGCCAATGAGATTTAGAGGAATTCCAAAAACTTTCTGCGCCAGGGAAAATTGGCCAACAACTTGGGTGCTGTAGAATGCAGAGAGTAGTAGTATGGGTATCTGTAGGCCAAGCGCATTAAGAAGAGCAGCGATGCTTGAGAAAAACGGAAATCGTCTATAACGTACGGCTATATAGCGTATTTGACGGGGACATACCGATTTTATAATGTGTGCATCATTCTTTTGTGCTAGGGCAGCTAATGTGGTTATACCCGCAGTTTGGCCAACTATATGTCCGACTAGCAACCCTAAAGGATTCAACTTTAAAAGTCCTAAACCAATTTGTGTAATAACCGACCCTATCCCTTGGTTAAACTTTGTTTGCGCAATTCGGGGGAATGCCTGCTTACGCACTGCCCAATAGTTGAGCGCATTGTAAGTCCCAGCCATTGCTATCCCTAGCGGCAACAGCCAGAGATATGATTGGAGCGTGAGAGCATTCGCCCAGCGCATAATTTGGACCCCAAAAATGCATGTCCCTATACCTACAAGAAGGCTCATAAACATCACAATGCACAAGGAAAGTACCAACAGATTTGCCGCATCCTCATCCTTTTCGGGCAACGGGATCGCTAGCTCATAACTCCAGCTAGCCACTACAGAAAGGATCCCCAAAATAGAAGTATAAACAGCCAATACCCCGAAATCTTCTGGAGTATAGAGCCGAGTAAGGATGGGGGACGCTAAGACAACGATAAGCTGCCCCAACGCCGTGCCTCCAGCAAGTACGGCGACGCTCCGCGCAAACCGACCTCTAGGCAGGACTAAGTCCATTACTCTTTTAAGCCAGATTACTGTAATAACCCATTCCCTCTTTTGTTGCACCTTCTAAACGTCGCCTTAAACGCTCGGCGTCCGGTACGATTATACATATTGCTTCCCGGCCATCGCCATAGGGCTAGGATGTCTCCTCCCCTGCGCAGGCGCATAGCCCTGTCTAGATAATCCTCTCACGGTTACAGCCTGCGAGCGTGTTCCATTCTGTCTTCACCGTCTCAGCCTACTTCGTTTCCTCACACAAAGTCAAACAGAGCACCTGTAGAAAAAGGGTCTCCTTCAGCACTCCACTGAATCTGTGAGGATCAACTGAGCATTCTTCTCGAGCACGAGCTAGCCTCTGCCATATCTAAAGTGTTTATCGCAATTCATTATAACAATAATGATTAGATAAAAATCTATTTATCCAATATTTCGCGTAACTTGAACTCCTAGAGAACTCGTACCAAGATTTTGTGATGGTTTGTTTCATTTCCTCTAAATTAGAAGGAAATGATAGAGACAGCACTCGTTTTATAGATTTCCAGATGAATTGTTCTGGATTCAGCACAGGAGAATATGGCGGCAAATAAACGAGGTATATGCCAAGATCTTTGGCCTTCTGCTTTACAAGGTCACTCTTATGGGACGGGAATCCGTGAGAAAAGCATATCAAATTTTTCCCCTAAAATTTTTATCAGCTGGAAGATAGACAAATCTACATCAAACTGGTCCTTAATCACTTTCTGGACTTCCTTTGTAGTCCAGTAGTCTTTGCTTTTCAGAATTTCTTTGAGCTTAGTCGTTGACGGGAGATCATTCGTCTTCGGTTAGGATTAGAATCATAATAAATCATGGTAGATCCAAGAGTTTAGGTGCCCATTTGTGAGATCTTAATACGGTGACTGGCAATTGTATGGCAAGGAAAATATTTGTAAATTATATATAATATGATTTTTGTATATGTAATTCTGCTCTTAACCGAAGACGAATGGACGGGAGATAAAGTATCCAATTTTTCGCCTGCGTCACATGAAAATCGCCATCGAACGCAGGATAATTCCAGACATTGCCTTTGGAAACTGCGTAAATTATCTCCTGTTAACCCCTTAATCATTTTTTCTTTATCTAGCTTCGGCGGTCTGCCAGTTCTTGTTTCCTTATCTTTTAATCCTTCATATCCGTCAGCATTCCATTTCGTATCCAAACATATCCTGTCGATAAGTTTAGCCCACAAATCTTACTTGCTAGATCATAGCTTATGCCACAGTTCGATATTTCGTTGAGGAATATAAGTCTGGGTTTGACACGAGCGTCTGTTTCTGTGGGTAGTCTCTTTTCTGTCTGTGTTTAGCTCACATTAATCAGTATCAGCAAACCCCTTTCGCGATATCCTGCGTGAACCCTTCTAAAGAGCCGAATCCGGCTGCTGATATTGTTTTTCTCTCTTGAAGAGGTCGTTCGTCAGTGTGCCTTTATCGACTAAAACCGACATCGAGCGAGCTAATCGGGGGAGCTAAACACATACTCTTTTCTATTTCCTCACTATTCTTTACCAGAACTCGATCACCTTTCATATTTCATATTTAGGTCGTCTTATTATATCAACTTTCACAAAAGATTGTAATATCGTCCCCTCCGCATGGCCTGTACCAGCACTCTCATCAGGCCGACTTGGTGCCCTAACGGCGATAAGGATAATATTTACATCAGGCTCAGCCTCTTGAAGCTCGCTAGCAAAGGCTAATCGAAGCCTAACCTTTTTCGTCAAGGCCGCCTGGCTCACCTTTCGGATAGGACACATTCCTCCCGAATCATGGAACGCTTCTCTAGATCCTTGTATACACGCGTGATATGATGGTTGTGATAGGCTAAGGCCACTCCTGTGGTGACCCCAACATAGCCTATGCCTACCACCGTCAAACGCATCGAACGGTTTATTTTGGTCTCCATTCATCGGGAATGCTATTCAGCTGGCCTCCTTAAACCCACCCTAATGAATGCTGCAAATACACCGATCATCAAACTCAGCATTCCTGCAATTGCTATAATCAAAGTCTTCTTTGGCCATATGGGGGAAACCGGTTCTTTTACCGCCTGGATAATTTCGCAGTGCTTAAATAGAGTTAGTTGTTTTTGAAGGTCTGATTCGCGATCTAATAATGATGAATGCCGAGATTCCTCGTTCTGCAAATAACCTAATATATTTGAACTGCGTAATTCACCATCCTGCGAATTTCCTATATTCATTAATGCTCCCCGAGTTTGATTTATATCTTTTTCAAGAACAACCAGCATCCCTTGAGTGATAACTAATTGGTGAGATAGAATCTTTTTTCGCTCATTGTAACTATCTTCGCTTAGATTGACATAATGCCCTGCTATCTCATTAACAAGCGCCACGCCTTCCTGCGTATTCGGCGTTTCAACAGAGATCTGAAGAAGATTGTCAGTACCTCCCACGTTCCCAATTTTAATGCTATCTTTAAATGCTCCAAACTTATCTTTATCAATAGGCATCTTGGGATAGAGCTGTTCAAATACTTCTAATAAAAAGCTATCACTTAGCATGATGCTTTTTGCCGGTGCCTGGCCTGTGTAGGTGGGATCACCAAAATTGCCCAGTTCAATAATGGCGGAGACCTTGTATACAGGCGGTATAGCAAAACTTATCGTACCTGCGACCAGGACAGAAATCATAAAAATTCCAATAATTAAAAGGCGGCTTTTCCAGAGAACATTGATTATATCGCGCAAATCGATTTCATCTTCCACTATGCACCCTCCAACTGAATTAGTAACCTTAACTCCGCAAGATTGGGGAATAGCTATCTTAAAGATGGTTTCTTGCTATTGATGACCTGAAAACTATATTCCCTATAATAAGGAATATGCGGCTCGCTAAATCGATATTTTCTGGTCGTCTGCAATTATATATTCCCCACGTGATGCGGAGTTAAGGTTAATAAATATGTCACATTATTGCATCTAACGACAGCCATCTCTATCCACCATATTATGATACACATCCTGTCCTCATCCCACCATGTAATAGGCACTCGATGTCCAACTAAATCCCAATTGGCGCTATCTAGAGCGGATAGAGTATGCTCCCGTTAATTCTGATCACAATTAGCAGGTCCATGATAGAAAAGTTTGCACTTATCATCATGGGCCTGTCAGCAAAGAACAAAAACAGCGGTTTCTTACACTGCCTGGTTCCCGTCTTCCATCCAATGATATTATCCATCATCCCGATGATGCACATTAAAAGAACAGTACATACCTTAACTCCGCAATGATGGGGAATAGTTATCCTAAACCACGCCGATTGCTATCGATGGCTAGAAAATCATATTCCTCATTGTAGGGAATAGAGGATTTCAAAATCGATATGTTATAACCCTATGCGAGTATATATCCCCTACTTAATGCGGAGTTAAGGTACATAGAGCTCCAAGGAGAGGCAGGTAGTTTCTAGAGCCAATAAAATATTTCGATGCCTGCGTACACCAGCAGACCTACCGTAACTCCAATATCACGCAGATTCCGCCCATATAAGGAATCTCAGGCTTGCCCAGCTTACTCGTGTCTAGCCCATAAGTCCAGTCGCAAGAAAGCTCGCAATATACTGAAGTAGGCAATTCTCTCCATTAATCTCCTCTCATTGGCTTCAATAAATTAAGATTACCGTATGTGTTTAGCTCCTCCGAATAGCTCGCTCGATGTCGGTTTTAGTCGATAAAGGCACACTGACGAACAACCTCTTCAAGAGAGAAAAACAATATCAGCAGCCGGATTCAGCTCTTTGGAAGGGTTCACGCAGGCTATCACGAAAGGGGTTTGTTGATGCTGATTAAGGTGAGCTAAACACATACAGATTACCAAACCCTCATGCCCGATTGGGCACCCATGAGGTATGAAAATGGATCGGAATGCAGAGGCATCATATTCATATCAAATAGCATAGGAACTCGAATAAATATAATATCTACTCAATTTATATTAAAATTAAAGACCCTACCGCGTCACAAGCGGCCCCTCTTATCATTAACTCAATTCAGTGCCGATGTACTTTGCCATACTGCTACTGAGTCTTCCGACTATTGGAGGCATATCCGTCCTTCAGCCAGCTCTATATATGATCTATCTGTCAAACCTAGCTAAACCGTATGTGATCTAAATTCCACTATTTATGCTATTCGATCTGATTGCATCATTACGGTCAGCTATAACGGTCAAAGCAGTTTAGTCACAGACTGATCTATATTTTAGCATTCGCTTTGGCGTTCATAGCAATTGGCGGAGAAGTGCCCTGTATTGGACGGCATTGGAGAATGATCAGGCTGAGTGGGTGTGTAGATAATGGGAAGCCTGGCATTAAGGGGCATAAAAGCTATGCTTAAACCAAGGAGGGACTATAGCCGATACTTTTATTAATCCCTGTTTTCATCAAATCAAGATCGATTAGGAGCTGCCATGAGAACTAACCTATCCAAAGACCCAAAAGCATTGCTTTTGCTGATCTTCTGCATATCCGTGACTGTAAAGGCTTTAGTATCTCTCAAGTTCCAGGGGCCATATATCTTTTTAGATGAGGTGGCATATGCAAAAATTGCCGAGAACTTCTTTAGTTCACAGGGTTCTTCACTGCCACAATTTTACCCTTTTATATTATCAATTGCTTATATCTTCTCAAGGGAGCAGTCTGTGGCATATCATATTATTCTATTTTTGAATTGTATTTTATCAGCTCTTGCGGTATTTCCCTCATACATCATCTTGAACAAGTATTGCAGCAGGAATTATTCACTCATAAGCTCTCTAGCTATCGTCACGCTCCCTTCAATGACAATTTATAATTTTGCGATAATGGCTGAAAACCTATTTATCTCCCTATTTATATTTTCATTATGGTTCTTAATCGAGGCATATGAAAAGAAGCGACCTGTATGGATTGCTCTGGCTATATCTTCTGTACTCTTGATTTTTTTGACAAAGCGTACGGGAGTATTTATGGTTTTAGGGTTGCTCGCATCATTCGTTCATTATGAAATCGGTGGGATATCCATCAAGGATGGAATATCCAAAATCAATAAAGCTGAAATTGCCTTTTCAATGGGGCTATTAATCCTCTCAGCAGTGGCGACATATGTCATTCTTAATACGAAATCTAATTTATATCATTTTATGATAGGAGAGATTTTTCTTTTCAACATGTATATTCCGCGAGTCTTAAGTATCTTTTCGGATGTATCCTCGTTGATCAGCTTTTTATCTCTTTTTGCCCATGAGATAGAGTATTTAATCATGACTACCTATTTTGCTACCTTCGTTATAATGGCATTGTTTATCATAATTTTATTTTATAAATCACACTCAAAGGAGATTCCCTCTTCAAGCTGGTTCGATTTATCTTGTCTTAAGGGCGACCGTGCTTTGAAATCATCCTTCATCTATCTTTTGGTCTCCGGTTTTATCCTGGTATTTGTAATTGCTGCAAATATGTATATCTCCGTATCACGCCTCCCAGAAGGATATGACTATATCCTTATGACCAATCGGGCCGATATGGAGCTTTTGGGAAGATATGTAGATCCCCTGGTCCCTGCCATATTCCTATTCGGCTTGATCGGCCTGGATAGAATGCGTCTGGCCAGGGAAGATTCTAAGCTGAAAATCATATCTGCTATTGCAGCAGTTTTCATCCTTCTGAGCTTAATATTTGCAGTTAGCTTTCCATACTACGCAAGCAAGGGGCCGGATATTCTAACAATAAATTATACCAAATATTTAGCTACTATAATCCCCTTGTGGGCAATAGCACCCCTTGTATCAGCGATTTTCTTTTTGTGTCTATATTTACGCATTATTGATAATAGGTTTAAATATTTATTCCTCGTTTCTATTATATTATTTTCAATAATCACCACAGCATCCACCGTTGAAAGAACTACACTTCCTGCTTCTACATTCTTTACAAGCCAGAATTCTATAGGGATCTACCTGGAAATGCACTCAAATGATAGCTCTATAGTTCTTATGGATAATGAAGACGACAGAAGAGATCCAATAATGATGTCTCTAACTAAATTCTGGACCCATGCGAAGTTCGCCACTCGTTCAACCCCTGAAGATCCCTCAGGCGTGTATACAGATTATGCCAGGACCAGGAGCTACATAATATCCTCTAAGATCCTGCCTTATGAGCAGGTAGCATACTCTTCTAGGGGCTATCTATTATACAAACCAACAAAAATCAAAGACTGTAGATCCCTCTATGGATTTGATATGATCTCTGGATGGCACGACATGGAGCTCTGGAATGGCTTGCCCACTAGCTGGATGAAGGGCCAGGCAAATCTAACGGTGTATTCTGATAGGGATCTTCCAGCCACTCTGAGCTTTGATATGCTCAGCTTCCATACCAAAAGGGAACTTAAGATATATTATCAGGACAATCTTATTACTCTTGAGGATGTGCCCACCAATTTCGTCAAGGTGAACTTGCCTATTGATCTCAAGTACGGAGCAAACCGGGTATATCTCTATGCTCCAGAAGGGTGCATCAGACCTGTCGATATTCCTGCGCTCAACATCCCTGATGATCGGTGTGTAAGCTTCGCGGTCCAAAACCTCTCGATATCTCAAAGGATAGGGAATACGAGTCTGCCGCTCGTGAATTAGAGGCCTTGCAGTATATAAAAGGACAGAATCCTAGGAAATCGCGAAGAAGTCCGCCCAGGCATCCTGAGCTGCAAAGAGATGGCCAAATTATAACCCCCTGCCATGAATGTGAGGAGAATCCAAGCTATCACTGGGCGGATGGACAGCTCTTCTGCGCCGGGGATGAGCACTCCAGAGCTTCCGGCAGTGAGAAGGCACCTATCAGGTGGATGGGGAATTTATCTTACCCATTCATAGCCCGAACAATCGCCGAGGTAGGCTATGCACCTGGGGGAAAGCTTGCAAAACTCTCCGTCTATCTCCACGAGCAGTCCTTTCTCCAGCTTGGAGATGTGCTCTTGAAGCTCCTCATCGCTGAGTCCCGCATTCTCTCCAATATCTTCCAGCTTCCTTAGCTCAAAGCCTATGAAGCTCAGAATATCTTTCCTGATCTCATCCTCAAGGGCTTCCATCTCCAGGCGGTGAATTTCTCCAGGCTCCATTCGATCGCCACCAAAGCTCGACTTCTTAATCTAATATATCCACTGGCAGCTTATCTAGATTATGCAGGGCTTCTGGAATCGGAAAGATGCATCCATGACCGCGATTGTGCTCCTGGAAAGCTTATTAATCGGTTGAGCATCAGCTCTCATTTGAACCAATTGCAGTCCGGTTCGCACATGATCAACTTACGGGGGTTCTAATTTGAAGAAGCATGCAGGCATCATTATCATAATGGCGCTCATCTCGGGCCTGTCTCTTGCACAGAGCGATGGGAATGGAACAGGCAGCGGAAATGGAACTCAGATGGCATTGGCTGCAGAGACCGGCCAGCCGGCAGACGTGCAGGGCATCTGGTCAGCGGACTTAAACGGCGATCAGAAGGTGACCATGGTGCTTCACCAGAGCTCAAGCGAGGTCTATGGCTCTGCCAAGTCTGAGGAATCAGATCCCTGGAATGCAGTCGTGTCTGGGTCTATCGATGGAAGCCGGCTTGAGCTCACCATGACCTCATTTAAGGGCACGTCCCTTGTGTCAACGAAGCTTATGGGAACGATCTTAAAGGGGTCGCTGTCAGGAATATATCTTCAATCAGACGACCTGGGTGGGTACAGCAGCAACCTCTTTACGGCCACTCTGATCAATCCAGACACTTCTTCCTATTCCCCAGCCGAGATAGAGACTTCAAAATCATCACCTCAGGCGCAAGCACCTCAAACCGGGGCCCAGTCCCAGGCAGAATCATCTTCTCCTGCAAGCCCCGGTATAACAAGCGCAATAGCTCCCGTGCCTGTAACAGATACATCAAAGCCGGTGCAGCTGGGGAACACCTACAGAGATGTCCACTCCATAGCCAGCACAGTGCCCGGATCTTTGGGCGTGGGCTTCATAGGTGATGGGACCATGGGCGCAGGCGGCTCTTCAATGAGCTGAAGAGATGGTTCATCTCACCCTATTTTTATATATCATAAAGGCTTCTTGAAACTGCTTAAAACTGCCCAAACGCGGGCCTTATGCCTCCTCTTAAGGCCGTTGGTGTTGATCCCATGGGTGCCCTCACTTGCCATAAGATATACGATATAAGCGTGCTTCTTGGAGAGAGCAATGCAGACTACCCCGGAGATACCCCTTACTCCAGGAGTTTTGATTCATCCATAAAAGAAGGCGCCAGTTACAGCCTGTCCACTCTGATCATGAGCGCCCATGCCGGAACGCATATAGACGCCCCGGCTCACTTCATAGAGGATGGAAGGACCATAGACCTCTATCCCCCCTCCAGGTTCATCCTCAAAGCCTCAGTCATTCCCATAGAAGATAGCCAGTCCATAAAGCCAGAAGAGCTTCAGGGCCTGGAGATGGAAAAGGGAGAGGCCGTACTGTTCCAGACCCGGAACTCAAGAAGCGGCCTGTCCAGGAGCGGAAGGTTCTCTGAAGATTATGTGTACCTGAATGAAGATGCATCAGAGATCTGCATAAGCTCGGGGGTCGGCATGGTTGGCATAGACTGCGCCTCAATAGAGAGATATGGATTAGAAGGGGACCCTGTCCATCGCCGCCTCCTGGAGAATGATGTCCTCATACTGGAAGGACTGGACCTGGGCGGTGTGCCTCCGGGGAGATACTACCTCTCCTGCCTGCCTCTACGGATCAAGGGCGGCGAGGCATCACCAGTCAGGGCAGTTTTGTGCCCGGTGGAGTGAGAGATATATGGATTCCATATTCAGGGCGGCAATTGAGGGCATGAGCCAGGCCGTCTGCATCTGCGACCTCCGGGGCCAGGTGCGGTATATCAATCCTGCTGCTGAGAGGCTGACGGAGTGCAGCCATGATCTGGCTGTCGGCAGGGGCTGGAGCGACCTCTTTTCAGAAGCCTTGGGACCTGTTGGCTTAAGAGCAGTCGATACCGCTCTGGCCAGCGGCAATGACCAGACCTTTAATGTCAGAGGCAGCCGCTGCGACCTGTTGATATCCATTTCATCAATCAGAGAAGGCTTCAAGCCGTCTGGCATGATGATCTCTGTACAGGCCGCCAGGTCCTCATGGAAGATGCATTACCAGCTCCTGGAAAAGATTATGGACAGCATTCCAGCCCCGCTCTTCTTTGAGGATGCCAGTGGAGTCTACCAGGGCTGCAATGCAGCCTTTGAGAGGCTCCTTGGGACTGAAAAGGACAGGATAATAGGAAAGACGGCTTTTGAAATCTATCCCAGAGAGACGGCAGAGGTGATCAGGGAGAAGGACCTAGACCTCCTGCAGCATCCTGGGACCCAGATCTATGAATCGCACTTCCAAAGCGCGGACGGGACCAGGAGAGAGGTGATCTACAGCCGGGCCACATTCTCTGGCACCGGAGGCAGGGTCGCAGGACTGGTTGGGGTCATCATAGATATTACAGACAGAAAGCACTCTGAAAAAGAGGTAGTGGCGCTCAAGCGCGAGATGGAGTTCGTGCTTGGAGCCACCAAGACCGGCCTGGACATAATCGATCCTGAGTTCAATATTCGCTACATAGATCCTGAATGGAAGAAGGTCTATGGAGAGCCCCGAGGCAGGAAGTGCTTTGAGTATTTCTTCGGTCGTGGATCAATCTGCCCGGGCTGCGGCGTCGAGCTTGCCTTAGAGACTAAGAAGGTGGCAGTCACTGAATCAGTACTTTGCAGAGAGGGAAACAGGCCCATTCAGATAACAAGCATACCTTATCAGGATGAGCAGGGAAAACTGCTGGTGGCTGAAGTCAGCATAGATATTTCCGAGCGCAGGAGGATTGAAGAGGAGATAAGAAAGAGAGATCGCTTCCTGGCAGGGGTGGCTGTGGCCACAAGCCAGCTTCTGACCACGCCCGACCGCATATTTGCAATAAACCAGGCGCTCGAGATACTGGGATCTGCAGCGAATGTGGACAGAGCCTACATCTTCAAGAACCATGATCAGGACGGCCGGCGCCTCGCAAGCCTCGCCTATGAGTGGTCCAAAGACCCGGCCGGATCGAGGCTTGGCAGGCCCGAGATGCAGAACTTCGCATACGACTCGGTCAGCCCCGCCTGGTACGAGATGATGATCAGGAACCGGCCTGTAAGGGGGCTGGCAAGAGACTTTCCAGACCTCGAACGCCATAACCTTGAGGCCATGGGAGTAACCTCCCTCCTCATAGTGCCAATAATGGTAGAAGGCACTTTCTGGGGCTTCATAGGCCTGGACGATTGCAGCAAAGAGCGCCAGTGGACCTGGTCAGAGGTCTCAATACTCCTGACCGTGGCTGGATCTATAGGCGGGACCATAGCTCGTGAGATGGCCTATGACCGGCTGAGGAATGCTCACCAGAGGCTTTTGTCCATAATCGAGTTCCTGCCTGATGCCACATTTGTGGTGGACAGGGATAAAAGAGTGATAGCCTGGAACAGGGCCATAGAGAAGATGACGGGCGTAGGCAAGGAAGAGGTGATGGGAAAGGGGGACCATGCCTATGCACTGCCGTTTTATGGGGAGTCCCTGCCCATGCTTGTAGACTTAATAGGCGTCAGAGACCCCGACCTGGAGTCGAGGTACCAGTACCTGGAAAGGAGGGGAGATACGATATACGGCGAGGTCTTCGTGCCGACGCTCAATTATGGAAAAGGCGCATTCTTGTGGGCCAAGGCATCTCCACTCATAGACGACCAGGGCGATCTGATAGGGTCTGTGGAGTCAATAAGAGACATCACTGACAGGAAGATGGCCGAGAAGGAGCTTCACAAAAGAGACATACTCCTGGCAGGAGTGGCAGTGGCGGCAAACGTGCTCCTCACTGCCGGGGACTACAGCCTGGGAATGAGGCAGGCTTTAGAGATACTGGGCCTCTCTGCCGAGGTCGACAGGGTCTACATATTCGAGAACCATGAGATAGATGGAAGGATTCTCACCAGCCAGAGGTTTGAGTGGTCCAGAGAGGGCGTACCTCCCCAGATAGACAACCCGGCACTCCAGGACCTCTCTTACCAGGAGGCATGCCCCAGATGGCTCGAACTCCTCAGGGCAGGAGAGCCTGTAAGCGGCCTTGTCAGGGAGTTCCCGGACCAGGAGAGGCAGATCCTGGAGCCTCAGGGCATAGTCTCAATGCTGATCGTGCCCATATCTATTGAGGGCAGGTTCTGGGGGTTCATAGGCTTTGATGACTGCAGCAAAGAGCGAGCCTGGACCAGGTCTGAGGTCTCCATATTGACGGCCTCAGCCGGAAGCATTGGAGCGGCCATCATCCGCAAGGCCTCGGAAGAAGCCCTCAGGGAGACGCGGGACTACCTTGAGAGCCTGATAGACTACGCCAATGCACCAATCATCGTCTGGGACCCCTCTTTCAGGATAACCAGGTTCAATCATGCCTCTGAGCGCCTGGTCGGGCGCGCCTCTGGAGAGGTGCTGGGAAGGCACCTTGAGATGCTCTTTCCAGGGGAGAGCAGGGACGAGTCCATGGCCTATATCCAGCGCACACTCTCAGGCGAGAGATGGGAGGCTGTGGAGATACCTATACAGCGCACTGATGGGACTGTCAGGATAGTCCTCTGGAACTCTGCAGCCATCTACAACAAAGAGGGCACTGAAGTTGTTGCAACCATTGCTCAGGGCCAGGACATAACCGAGAGGAACAAGGCCGAAGATGAGGTAAGACGTCTGACCAAGGCCCTGGACACCATGCCATCGGGCATAGTCCTATCAGATTTTGATGGTGAGGTTGAGTACATCAATCAGGGGTTCATGGACCTGATTGGAATCAGCGATAAAAGCCAGATCCCGGGATCCAGGATATCTTCATTTACAGATGAAAATGGCAACAAAATAATCGATGATGAGATCGTGCCCATACTGATCACAGATGGCCAGTGGCGCGGCGAGATGCCAATAAAGAGAAGAGATGGTTCAATCTTCCCCGCAGAGGTGATCACCTCTGCAGTCCAAAACGGCCAGGGAAAGCCTGAGTATGTCATAGCCAGCTTCAATGACATATCCAAGAGAAAGATCATGGAGGCCGAGCTCTTGAAGGCTAAAGATGCAGCTTTGGCCGCAGCCCAGGCCAAGTCAGAGTTCCTGGCCAATATGAGCCACGAGATTCGCACGCCCATGAACGCCATAATTGGCATGACCGGCCTGATGCTTGGCACTGCCCTGACCCATGAGCAAAAGGAGTACGTGGAGACTGTGAGGTCCTGCGGCGACTCTCTTTTAGAGATCATAAACGATATACTGGACTTCTCAAAGATTGAGGGAGGCCGTCTCGAGATTGAGATGCAGCCCTTCGACCTGGCCGAGTGCCTGAAGTCCTCCATGGACCTCGTGGCTGCAGAAGCCTCAAGAAAAGGGCTCGACCTGTCTTACACCATGGGACCGGAGGTTCCAGAGGTGATAGTGGGTGATGTGACAAGGCTTCGCCAGGTGCTGGTCAATCTGCTCACAAATGCAGTCAAGTTCACAGATAAAGGCGAAGTCTCAGTCAACATATCCTCTAAGAAAAAGAACGGGCGCCACGAGATCCTCTTTGCTGTTGAGGACACGGGCATAGGAATATCCGAGGAGTTCCTGGACAAGCTTTTCCTATCTTTTTCCCAGGTCGATGCCTCTACCACCCGCAGGTATGGGGGCACGGGCCTGGGACTGGCCATTGCCCGGCGCCTGGTGGAGATGATGGGAGGCAGGATCTGGGCCCAGAGCACACCTGGTCTTGGGTCCAAGTTTTACTTCGTGATTGAAGCCACAGGCACTGATGCCGGGAGCGCTGTATGCTACAGGCCGGATCTGGCAGGAAGGAAGGTGCTGGCCATAGGCGAGAGCAGCCAGGCAGTCTCGGACCTGGCCAGGTCCTGGTCAATGCTTCCTCATGCGGCTTTGTATTCTGATGGAGAGGCGCTGCAGGACCTGGAGAGGGACCTGGAGAGGTACGATGCCCTCGTAGTGGATGTTGAGAACGAAGATCTAAAAGAGCTTGCCTCCAGGGCCAGGAAGCAACGTGGATTGCCCCTGATCGCCCTGATCTCAACAGACGAAGAATTAAAGGGCCTGGATTTCTCAGCAGCAGTTGGAAAGCCGGTAAAGGCCTCCGCCCTCTATAATGCATTCATGTCCATCTTTTGCGGGCGCAGGCATGCATCAAGTATGCCGGCTGTCATAGACTCAACCATGGGTGAGCGCCATCCGTTAAAGATCCTGGTGGTTGAAGACAACCTGGTCAACCAGAAGGTGGCAGTGAGGATGCTTGAGCGCATGGGCTACAGGGCAGACATTGCATCCAACGGTCTTGAGGTGCTCCAGGCACTGGAGAGGCAGCATTATGACCTGGTCTTTATGGACATCCAGATGCCTGAGATGGACGGCCTTGAGGCTACAAGGCGCATCCGTGAGCAGGTGCGCTATCAGCCCTATATCATAGCCATGACCGCCCATGCCCTGGAGGGCGACAGGGAAAGGTGCCTTCAGGCAGGCATGGACGACTACGTCTCCAAGCCCGTGAAGATAGAAGAGCTCCAGCATGCCCTGGAGTCGAGCCTGAGTCACATCGTGCCTGAACCTGCATTAGATCAGATGGTCATTGAGGGACTTAGGAGACTTCAGATGGATGGCGAGCCAGATATAATCGAAGAGCTAGGAGAGCTATTCCTGGAGAGGGCGCCTGGCAGGATTGAAGCAATGCATCAGGCCCTGGAAGACAGAGAACCTGAAAAGCTCAGCCGCGAGGCCCATAACCTGAAGTCCAGCAGCGCAAACGTGGGGGCCATGAAGCTCTCGGCCCTGGCCAGGGACCTTGAGACTATGGGCAGGTCGGGCGACCTGACGAGGGCTCCAGGCCTCATCAGCCAGGCTGAGGCAGAGCTTGGAAGGGTCAGGCTGGCCCTTGAAGAGGAGATGAAGAAGGGGTGCGGGCCGATGCCCTGTTCAGATCCTGGTCTGGATTCAAATTGAGCCTCACCTATTTGCCTTCAGCATCTGTTGATACGGATCCCGCCAGGGCGAAGTTTGCAAGGAGAGCCTCGAGCTGTATCCTCTCGTTTGCGCCCTCAGTCAGCCTGAAATCTATCTCTCCTATCCTGTCTATCAGCTTGACCTTCTCCCTCTCTGGCAGGTCCATGCCAAGCATCGCCCTGTGGATCTGGATCACAACATCATCGCCTGAAAGGCCTTTGGACAGAAGGAGGTCGTCTAGCAATGACCTGGCATCTGCGAACTTTCCAGAAAGGGCGGTCCTTATCAGCACTCTTATCTCCTCGGGCTTGGCAGTGGCAGTGATCTGGTAGATCGTCTCCTCATCAACCTTGTCGCCCATGAGAGCTGCTGCCTGCAGGGCATTTATGGCCTTCCTCATATCCCCTCCAGCCACGTACTCTATGGCTGCCATCCCGCCGTCTGTTACAATCAGGTTCTCATTCTCGGCGATGTACTTTATCCTCTTTGATACCGCCTGAGGCGAGAGCGGCTTGAACCTGTAGACAGCGCACCTGGACTGGATGGGCTCTATGATCTTTGATGAGTAGTTGCATGACAGGATGAACCTGGTGGTGGCGCTGTACCTCTCCATAGTGCGCCTGAGAGCAGACTGGGCGTCGTTTGTCAGGGCATCGGCCTCATCCAGAAATATTACCTTGAAGTCGGCTTCGCCAAGGGGCGCCATCCTGGCAAAGTCCTTGACCTTATGCCTGATGATGTCTATGCCGCGCTCGTCAGAGGCATTGAGCTCAATGAAGTTGTTCCTCCATGAGTCGCCAAAGATCTCCTTTACTATGGCTATTGCCGCGGCGGTCTTTCCAACGCCCGGCGGCCCTGAGAAGAGCAGATGGGGCAGGTTCCTGGTCTTGACATAGGATTTTAATCTTTTAATTATCTCGTCCTGGCCCACTATGTCGTCTAAGGCCTCAGGCCGGTACTTCTCTATCCAGATCTCCTCTTTTATAACGACCCCTCCTTGGAGGTTCTGGGCTATACTTGGGCGATTGTCACAAAAAGGTTTCCAGCCCGATGAAAGATGCAAAGCATTTGGTAATCCTAGTACACTAAGGCTTAAATAAGACCACATTTCCCTGAGAAGGGAGCGCTCTATTGGGCTTCAAATCCAGATCATGGGTGCTTCTTGGCAGATGCCCCCAGAAGCGCAGGGCGTAGTTCTAACAATCGATAGCATCAGCACCACCAAAACGAATAGAATGGAGACTGCAACCATATCGCTTGCTTCCTTGTATATTGGAGGGAGACTATTAACTAATTTTGAAACCAGCTCCCTGGGATGTAGGGTTTTTGAAATTGAGACACGACCCTGGGTGCACGGCTGAATTTCAGGCCTATCTCTGCAGCTCGACGAACAACTGGCCCTCTTTTACTTCTGTTCTATAAACTCGCAGGGGCACATTCGCCGGTCCTCTCAAAACTGATCCGTCTGTGATTTTGAACTGGGAGTAGTGCCAGGGGCAGGTGAGAACCTCACCTTCCAGATAGCCCTCGGCCAGGGGAGCGCCAGCATGGGAGCACCTACCTCCCAGGCAGTAGATCTGACTTCCCAAGTTTACGACCAGGATCTCCTCTTCTTTGAGATCGAACTGCTTCATCTCTCCAGGGGGGATGTCCTCGGTAGCGCAGAGCCTCAGGTACATTCTCATCGCTCCTTTAGCTCAGAGTTAAGCACTGCAGAAGATATCTCCTGCTGCTTCTCTAAATACTCGCAGACGGCGATGACAAACTCGGCGTGGCTCCATATCAGAGGCGATACCGAGACGGGCATGCCAGTGTAAGGGTGGATCTGCTCTGCCATCACCCCCGATGACAGGGAGTGTCTTGCAGCCCAGGTGAGCAGCCCCATCCCCTCCTTTAGCTCTACCAGGCTCGCTGCGCGGGCGATATGCCACCTTGCCAGCCAGAGGGTGGAGATGAACCATGGGTTTCCTGGAACCTCTTTGGAGACCCTCTGGTACTCATCGTTCTCGTACCTGGCCAGGCCCCCAACTTGCGTCCTGATCCAGAGCCTGTCCCGGATAGAGTTCATGGTCCCCTCTACAGCCTTCTCAGAGGCATCGAAGCCTCCATAGAGGAATACGGCCGATGCAGAGCTGTCCACGGCCAGGTCACGCGAGCCGTCTGAATGGACTGCTTGAATGAACCTGTTGCTCTCAGGATCGTAAAGATGTTTTAGCATGGCCTCTCTAAGATTTGCTGCGGCCCTGCTCAGGGTTTCATAGCGCTCTCTGTCGTAGATGACCTTCCTAAATTTGGCCGCCGCGTTCAGAGCAGCATAGACTGTCGCTGCAGTCCAGGTGAACACACCCCACCTCTCCTCCCAGAGGTCGAAGCAGGGCCTGGGGAGCCCAGTATCCGGGTCAAGGTAGTCCAGGAGAAAATCTGTTGTCTTCAGGATCAGGTTGGGAACGCTTTCCAGGAACTCGATGTCCCTGTACTTCTGGAAGTGCCTCCAGAGGGCATAGAGAACAAGGGCAGTCTCGTCCTCTTCGATAGGAAGCATCCCCTTCGAGCCTGCTGAGGGCAGCCAGCTGCTGCCGACAGATCCATCCGGGGAGTACTTGTGATGGAAAAAGCCCTCCTCGTCTATGACGAAGTTGCAGAAACGGAAGAAGCGACTGCTGGCCTCTCTGAATCCTGCCATGTCGAAGGCCATGGCGGCTATGGCTCCATCTCGCGTCCAGATATAGGAGTAGGTATCTCTGTTAAATTGCATTATATCCGAGTCGCAAGAGGCTATTATTCCACCCTGGCGGTCGGCATGGCTGCGCATGATGAGCAGCGAGTTCTTGTAGGCTCTGATTATCTCTTTGGGCAGGATGCTGAGGTTGACCTCTTTCTTGTTCACCCAGGCAGCCCAGTAGTTCTCCGTCTGCAATAGGAGCTGCTCTACTCCGGTCTTCAACACTTCGGCGTCCAGATCTACGACCTCTTTGAGGCTTTTGCCGCAGGCGATCCAATAATAAAGAGTTCCTCTGGACTTTGCAAGGAGGTCCAGATCGAAGGAGACTGCCGAATCCACTGACCCCTGGGCTATGGAATTGCCGCTTAGAACTCCGTCTTCGGCATCCTTCCAGGTGCCTTCCCTGCCAGGCAGCTCCTTGTAGCCGGTGGCAAACTGGTAAATCCCAAGGCCCTTGCTTGTGACCCCGTCGACCAGAAAGTAACGTCTGCGTTTGTAGTGAATGACAGCGTTTAAGGAGGGCTCATGCATTACGGTGTCCCCTACAGCATCGCCATAGATGTGGAAGTCGTGGGTGAAGAAGATTCTGATTTTTCTAGGGGTTTTTGCGAGGTTGCTAACCATCACTTTTCTTAAGAATACATCACTGAAACTGTCTACGGCATCGTTGGTCTCGATCTGGATGCCAAGGCCAGGATGACTGGCCCGGCTCCTGCTCACCAGGGTCTCGGGCATATATTTCGTTTCCCTCTCCCAGCCGGTATCCAGCCATCGAAACTCGCCGTCCGCCCATATTCCCATCTTCAGCTCATGTCCTGAGAGATGGTTCTCCAGGCCCACTTTTGGGTAGAAGAAGTCCCTGACGTTCATGCTGCTGTCAAAGGCAATGGCCAACCGGCCGTTGCCCACCACGGTTTCTCTGGGCATCCTTTTTCCTCGAAAGAGCTTGTAGCGACAAAATCATGTTATTAATAGTATCTTGCCAAGTATAAAGCTGCTTTTATCGTCCACTTCGGAAGAATTATATAAAAAGGGTGGATACATCTTTCTAAGGGAGAGAAAAATGCAGGCGGAAACCGAGGTTACGCAGGTTCTGTCTAGAACCAGAGATGTCCTGTCCGTGAGGTTCGCCAGGCCAAGGGATTTTGACTACCAGCCAGGCCAGTATATGTTCATAACCCTGAGAAGCAAAGGCGAGCAGAAGACAAAGCACCTTACCATCTCCAGCAGCCCTACTGAGGATTTTCTCGAAGTTACAAAGAGGCTGACTGGCCATGAGTTTTCCAATGCTTTGGGGGCAGCAAAGGCCGGGGACAGGGTCATGATCCGGGGACCTTACGGAGACTTTACATTTCAGGGAGAGCACGATAGGGTCTGCATGCTATCAGGAGGCATAGGCATAACTCCTCTGAGAAGCATGATCCGTTACTCGACGGATAAAGGGCTGAGTGCGAGAATAGTCCTGCTCTACTCTAACAGCCACGAAGACGAAATCGTCTTCGGAGATGATTTGGAGAGCATGGCGAGGCAGAACCCTAATCTCAATGTCGTGAATACAATAACCAAGCCAAGCCCGGCCTGGAAAGGACTTAAGGGGAGAATAGACCGGGATATGATAGTCCGGGAGGTGCCAGACTACGCCAATCATGTATTCTTCACCAGTGGCCCTAGAAAAATGGTGGATGCCATACTGGCCTTGCTTAAAGACTTAGGCCTACCGGAAAACCAGATCAAACAGGAGTACTTCCCAGGGTACGATTGATGCTTAACTAGCACTGGTGATCTGACTGAACAAGGCTTAAGTTCTTAAAATCCTTAAAGGATATCATGGCCTTGGACTTCAGGACTCTCGTAGTGATGAATATAACAGTACAGGTTATACTGGCGCTGGCACTTGCAGGGTCTATCTATCTGGCAAAAAAAAGGAGCTTAAAGGAGCACTGTAAAGCTATGAGGATCATAGTTCCTGTGCAGATCCTGGCAATCCTTGGCATAATGCTGCCTGCCATGAGCAGCTATACGAATATGCCGGCAGGCCATGCCGTACCGGGATATGAGGTCTTTATCCACCACGCCTTGGGCCTGGGAGTAGTCGTTATCTGGGTTTACATAAATCTGGTCTTTCTGAGATACGTGAAGCCCTTTTTAAGGTTAAAGCCCACGATGCAGATGGCAGCAGCTTTCTGGATACTATCACTCATCCTGGGTGTGCACATATACTCGCAGCTCTATGCAACAAATTCCGGAGGATCTTTTCTTCCGGATCCACAAGAAAGTGCAACTACAGCTATCGAAAATGTATCACAGCTGAACATATCAGGGATGGATAGTCTGCCGGTTTTGCAGGAGCAAACCGTATCTGTAGAGATCAAGAATTTCATCTTCGATCCAGATGCAATCACTGTCCCCGTTGGAACTACCGTCATCTGGACTAACCTAGATTCAACTCCTCACACGGTTACCAGCATAAGCGGCATATTCGATTCGGGCGTCATGGATCAAGGCGAGAATTTCAGCTACACCTTCCATGATCCAGGAACCTATGACTACTACTGTTTGATTCATCCCTATATGAAGGCTAAAGTTATCGTGACACCTTCTAGAGGACCTAGACCTGCCGCGGCTGGTGTGAGTCAGGTAGAAGACGGCCGGGCAGAAGAGAGCCAGGCGGAAGAGAGCAGACCTGCAGTCAATCACGGGCAGTCAGTTTTGGTAGAGATCAAGAAATATGCCTATGATCCCAATTCAATTACTGTGCCTGTCGGAACTCACGTGGTCTGGAGGAATTTTGACTCTGTTCCTCATACGACAACCAGTACAAGCGGCATATTCGATTCGGGCGTCATGGAACAGGGCAAGAATTTCAGCTATGCCTTCCAGGATCCAGGAACCTATGACTACTACTGCATGATCCATCCCTATATGAAGGCTAAAGTTATCGTAACGCCTTCTGAAGGGATTCAACTTGATACGGCAGAGGCGAGCCGGGCGGAGGCGGACTCAAAGCCAGTGTCATTGGCTGAACCCGGCAGTAAGATATCCATAGTGCCGATATCGACAACTTCACCCCAGCCGTCTACAAGAGTAACAGTAGACCTCTTGGCCAAGAATATGATTTTTGATAAGGACAAAATCACAGTCATCGCCGGGTCGAAGGTGTTTATCAACTTCGTCAACCTGGACGTCGGAGTGCCTCACAACTTCGCTGTATATACGGGTCCAGAGGCTACAAGAACCATCTTCCAAGGACGGGTGGTGATCGGCCCTTCAAAGATCACCTATGCATTCGACGCGCCTGTCGATGAAGGCATATATTTCTTTAGATGCGATGTTCACCCAAAGGTCATGACAGGCCAGTTTTATGTCGTATCTTCGGATATCCTCGAGTCTTCACAGGCTAGAACAACCCGCCAAAGCCAGCCTGAGATGGACATGACTGATTCAGGCACAGCAGCTACAATGCGGAATGAGAATGCTCAAAACCGGTCTACTGCCGCCCCTCAAAGCGTTACTGTAGATCTGGTTGCGGAAAATATGGCCTTTGATAAGAGCACAATAACAGTACCAGCAGGAGCTAGAGTTACTGTGAACTTCAATAACCGGGACAGCGGTGTCCCTCATAACTTTGCTGTATATGAAACTGAGGCTGCGGAGAAGGTTATCTTCCTTGGGCAGATAGTGACTGGCCTTGCGAACGCCGAGTACACTTTTGATGCGCCAGCTGTATCTGGTACCTATTTCTTCAGGTGCGACGTGCATCCGACGCAGATGACAGGCAAGCTTATAGTAAAGTGAAAGACAGGGCCCACCCTATGGGCCTGCGGAGGATCACAAAGAAAAACGGAGCTGAGGGCATTACTTCCTGCCCATCAGCCCTTTAGTCCAGCGCTGGACTGCCTCTGCGCCCCTGGTGCAGAAGAAGTTGCTTAACAGCCCCATATCCGCTGTCACTGGGCAGCCCGGGCAGAGGCAATCTACCTCCTGGGAGATACAGATGAAGCTCGTGCCGTGGATGCAGAAGAGGCGTTCCTGAGCATTTTTAGCGCAGTCTGTGTAGGTCGGACAGTCGGGGCAGATGCACATGCCCGTCTTCTCCTTGACCATCTTCATCCTCTCTGCGGCGGACATCTTGCTCATCATCATCATAATAGCATTTTCGAACTTATCCATTCAGATCATCCATGGAAAATATGATCCTTCAACATATTTAAAAATGTACTTCTCTTTTAAAGAATGCATCACATCATAAACCCATAGCTATTTCATCGGAATGCATACACGACCCACAATCCAATGGCAAGAACTTAAAAGCGAACTTGATCGGCAAACCTGAACAGCGGCTTTATGAGCTCTAAATTGCATGCCTTTCAATTAAAAAAGGCATCGGTAGGAGGTCCCCAGAAGATCTCCTCCCCGGTTCAATGATGTGACTTATTCTTCTCCAGCCGCTTTTGGCTCAGTCAAGCCCTGAGGTGCAGTGAATAAGCTGGCACCAACATAAGCGATTGCTCCCAGTATGAGGCCTATGAATACCGGATGTATGGCCGGGTTTCCATAGAAGTTCCAGATCACCACAGACCCAAATGAGGCCAGAAGACCTGCCACAAAGCCAGTCGAGGTGCCCCGGTTCCAGTACAGGCCAAATATTAGAGGCACGAAGACGCAGCAGGCAATGACCCCCATGGACACAGAGACCAGCGGCACTATCTGAGCAGGCACGTCCCTGGCCATGAAGGCGGAGGCGGCGATTAATACGACTCCAAATACTCTGGTCAGAAGAAGCACCCTGTCATCAGAGATCTCAGGGCGCAGGAATCTCAGGGTGTCTGCAGTCAGAGAGGTGGTGGTCACAAGGACTATGGCGCTTATGGTGGACAGGGCTGCAGAGATGGCAGCCAGTAGGATGATTGCATCAAATCCCGGCGGCAGCAGCGACCTCGCCACGAAGGGTATCAGGGTGTCCGGGTTCTTTACGAAAGGAGCCAGCTGGTCAGCGCTGAATACTCCATAAGCAAACAGGCCGATGGAGAAGACGCTCAGTGCATATATGCCAATCGTCAGAGGTGCATAGACTCCTGCAAAGCGCACCACCTTCTCATTCCTGGCAGAGAAGATCATGATCAATAAGTCAGGCAGAGCCAGCAGCCCCAGGCTTATTGAGAAGGCCATGCCAAACGTCTTTTGCCAGGGGATTATGTAGCCGCTCATGCTTGTGGCAGCTGCTGGAATGTGGTCGAATATCGAGAGGCCGTGGCCCTGGTAGAGCAGAGATCCATAAATCAGTACGGCCCCAAAAAGCATCAGCACTCCCTGGAAGAAGCTAATCCAGATAATGGCCGGCAGGCCGCCTATGGCATAGTACAGTGCCACTATGAGCACTGCAATGATCAGTCCCTGGACATATGTAATTCCAAGCATTCCCTGGAAGAGGTTGGCGCATCCCTTGAAGATGGCCACCAGATAGACTGCATACATGACAAGCATGATCATGGCCAGAATCACCCTTCCAGAGGGCGAGCCGTACCTGCGCTCCAGGAGCTGGGGCACGGTCTTGGCATCGTACTTTTTGGCCATGGACCAGATCTTTGGAGCCATTATCCAGGCCAGGCAGGCGAAGGCTACGTGCATCAAGGTGGCAAATATGGTCCAGGGAAGGCCGCATACAAGGCCGTACCCGCCTCCGCCCAGGAATGATGCTGCGCTGAAGTAGGCTGCAGTGAAGGCAATGCCAATGACTGCCGGGTGCACTATGTTGCGGTCAGAGAGTACGAAACCCGATAGGGTCTTCTGCTTGAGCTTTATGGACAGAATCGCTATGAATGCTACATAGATCGCAAGCAAGATTTCATTGATCATTGTATCTCCTCAGCGTTATGAAGAACGTTATGGCAAACATGACCACCATAGAGGCCAGCAGGCCCAGATACAGCGCTTCTCCTGAGGAGATCACATCCCCTCCTGCAGCAGGCCGAAATGCTCAGAGTGTTCAAAGGTATCCAATGTAGTAGCCGCAAAGTTCAAGATCATCATTCCCTCTATGTACTAGACTATACACCATTGACCGAACTTGCGCTATGGATTAAAAGCCTTTCCCTCAATATGCAAGCGGAAGGGGCTGTCCCGGGCAGCAGAATCCGATAATAGGATAAAGGCAGAATTAGACTATATCAGAGGCAGTACCGATCTGGGAGTACCATTGCCGCCAATCTGTTCAGGCATAAGTCCTGTGGGGTGCGTATGAAGCAGTTGATTTATCTCCGTGGGTAGCGGAGAAGGGCGGAAGACCCCACCCATTAGGGTGGGGATGGATAGCCCTTCCCTGCTTCTATCAATATCTATATCTTCTCATAAACCGATATTAATACACCCCTCAGCATTAGTCTGAGGCCCGTTCCATGCCTCCTCGGAGGTAGGGCACTCTTCAGTAATCCTGAAGAGAGAGACTGTGAATATGGAACAATCGTTTCAAGGCGCATAACCGTGATAACATGGTGAGATGTTGGGTATTCCTTGTACCCTGTAACGGCGTAAAGCTCTCGCCTTGAAACAGGCTGCCGGAGAAATCCCAGGATTCGCTATCTAGTGTCAACCAGCCAATCGTAGCACAACATAATCGGAGCTACAAGCCACCCACTTTAGGGGGTGGTAGTTGACTCCAAAAGGTCTACATACTTAGATCTACATACTTAGAGCAGGAGAGATCAACGGGGTTATGATCTTTGACAGCGGGATTTGAGTTTATTCCCACCACCTGCCCATACTGTGGCACAGGATGCAGTTTTTATCTGGTGGTCAGGGATAACAAGGTGCTCGGGATTGAGCCATGGCATACCCCTCCCATAAATGAGGGCAAGCTGTGTCAGAAGGGCAGGTATGCCCATGAGTTCATCCATAGCAAAGATCGCCTCACAAAGCCACTGATAAAGAAGGATGATGTCTTTATACAGTCGACCTGGGATGAGGCCTATAGGTTGATAGTGGAGAAATTTAAATCCTATAAGCCTGAGGAGTTCGGCTGCCTTGCCTCTGCCAAGGCCTCAAACGAGGATAACTACCTCATGCAGAAGTTTGCACGCGTTGTGCTGAAGACCAACAATATAGACCACTGTGCAAGGTTATGCCATTCTCCCACAGTCTCAGCGCTATCTGAGGTATTTGGCTCTGGGGCCATGACCAACTCCATACTTGACCTGCAGGAGTCAAACTGCATATTTGTCCTGGGAAGCAATACCTTTGAACAGCATCCACTGATAGGCAGAAGGCTTATCCTGGCTAAAAAGAGGGGCGCAAAGATAATCTATGCAGATCCAAGGCGCACCCCTACTGCAAAGCAGGCAGATCTCTACATCTCAATGTACTCAGGCACCGATGTGGCCCTCCTAAACGGGCTCATGCACCATATCATAGAGAATGGATGGGAGGATAAGGAGTTCATTGATAAGAGAACAAAAGGTTTCAACTCCTTCAAAGAGACGGTCATGAAGAGCGGCTATGACCTCAAGAACGCATCAGAGATAACCGGCATTCCAGAGCCTGACCTGGAAAAAGCTGCAGAATGGATCGCAAAAACCAAACCCTGTGCTCTTATCTTCTCTATGGGAGTGACCCAGCATACAGTGGGGGTGGATAACGTGAAGTCCGCTGCAAACCTCATGATGCTGACTGGAAATATTGGAAAACCAGGCAGCGGTGTCAACCCACTGAGGGGGCAGAACAATGTCCAGGGTGCCAGCGATATGGGCTGTCTGCCCAATGTGTACAGTGGCTACCAGAAGGTCACGGATTTTGAGTCCCGCGGAAAGATGATGAGCCTGTGGGGAGTTGAGGAGGTTGCAGGCGGCGTTTTGGGATATACTGTAACCGAGATGGTGGACATCCTTGCAGATGAGCCAGGCAGGATTAAGTGCATGTACCTGATGGGTGAAAATCCCATGATATCAGATCCTGACCTCAAACACGTTCGAGCAGCTCTTGAGAACGTCGAGTTCATGGTATCTCAGGAGATATTTCTCAGCGAGACTGCAGAGTTTGCAGATGTAGTCCTTCCTGCAGCCTGTTATGCTGAGAAGAACGGGACTCATACCAATACAGAGAGGCGCGTTCAGAGGTGGAGGAAGGCCGTCGATCCGCCAGGGCAGGCAAAGTCGGACTGGCTGATAATCTGTGAGATAGCCAGGCTCATGGGATATGGAAAGCAGTTCCCCTATGAGAATGAGAGCCAGATATTTGATGAGATCGCCAGGGTCACGCCTTCTTATGCAGGCATGAATTACATGCGACTGGAAAATCCTTATGCCCTTCAGTGGCCATGTCCTGACATCAGCCATCCAGGAACCCAGATACTTCATAGAGAGAAATTTGCTACCCTTGATGGTCTTGGCCTTTTTACGGCTGTAGAGTGGAAGCCGCCTGCCGAGGTTACAGATTCCATTTATCCACTCATCCTGACCACTGGCAGAAGCATCTGGCACTGGCATACGGGGACCATGACACGCCGCTCGGAGACACTGGATGCCGAGGTGAAGACCGGTTGGGTGGAGATCAATGCAGAAGATGCACAGACGAGGGGGATTGAAGAAGGCGAGATGGTCCAGGTCTCCTCACCCAGGGGTAAGATCGAAATTCGGGCCAGGGTGACTGAAGACATCAAAAAGGGCGAGATTTTCATACCATTTCATTTCAAGGAGTGTCCGGCAAACCTTCTGACCAATAATGCTGTTGACTGCATCGCAAAGATTCCTGAATATAAAGTGTGTGCAGCCTCAGTCGAAAAGATCAAGGGATGATTGAATGAGTTCAAAGGGGGATCTGATACATGCCTGGGCCAGCGACCCTCTAGTTCGGGAAAATAGCGAATCAGGAGGCGCAGTCACAGCCCTGTTGAAGTTTGCCCTTGAGGACGGCATGGTAGATGCAGTGCTCGGGGTCATAAAGGGTTCAGACATATACGATGCTAAACCGGCCTTCATCACGGATCCCTGTGAGGTCGCAGACACTGCCGGATCCATATACGGCGGCACGCTTCTGCTGTCCAAGCTGTTTGGGAAGTATCTCACTGGCGCGAAAGATTTGAAGATAGCTGCTGCCCTTAAGGGATGCGATGTGATGGGAGTCTACGAGCAGGCCAAGAGGAAGCAGGTAGATCTGGAGAATGTGCTGATGATCGGCCTCAACTGCGGAGGGTCCATGACCCCTGCCATGATGAGGCGCATGATCTCAGAAGTATTCCAAGTGGATCCATATTCAGTGGAAAAAACGTCGATGTATAAGGGGCGTTTCCACGTCACGTATGGGTGTCAGCACAAAGACATTCCCATAAGTGAACTTGAAGAGAGCGGTTATGGCCGTAGAAGCAATTGCAGACGCTGTAAGATGAAGATCCCGAGGCAGGCTGATCTCGCATGCGGGCAGTGGGGCGTGAGGAAAGATCTGGTTGGTAGGGCAACCTTTGTAGAAGTGTGCAGTGAACGTGGGGCTGAGCTGATCGGCAGGGCTCTTGATTCTGGGGCTATAGGTACAGATATCCCTGATGCTTCATGTATCAAAGCCCGTAAAAGAAGGGAGGAAGCGGTATTGAACCTTGCCGATGAGTGGCGTGAGAGGGATTTTCTGCCCTTGAGCGGCAGCAGAGAGCGCCTGAAAGTGATGATAGAAGAGACCTCCAGGTGCATAAAGTGCTACACATGCGTGGAGGTATGTCCTGCCCTTTTCAACACCATCAAGCCGTATATTACCTCATTTCCAGGAAAGGTCCCGCCAGAATTGGGTTTCCACCTGCTGCGATACTCTCATGTCGCTGATTCATGCATAAACTGTGGCCAGTGCGAAGAACTCTGTCCCATGGATATTCCAAATGCAAGGCTGATGCATGCAATCGAAGCCGACCTTGAAGATCTGTACGGCTACCACGCAGGCGAGGACATGTCACGGCCTGTGATAGCGAATATTTTACCGAATATTCAGCTTACGGACGATACTCTTTCTGCAGCCTTACGCCATGCAAATAGGGATCAAGGAGGTCCATAATATCAAATACCCGCCTATATGCTGGCTATGTTCATATTTGACCAAAACTACTCATCCTCTGATGCCCAACAACATTGACATTCCAACCATGTTTCCTAGATTTCCGGCACATAGGCTTCAATGAAGGACAGGTAGACATGGATAAGCATGACATTGCACCCTTATCTTCCGGATTGCAGAAGTAGGGACATTCATATCCCTTGATAACCCGGCATTCTTCGGTCTTCACGACTCCAAGGGGACAAGTACCCTCATAAAATCCACAATATATTCCTTCATTCATATGTATTGGGTTATATTATTCACCGGAATTCTTCCTCTAGTAGCCTCCACTTTCGAGTCCCCACCAGATCATTAAATTCAGACCAGTTAACGCCAATATCTCCAATTCCGGCAAGGTCACCGTTCTTCAACATCTTCAGGGCACTTGACATTGCCTTTGCTGCCGGGTAAATACAGACCATAGGAATCGAGAGATACTTCACTCCAATGTCCTGCAGTACTGAAATCGCAAATAGTGGGGTCTTGCCACCAGGAATCAAATTAAATGCTAAGGGCACTGGAATTTTATCAACAAGCTGTTTTACTTCTTCAAGAGATTGTGGGCATTCGACATAAATATAATCCGCACCAGCCTTAGAATATGCTATACAGCGCTCAACAGTTTTTTCGAAACCTTCTATAGATCTGGCATCCGTTCTGGCTCCAATGACCATATCTGAGCATTCTTCATCTCTTGCCCTCATTGCTGCTCGAATCTTTTGAACCATCTCATCACTTGAAATAATTGATTTGCCGCTCATGTGGCCACATCGTTTGGGCCAGGTTTGATCCTCGATTCTCACTCCGGCTGCATCGATCCAGATGTAATTCTTGACAGTCCAGTAAACATTTAGAGCGTTTCCATATCCAGTATCAGCATCCACATCAACTGGTATCGAAACGCTATTTATTATATTTCTTGTTCTTTCGAACAATTCTCCAAAGCTTATTAATCCAAGGTCCGGTTGTCCTATTGATGATGCAGATATAGCATATCCTGAAGTTCCAAGCAATTTAAATCCTTCTTTCTCTATTAAAATAGCTGAAAGGGCGTCATAGGCGCAAGGCCTTAGGGTCAAACCCGGTTGCTCAAGCAATTGTCTAAAGAGTTTTGATTTAAACATGCTTAATGTCTCCATATCAATTGACGATCGGTTTCGATCATATTTTTATTCTTAATATATAGGACTTGCTCACTTCTTAGAACTTACCTATTAATTGAATGCCCCGTATCTTGCTGCGAGGTAAGCCTCCGCTCGCTTAACTTAAAACAGATATCTTCAGGCTATAGCTACTTCTGCAGTCCCTGATCAAGCCATCTTTTTTGTATGCTTCTTGCTGCCAGCATTCCTGTAGAGAAGGCCGCCTGCAAGTTATAGCCGCCTGTATCCCCATCCACATCCACCACCTCACCCGCCAGATAAAGGCCATCAACCAGCCTGGACTCCATGGTCTTTGAGCGGACCTCCTTTAGGTCCACTCCGCCTCTTGTGACCATGGCCGTATTGAAGTCTCCAAGCCCGGCCACGGCCATTGGAAAGGCGGTCAGGTTAGATGCAAGCATGGTCCTCATCTCTCTTGTCAGGTGGGCAGGCTGGAGATCCATATGAATACTGGAGAGCTCAAGAATCCGGGATGCAAGCCTGATTGGAAGGAGGTGATCTGCTAGAATCGATCTCAATCCTCTGGCGCCCTCATCCTTTGCAGCACTCATGAGCCACCTTTCCAGGTCCTCCTTTCCTTTGCCCTTTACAAAAGAGAGCTTTAAGATGTCTCCCGCTCTTATATACCTGGAGAGGTCCAGGATGCCGGGGCCGGATAGCCCCTTATGCGTGAACAGGACATCTCCCTGATGGTCCTTGATCTTCTTGCCTCTATGAAGCGAGATCTCCATACCAGGAAATGAGATCCCTGAAAGCTCTGTGAAAGGATAATCCTCGACATAAACTGGCGTCAGAGCAGGGCCGACCTCGACGATGCTGTGACCCAGGTCTCTGGCGAACCTGTAGCCATCGCCGGTCGAGCCAGTGGCAGGGTAGGAGCACCCTCCTGTTGCTATGACCAGGAATCGGGACCGGTAGATATGGTTGCCGCAGGCTACCTTGAACCCATCTTCAGATCTGGATATTGACCCTGCCTCCTGCCCAACTCTCATATGGACATTCCTGGATCTGCACTCGCCAATCAGGAGGTCAAGCACATCCTTAGACCTCATAGTCTCTGGAAAGATTTTTCCATCCGCCTCATATATCATGGCCAGGCCCAGGTTCTCAAAGAAAGAGATGAGATTGAGATTATTGAAGCCCAGCAGCGCGGGACGGAGGAACCTGCCGTGATCACCATAATGGTCGAGGAAGTCACGAATATCTCCATCATGGGTTATATTGCAGTGGCCGGATCCAGAGACCAGAAGCTTCCTTCCAGGTGACTCTTTCTTTTCAAGAACCAGGATACTTCGGCCATCAGTGCAGGCGTTTATGGCGCAGAAAAGCCCGGCGGGACCTGCTCCCACAACTATCAGGTCAAACTGCTCAGGGCCATGCGGTTCATCGTCCGGGTTATTGCGCTCCATTTAAGCCCATATATTACGATCTTCAATATTATCGTTCTGGCACCAAACCTACAGGAAAGAAGATCATGTGTCATGCTCTCACCCAGACTCATTGCTGAGTCTCATGCATTGCTGAGTCTCATGCCTCCGATATCGTGTATGTTCCATTTGCTGGTACTATTACAAGGAGGCTAAAACAAGTCCGCAGATACATCAGGATGGACTCTGCGCCGTTACGAGTTGAATACCTTTTCCTTGTCTTGATCAGCGGTCTCCTGAAAAACACTGGCAAAGCAGCAACTACTGCAGCATGGAAGCCAGCTGTCTGATTCATTATGCCCATTGAAGAGAGATCTCATCCCAATCATCAGACTTAGGTTGTAAGTCCCAAAATACCTTTCCTCACCCCGGTTAAGAATCTGATATCTCTTCTCCTGGAAATCATAGTGCGGACCTCTCAGCAAATAGCTTAGATCTGCTAGTCCCGTGGTATGGGCATTCATTTCGTAAGCCAAGTATCTAGTGGGCATGAAATCAGCCGAGATTATTGCATCGTTGGTCGCTTTTACAGTAGCATTCATCCTTTCTAAAAGGGAGATCGACCTCCACTGAACAACTAGCTCAGGGCCATAAATGAAGCTCTCCTTTATATAATCACCATTATTTCTCTCAGACTTGAGAGAATTTATCTCTTTGCCGATGTACTCCAGTCTGCCATTGGCAACAAGCAGGACCGGCCACCGCTCGTTATGCTCAAAGGTGGCAATATCATTTGGCTTGGTAATTGTTATATTGATATCGTTATCAGCCTCAGATCTTAATTTCATGCTGCTCTCAGTATAGATCGAGCCTGAATAAGCGCTTGTCCTTTCGCTAATCCCTACATCGTTAGCGGCTATTTCTAAATAGTTGGAGTAATATGGATCGATGATTTTGCTACGATACGTGACAGGAGAGATCTCGCCTTTAATAAAGCTTGAGATATCAAAAGCCATAGTCTCGCTTTGGCGGTAGATATGCCATGAAGATGTATTAGTCCCAACGCTTGCACTCCAATGAACGGCCTTAGAACTTGAGGTGAGCATAAGCGCCACCAGAAAAGCAAAAAGAATTCGTTTCATCGTCCCAACTCCATGAAAACTTCTGTACTGATGCACTATTTATATGTAGTGGAGACATTTATATATGGCAATTTATTCTAGCCCCTGAAGTCCCCAGTCCAGAATACCTGATATCCACACCTGCCTTCTCTCATTCTTGCTTAAAGAAGTCCTTGAGGGTGCAGCCGTTTGCATTTCTTTCTATGGACAATCCTGCCGATCTCAATGCTTTTTTAGGCATTCTATGATTGAAGCTCTGCAGGTTCCTGCGCTCAGGGCAGTACTGACTGGCATAGTAGGTCTCCCAGATCCTTTCTATCCCTTGATCTCCAGGCATTGCCCCCATGGCCGATTGGAAAGCTTTGATGGTATCCTCTATCCCCGCACCCTGGCTCTTTTGCATGGAGCCATTATGGTAGAGCGATACCCAGCTCTGGTTGCTGTTTCCCAGGGCGATTATGGTGCTTGGGGATCGCTTGGCGAAGTGGTCGCAGATCCAATCTCCAATTCTATGCTCAGGCTTCAGATATCCATATAGAATCTTGAATCCAAGGGCTTTGAGCCTCACAAATCCCCTCATCCTGTGCACCTCAGCCTGGACGCTGTAGACCATTCTCCTGATGAGCACCGCCTTTGGGTCGGAAGAAAGCTCGACGTATTCAGCGTTCATCTTCTTGGCCTCAGCCAGCAGATGATCATTGCAGCCTCTATGCGCAGATAGATAGAACACAAAATTCTCAGGAACTCTCAAGCTTATCCCTCCACCATCTCCTTTATCATAGAACTCATTTCTCGCACAAGACTGAGCCATTATCTCACTTAAGCCATCGATCTAGTGTAGCCTCTCTCCATCCATTGATCTTCAAAAATGGTCCAGCTCTCTTGATCCTGACCCCAAGGTTTGCCAGGTCTTCTCTCTTGGATATCCTGTTATGCATCCTGAAGGCCAGAATTTTGCTGGCACTGCGAGGCCCGATTCCAGGCACCCTTATAAGCTCGGCATATGACGCGCTGGCTGGATCTACTGCCAGTTCCAGCACCTTCCTGGCTATTGCCACCTTGGGATCTGAGTTGGAAAGAAAGCCTGAGTCATTAAAGGCATGCTCTATCTCTCCGGGCGAGAAACGGTATATCCTGTAGAGCCAGTCCATCTGGTAGAGCCTGTGCTCTCTCCATAGAGGCTCTTTTTTCCTTGATTCAAAAGGCGTGCCACTGATGGGGCTAAAGGCGCTGTAGTAGGCCCTCTTAATGCCCAGCTCTCTGTACTCATAGAGAATCCTCTGAAATATCTCCTGATCGCTCTCGCCTGCACCTCCAACGACGAGCTGGGTGGTCTGGCCTGCAGGAAGCGTTATTTTCTCCATGAGGTCTCTGACATATCTCTGCCTCTGGATGATGTCGTTTTGAAAGTCCTTGGTAGGGCTCATCTCACTCATATGCGACTGCGATGTGGCCTCCAGGTTTACGCTGACGCGATCAGACAGCTCCATTGCCTCCCTAATGGATTCAAGCGAGGCCCCCGGCAGTATTTTCAGATGTATATATCCTCTGAAGTTGTGCCTGACCCTGAGGATCCTGGCAGTCTCCACCATCTTCTCCATGGTTGAATCCTCATCAGCTCCCGATCCGGAGCTTAAAAAGAGGCCCTCTATGTGGTTTGTCCTGTACAGCTCAAGAGTGATCCTTGCCAGCTCTTCTGGGGCGTATGAAAACTTCCTGGATTGATCAGAGCAGGCTGCAGAGTTGGTGCAGTAATTGCACTGGTGAGTGCACCAGTTGGTGTAAAGTGTTTTAAAGAGGCTTATGCACCGCCCATCATGGGTGAATGAATGGCAGATGCCGCTCTTGACTACATTGTTCAGGTCATCAATTATGGCATTGGAGCTGCAGACATCGTACCTGGTCCCCTTTCCAAGCGCTGCTATCTTGTCGAAGTCCGGCCTCTCAGCCTCGGCATTGTAGAGCCCGGCTCCAAGGGGATCAAAACTGCTTCCGAGTGCCAGGTGCGCTATCTTCTCAAGGGTGACCATTGATCAACAGGCGTCTTTATTGGATAAAATCCCATCATGCGCGGGGCGAAAGTGTTTGACTGGCGATATTTTTAATCTAGCCTCAATTAAAATAGTATCTTTCTTGATCCGGGATGCAATCAAAAGCTCCAGGATCATCAGTACTTAGAGCTTGGCCCGGCCGGAAGGGCCGGGATTTGCTCCGCGCGGGCGTTTCCAAAACCTGAAGCTCAGTTTTGGAGCTCAGGTCTCCACCAAAGCTTGGGCTTCCTCTTCTGAGGAGCTACCGGCTCGGAGTCGGGGCCCTGGGGAATATCCCAGGCATATGGGCTGCCCATCTGGACATCCTCTATTGCGAAGCTGAATTCAGATTGGAACAAGGGCTTTTTCCTCCGGTTTTTTCCATCTCTAGATGACAAGCTATGAGACCGATACTAACCTAAAGTTACTACGGGAATTGCCGTATTTAAGTCTTTCTATTAGGCTCGACCTCAATCTGGTTTCCTACCTTCCTCCTTTATAAAATGGCGCCAACCTGAGCCACTCGCCTCCCCAGTTCTGGCTATGAATGAGGCAAAATTGGGCTTTTGAGATGGCCGTCTTCGCGAAGGAGATTGCACTTAGCATTTCTGACATGGCAAACTTTTACATTAATAGGATATGCTATATTATTTACGGGTTATTCACTGGGTGTCTATGCGTGATGAACGGCCTGACAGATGCTATCATTAAGCATCATTCACATCTATAAAATATCAGGTATGTCACTGTGATATCCCTTAAGGCGACGAGCTTATTGCTCAAAATGGCTGATATCCTATAGGAGATGGCTATGGAAATTATCAAGATGCCTCGCATGGACAGGTCTGAATACGACCGCCTGATAGAAGAGGAGCATATATGCAGGATCGCCTTTAAGGGCGAGAGCCATCCCTACATAGCTCCATTCTTGTATGTCTTCGACGGCCAGCATATGTACTTCCTTTCCACCAGGTACGGCAAGAAGCAAGAGTACTTCTCTAAGGACCCCTATGTCTCAGTAGAGGTAGAGAGGTATGCAAAAGACCTGTCACAATTCAGCTTTGTGACCCTCCCCGGAAGCCTTGCCCAGGTAGAGGATGCCTCTGAGAAGCTAAGAGTGCGCCAGATGTTCGTGGACCTCATCAAGGGCAGGAATATCTCCCAGAACATCCTTTCGGCTCTCGGCCATTTGCCAGGCGAGCCTGTAGAAGCTTTGCTAGACGAGGGCAAGACCAGCGTCTGGAAGCTGGTGCGGGTAAAAGAGATAATAGGGCTTAAGGCCCTGTCTGGCCATGACAGCTAACCGGTTTTGCTAATTGGCTGCCTTAGGATGGTCTTCATCCTCTATGATCTGAGCAGATAGCCCTTCCAGATAGGCCTCGAACCTGGGCACTGCAGATAAGCCCTTCTTTGCCCTGTGCCTTTGCACTTAAAATATTCTACCCGATATACGGCCGGTTCTCTCTTAGCGATGCCTCCAGGTCTGGAAGAAGTGATCTAATATCTCCCGACTCCCGGTACCTTCTCTGCATGACCTCGGCCAGGCTGCCATTCTCTATCCTGGCTCTGACCAGAGGGAGGTATCTCTTCTCTTCCTCAGTGGCAACCGTGTCGGCCTTCTTATAAAGCCTCACAAGATCAGGCCTCAGATCCTCAGTTCCGGATTTGATGGCCTTCTCCATCATATCTTTCAGTGCGGACTCATCATCCTCTATCTGGAGGTCGCTCCTCAGCAGTGCCAGTATGAAGGCGGTCATTGCCATGTCCGAGTGCAGGCACTCCTGCTCATCTAAGGCCTTGATCTCCAGGCACTTTCTGGTGAACCTGATGATCACACCATTGGAGTTCACCCACTCGCGGCATAAAATGTCAGCCCCGCATCTTTTGAGGTCGTCGTATATGCAGCGGTTGATCCTGATGTAGTCATCAACACTTTTTAGCTTCTGGGGCAGGATGCCATTGCATATGAGGGGGATCTGCTTCTGGTTCTCCCTGTAATAGATCAGCCGGTTGTCGGCGTATCCCGTGGATCTGCCCTCAACAAATGGTGATGAGGCAGTGACCGCTATCAGATACGGCAGCAAGGAGCGCAGCTTGTTGTACATGGACACCAGCTCCAGGCGGTCTTTATAGGGTATGTTGATCTGCAGGGCCTGGATGTTCAGCCATCCGTGCTGCCTTATATTGAAGAGCCGGTCATAGGCCTCATAGTACTCCTGCTCATTATGGTCCCAGTAGGTTGTCTGGTCCAGGGTCAGCAGGGGATGCATGCCAAGACCCAGGAACCTGTACTCGCCATTCAAAGCCTGATATAGATTTTTAAAGCCTGCGTACAGGTTCTCCTCCAATACGCTCAGGCTTGACGGCTTTGCAGGTATCAGCTCTATGGCATGCTTCTGCAGCTCTTTTGAGACTTTTATGCCTCCGAACTCGATCTCATCGTCTATCCTGCCGCTGATCCTGAGTATTATCTTGTCAGAGATGGGCAGGGGATTGAAATCACTGTCATTTATGGAATACTCGTGCTCTGTGCCTATTATCATGCGGCCTCAATTCCATCTTATTCCAAGTTCCAGCATTGGCATTGGCGATAGCAGCCTAGCAAGATAGTGCCTTGAGCTTGATCTCTGCCACAAGCTCAGTCTCTGGCTCCTCGATCTTCAAGATCTCTGAGAGCTCCTCTTTTGGTAGCGCCTCTACCAGCTCCACTATCTTTCCAACCGATAGGTCAAAGAGGCTTTCATAGATCTCTCTGTCCTCTTTGAGGCACCTGACCATCGGGCAGATGCTCTCATTCTTCAGGTAGATCTCCAGTATGGAGCCCTTGATATCAAATGTGAAAGGCCCGGCCACGCATGTCTCGGGCTTTATGGAATGGACTGTACAGTGGCCGTCTTGAAATAGGACGCAAAATCCGTCTTTCTTCAGCCTCAGCTTCTTGTACCCTGCAGGATCTATGCTCTCGGGCTTTATGCCGTGCTCAATCAGTATATCTATCCTCTTCTGGGTCAGGGGTGGCATGGCTCCATTGCAGCAGCCACCATCAAGGTCACAGCGCTTGCACACCTCGCTCAGAATCTCCATCTGCGAAGCATTCATGAAAGTCACCTCTAATTCTGGAAATAGATAAAAAATGTAGATAACCTCTGCGTTCTCTGTCTGGCTTCTCACTTCTCGCAGAAGTCTATCTTGTAGGTGTATATGTCATTCTCTACCAGAGATCCGGGCTCGCCCTGGGCATAGGCCGGATAAAGCCCGTAATCGCCATCATACCCATATGGACCATAGGTCTGATCTGACAGCACATCTGGGCAGGAGGCATCTCCACCCAGCAGATGGGATACTATGCGCCTGTACATGTCAGGGTAATGGGTATCCTCGCCGCCCTCCAGTGAGGGGTTGTCATTGACCTCTATTACATAGAGGTTGCCGTTGTTCTCCTTTATGTCCACGCCGTAGAGGCCGTTTCCAATTGCGCGTCCGGCCTGGAGGCCCAGCTCAATGACATTTCTTGGGACCTGGTCCTCTGGCACGCTCTCCACATCGCAGTACACTATGTGGCCGTTGACTGAAGCCTGTATCTTGAAGGTCTCTGATGGGATTATGTACCTGCAGGCGTAGAGGAGCTGGCCGTTTAAGACGCCGATCCTCCAGTCGTATCTGCTCTCTATGTACTCCTGAACCACTATCCAGTCAGAGAGCTTGAGGAACCTCCTGGCCACCTTCAGGAACTCTGATGTGGACGAGACCTTCTCCACCCTTGCAGAAAACGAGGTCGAGGGCTCCTTGAGCACCACAGGCGAGCCGAGCTCTTCGAAGATGGACTCGGCAGACTCAGGGGTCACCTCCCTCTTGCTCAGGAACCTGGTCTGGGGCATGGAGATATTACCCTTCATCAGGTGCATGTACATGTTGACCTTGTCTGCACAGACCTGAATAGACAAAGGATCATCTATCACAGGCACGCCGTACAGGCTGGCGATCTTTGCTGCAACGTAGGTGGCGTTCATGGGGTCTGTGTTGGCCCTAATAAACAGCGCATCCAGTTTAGGTATTCTCTTTATGTCCACAGGAAAGATGAACTCTACCGTGTGGCCCATGCTCTCGGCAACGTCGCGGCACTTGACGAGTGCCGTCAGCTGCTCGGAGCTGCTGAGTGTCTGTCTGTTGACAAAGATACCTAGTTTACTCACTGCCGTTCACCCTCGTATCCAGAAGATGTTGTAGCATCTCAGTTTCTTCCTTGGATAACTGCGAATACTTAACCGGTGCCAGGGACGATAGGTGATATCCAAGATCGTTCTTGACAAGGACTATCTCTACCAGAGGCATCCTGAACACCTCATATATCTTATCTGCTAGCGACGATACCTTTTCACAGCAATTTATGGTCTTGCCAAAGATAGAGACGCACTTCACTACTGTTGAAGTCTCCTCAATCTTCTGATAGCAAAACGGGTACTTGCCGTGGTTTGTCACGTGCTTTATGACCATCTTGGCATTGTCCAGATCCCTCACAACGAAGTGGTCCGAGGGCGTGGAGAAGTAGTTCAGGCCGTAGACGACAGCTGGCAAGGATACATACTGATAAGATATTATCCACTCGCATGTAGGAATGCCGGCAAGCTTGGCCTTCTCCAGGCATATGGGCACTATGTAAGCGTCCAGGACATCGCTGCTGCTTGGTACTGTATTTATGCCCTCGAACTCGTTCTTGACTATGGTGTAATAGGGCTCGGTCTTGTAGAAGTAGCTCTCATTTATTATATATTGAGAGTTATTCTCCTCAAGAGTGTACATGATATCTTTCTTAGGAACGTGTTCTTTCTTACACTTGTTCATTTAGATCATCACCGCGGGACCTGCGCCTGCCAAAACAGTCATCTCAAAGAACCCGCAATCGCTTCCCTTAGGTCCACTCCGGGGCGATGTAACGGGCATTGTTTTTTCAGACACCCAACGGTATCTGCTGAGGCTACGGTGTGGGTCAGAGTCCGTCGCTACTTCATTTTCAGAAATTTGGATCTCCTCAGAGGCCTATTAATCTGTTAGTCGTATTTATCCCTGTCGTTTGGATCATGGATTCAAGAGTTCAAACCAAGATATGTCGGCATTATTTATATTGAATATAATGATCTCAATGATTCTTACGCGATGCAGCCGTCGAAATATGTGGCATATATTCAATATGTGCCTGATGCGTGATCGATATTGCCAGAAGACTGTTCCTTTTACTTGCTGGAGAGATGAGGGCGGAGGGCAAATCTTGAATAAGCTTTATCCCTATAGATGCAGATATACCTGATATGAAGGCTCCGGCGATGGAATTGCTATGAGACGCGATAATGAATATGTAGCCTACCTTTTCTGTCCTGTTTGCTACTGCGTAACAAAGGGGCAGCCCAAGGATGGCATGTGCCCAAATTGCAGACTGGCTATGGTGATGACTGAGCTGGGCGTAAAAAGATCGGTCTGATATCATCTCGACCAAAGCCGTCATCCTTTCTGGCCAGGGACTTGAGGTCCGCCAGATCCCATTCCTCTTCCAGGCCCAGCCTGTGCTCTTGCTGCAGCCTCTGCAGGGGTCTTTGCAGAAATGTTTAAGTCTCAACTTGCCCTAAATGATTATGATGTCTGGTCAGGATCTTCTGGAGGTGGTGCAGGCTCACATATCCAGGTGCGGCTGCGATCTGGGTTTAAATGAGGATGCCGTGTCAATGCTTCAGTCTCCAAAACGCCAGCTCACAGTCTCTTTGCCTGTGCTGATGGACGACGGTCGCATAAAAACCTTTAGAGGATTCAGGGTCCAGTACAATGATGCCCTGGGGCCTACCAAAGGAGGTGTCAGGTATCATCCCAGGGAGACTTTGGAGAGCATAAGTGCCCTTGCAGCCCTCATGACATGGAAGTGTGCACTCCACAGCCTGCCTCTGGGAGGTGCCAAAGGGGGGGTGATCTGCAACCCAAAGGAGATGTCCAGGGGAGAGCTGGAGCGGCTCAGCCGTGCCTATATGCGGGCCATCCACGACCTGGTCGGGCCTCGCAAGGATATACTGGCACCTGACATCTACACCAACTCCCAGGTCATGGCATGGATGATGGATGAGTATTCTCTGCTGGCAAGAGAAGACGTATTTGGCTCGGTCACTGGAAAGCCGCTTGTCCTCTGTGGATCTGCTGGACGGGAGGAGGCCACGGCCCTTGGTGGATGGTTTGCCATACGGGAGGCTGCAAAGAACCTGGGCCTGGACCTGTCGGGAGCCAGGGTTGCCATTCAGGGCTATGGAAACGTGGGATATAATGCAGCCAGGCTGGCTCCTCAGTTCGGGGCAGAAGTGGTGGCGGTAAGCGATAGCACTGGGGGCATACTCTCACAGGACGGCCTAGATCCAATGAAGGTCTTTAAGCATAAGGCCGATACAGGTTCAGTGGTCGGGTATCCAATGGCCATGAGCATCTCCAATGAGGAACTTTTAGAGCTGGATGTGGATGTGCTAATACCTGCAGCCCTGGAGGGAGTCATAACCGGCAAGAATGCACCCCGGATCAGGGCTGAGATTGTGGCTGAGCTGGCAAACGGGCCCATAAGCCCTGAGGGCGATGAGATCCTGTTTGGCAGAGGCAAACATATAATACCGGATATATTATGCAATGGAGGAGGGGTAATAGTCTCCTACTTCGAGATGGTCCAGAACTTCGATATGTGGTCCTGGGATGAGGGCTATGTCCACAAGCTCCTGGATAAGAAGATGGTCCTGGCCTATTGGTCTGTTCTCAAATATGCTGAGGACTACAAGGCCAATATGAGGCAGGCGGCCTATATCATGGCCTTCAAGAGGCTGGTTGAGGCCATGAAGCTTAGGGGATGGATTCAGTCAACTACCCTACCCTGAAGGGTAGGGCTTGCGCCTCCGCAAAAAATCGGGACACAATAGGCAGGTTGACTGCTACCCTTGCGGCTATGTTTGCAGCCGCTACTTTATCAGCCGGACCAGAGAAGTCACAGCAGATACAACGGAAACCGTCTCTCGTAGGACGATTAGATTTGGAGATGCAATGGCAGATAGGGCATTCTTGAGAAGTATAGGCGGGATTGATAAGGACCAGGGGAACGCCTGCTACAGTAGCCTTGTAGGTCACGAATTGCTTTAGTTGGTCAAAACTCCAGGAGTAGTGATCACGTCTCTGCGACCTTCGAACCGTTACCCTATTCCTGATTCCCTCAAGATCTTCGAGGGAAACCAGAGAAAAAGTGTCTTTGGCCTTCGTGATCAATCCTTTGGAGATTTGATGATTAACATCTCTGGCAAACCGGGCCATTTTACCAGAGAGCTTCTGGAGGTGCCTTTTGGCGCTCTTAGTGCCAACGCTCTGAAGTCGGGACTTGAGAGAATCAGATCTCTTTCTAGTACTTCTGATCTGCTCACTGGAATGCACCTCGCCATCGCTATCCACTGCCAGATTCTTAACTCCAAGATCGACACCGAGCACACCTACAGGATCATAAGGAGATGCTTCTGGAACCTCTACTGCGATGCAAAGGTAAAAGACATTCTTGACCAGTATAAGATCGGCCTGGCCGCGAATTCGGTCCATTCTGGCAGCCTGATAATCGCCCATCCTGGTAGGTATAATCTGTCTGCCCTGAAGAGTGATCAAGGATACCTTCTCAAGTCCCTTCCATGAGAGGATTCGGGGGTCATAGACAATTGCACCATCGAGCCTAAACTCTGGCTTAATGGACTTGTCCCTCTTGTAGGCTTCACATACCTTAGATATTGCTCTGACTGCAAGCTGCGAAGAGAGGCCGTATCGTTCTCGGATGGGATAGTAGACCGTCTTGTGGACATTGACCTTGTTGGTACTATGCATAAAGAAAACGGTCTCTACAATATCATTACAGGCTTCGTTGAACCTCTTCATTGTTTCAAAGAGCATTTTATGTTGCTCAGGAGATGGGTCAAGCCTTACCATCAAGGTCTGGAGCATTACATGGAATATTTTCTTCAGAGCGTTTATAGTTATAGGTGCGCCCTCCTCTCCGGCCTAAAGACCGGGGTCTTTGGACTGAGGTTGAGATGAAGGAGTAAGCTCAATCATATTTTAACATATATCTCATGCTCACTGAGCCACCTGGCAAGTGCCCCAAAGATCGCCATGTACAGAAGGCCCCATATCGCTGACGCCACATACGGTCCAAATATTGGATCCGCCCAGCTGCTTACAAGGGGCTCGTACAGGTATTGCTTGAGGCGCATCACTTTGCCGTCCGGGGCTGTCCAGCGGATAATGGCAGTCAAATACATGAGGCAAGCTGCCGCAAAAAAGATGATGATCGGGTTTTGTCCATACATTACCAGGAGGCCGGCCCAGCGTTTGAGCCCCTTAATATCGATCGCCCAGTACAACACGGATAAGACAAGATATGCCCAACCTGCGGTATAGAGGACGAAGGATGGCGTCCAGAGGTTTTTACAGAAGGGGATGACAGCCTGGGAGAGAAGGCCGCCGGTCAGGAGAGCAATTCCAGCTAAAGCCAGGTAGACAGCCCTTCTCTTGTCCTGTACTCTCCGGCAAAAGAGGATGGCTGAGCACAGGACCCCAAATAGGCCGGTAGATATTGAAGGGATGGTAGATAGGAGGCCTTCAGGGTCATGGCCTATGTTCAAGCCCTTGTCATATTCATAGAGATGACCTGCAAGCAACCTGGTATCTACAGCATCGACTATGTTATGGTATTTCTCAGGGGCAACAGGAAGCTGGCCTAAGGACAGTTCGTGAGAAGGACTTATGGAAGGAACGCCTGAGAGAATCAAGACATAGAGGATCAGCAGGCCTCCTGCAATTGTGATACAGGCATGAATCTGATATCGAGGTGAGATCCGAAGTGAGATCAGAATGATGATCACCAGGGCGAGGTAGACCAGGGCGATCCTCTGAAGGACCCCATAGAACCTGAAGAAGTCCATGAAGGCTAACCAGTGAAGAGTCCAGAGAGCCATTCCCAGGATGACGAGGGTTGCAGATCTTCTGAAGGCGTGCAAGAGAATCCGGTTCCAGGCCTCTCCCCTCTTGAGTCGGCCCATGATGCTTATTGGCACCGCCGCCCCCATGATGATGAGGAAGAAGGGAAAGCCAAGATCTGCAAGGGTACAGCCGAACCACTCAGCATGCTCTAAAGGAGCCAAGACATGATCCCTGTCGCCCTGATTGCCAGCAAGCAGCATCAGGACAATGGCCAGCCCCCGGAAGGCATCCAGAGAGAGGAGGCGGTCAGATTTCATGTACTGCCCTGCCTCTATCGCGTTCAATCTTAGATGATTCAGGCCTCATGCTTTTGCGATCCTAATGGTCAATTTGCTGTCCCCTGGTTTAATATCAGGGTATTTTAAGATTGGAGATTGCCCGATAAAGGATTATCTACAAAAAAGGAGTGTTCCCTGTCAGTCGCTTCTATCTGCCCCGGCTGCTCAATCGATCAGGAGCAGGGCCATGGCATCAGGGCTTCCTTCTATCGGGAACTTTATTCCAAGGCCTGCCTTATCGGCAGTCTTCTTCATATTTATGCCCACGGCGTGCTCGGGGATGCGTGCCTGGCTTGGGTGGCGACAGATGCCCTCTTCCAGGTTGCACTTCTCGCATAGACGGCATGAGCCGTTTACGAATGCCAGAGCAAATGTGTATCCCTGGTTGAACGCTGCCTTTTCGAGCTCCAGCATATTAGAGAGCACGATCTTGCTGTAGTCGAAGTAATCAGACCAGAATTTTGCAGCTTTATCCCTTACAGCCGCCGGCTCTTCAGGGTCCAGCCAGGTTTTGTAGGGGGCTTTGGCCACATCTTTGTCTGCCACCGCCGGGGATTGGAATTTGACCAGGAGGGCATACCGGTATTCTTTCAGGATCTTCCTGAATTCGTCGACTGTGGGCACATGAGGCGGGCATGTGAGCTTCTTGCCGTAGCCGATACAGCCGGCTCTGCATTTCAAGGTCACCCGGTGTTCTACATAGATCTTATCAATGGGGATTATCTTGGCATCTACGGCCCCCAAATCGAGGGCTTTTTTTCTGAGAAATTTAAACTCATGTGCTGGTTGATCTGGGGATGTCATGGTATCAAGATCTAATGATAAAACTATGTTATTTATAAGCTCGTTTGGGCGCCTGCAAAAGATGTGTTCATGGACGGCTCTATTCTTTTTCAAAGTTACTGGCCTGAATTTCACATCAATAATGGCTGGAGTATCTTCTCTCCTCTTTGGTATTGCTAAAGAGGGCCAATATTAATATACGCAGCTTATCAAGTGCTATCTCGGGAATCGGGGGCAAGAATGCAGTTAATATATATCATCTAGTAATTATAGATATATATTTAGCTTATTGAAGTCGATAGCTGTTGGACCTCTATCTGGAATAACTTAAAATGCAGGCTAATTCAGATAAAAGGCGAGATATCAGGACTAAATGCCGAGAAATTAAATAAAATCTGATATTTTCCGGAATATGGCTTGCGCCACAAGGTATTTTCTAATTTACCAATTAAATTTGGGATTATCGTCGAATAGAGAAACAAACGGCACTTTACAAAATCGATTTTCGGAGAGGGGTATATCTACGGTAATATGATAAAATGATCAGGAATGGGCCACAGGCCTAGCTGGATTGCCCGTCAAGGTCACGCCAGGTGGGACATCCTTTGTAACCACAGAACCGGCTCCCACCGTGGCCCCAGTGCCTATTGTAACACCTGGCAAGATGATGGCAGATACCCCAATGAAAACATCATCTCCAATGGTCACCTGGCCATAAGTCATTTTGCCCGTGCTTCTTCGAGAACTTGCATCATGGGCAAGAATTTTGACTCCTGAGGTTATAATGACCCGATCACCTATGGCGATGAGGTCTGGGCGGGACGAGTCTAGTGAGGCATCATGGGCGATCCAGCAGTTTTTTCCTAGTCGCATGCCTCTATGGGTGCGATCATAGATCATGAGGGCGGTTTTGGCTCGGAATAGCAAGCGAACTATAGATCGGAGCATAATCTGTGAGGGGAGAATCAGATTGAAATACTTTGGGGCTTTGAGGAAGTCTGATTATTTTTTAGGATTGCTTATATATCGTGCTATATTATTCTACATTATTACACTCTATATATTGTGTAACATATGCCTCTCGCCATCTTTTCATCAGCACCTTCGCCACATCCACCATCTTTAACATCTCACTAGATATAACCAGTAATCACTACCCACTGCCATGAAGGTAGCACCACTTGGCTTACCTTCGGCACAAAGTTTCCTTTTTTTAAAGTCGATGGTGCCATTGCAGGATCGGCATATGCTGCGGCCTAATCTCCTGGATCTGGTAAAGGTAGGTCCAAGAAAACAAGGATTGAAACACGACTGGTCTGATATAGTGATCCACGCCCTGGCGGCTCGAAGAGGTAGGTCCAAGAAAACAAGGATTGAAACATCTACTTAAATCGACTAAAGCCAAAGTGCTTTTCGCTCGAAGAGGTAGGTCCAAGAAAACAAGGATTGAAACTTCATTCTATCTCTCATCTGATCCTTTTGGGCCTCTCTCGAAGAGGTAGGTCCAAGAAAACAAGGATTGAAACTGAATCATTATATCCCAGCTAAAAAATACCAATCAGCTCGAAGAGGTAGGTCCAAGAAAACAAGGATTGAAACATCTACTTAAATCGACTAAAGCCAAAGTGCTTTTCGCTCGAAGAGGTAGGTCCAAGAAAACAAGGATTGAAACTCAACCTTGGAGAGTTGGATAATTGTGAGGACTTAGCTCGAAGAGGTAGGTCCAAGAAAACAAGGATTGAAACCCCCATTCAGACTCTTTTGTTCTCTCATAATACAATCTCGAAGAGGTAGGTCCAAGAAAACAAGGATTGAAACTTCGTTAGGCCTCACAACCATAACGAAATCTCCCGGCTCGAAGAGGTAGGTCCAAGAAAACAAGGATTGAAACAGGTCCTGGAGCAAGCACTGGATAAGGCCTCTTTGCTCGAAGAGGTAGGTCCAAGAAAACAAGGATTGAAACATCTCATCGCATATCGCCAATACCACATACGCATTCTCGAAGAGGTAGGTCCAAGAAAACAAGGATTGAAACACCCATCCGTGGTAAACATCGGTGCCCCGGTCTTACTCGAAGAGGTAGGTCCAAGAAAACAAGGATTGAAACCCAATTTCGAGTATGGCAACTAATCTAGTGCACCGAGGCTTAAATAAGGCCACATTTCCCTGAGCGGGGAGCGCTCAATTGAGCTTCAAATCCATATCATGGGTCTCTATTGACGACTGCCTATTGGTCAAGCCTAATTTGAAGTGCGCTATACTCTATGCTTCCGGGCAGATGCCCCCCTGACCCCCTCTGGGGGGAACACACCCGCGTTCAAGCTATAGCTGCCGCAAGAGGATGATAGCCTCAGATTCGCATGTAATCGACGTCCTTGAAGTGCCATGTGATATGTATTCGATTCATCAAACAGCTATCAGGCAGCAACTGCTTATTATCTGAAATGTCCCCCCCAGAGGGGGTCAGGGGGGCATCTGCCCGGACGTTTGAGTTGGATCACACATACCATGGCCTGGGATCTGCCTGAAAGTAGCACCGCCCAGAAGCATAGTCTATCCCGATGTATCCATGGCCCTATTTCAGCCTCGCTGTACTAGCTAAAGCCGCTCGCAAAGGTAGATCCAAGAAAACAAGGTATAAGGCCTTTGTAAAGACGAATAAGTATTTAGCATCCAATCATAAAAGGCTCTAACATTCAGCGATTGCACTCTTTCGGCCATGTCTAAGGCAACCCAGGAAGGCATCCAATACAGGGCTTCAATTATCGTGAAGTCCCCAAAACTCAAGGGCTTCTGGGCGATTGTCGGGGGCTGGATGAATTCCGGGTGAATGAGAGTGAATAAATAAGCTTCAGGAATGGCTGGAAGGCCTTGATACCGGGCTTCAATACGAGCAAGCCTTCAGTCCAGGCCAGTACGGCCTATTGCTGGATCAATGGAGAAAAGCCAAATCGGGGGAGGGGATACGATGAAGATCGATGTACTTTTCCAGGACTGCCAGAACGACTTCTTTCCGCCGGATGGTGCTCTGGCGATACAGGACGCATCTTCTATCAGGAGCAACCTTGAGAGGATATTGAAATTTGCCTTTTCAAACGGGTTTAGGGTGCTGCTATTTGAGGATATGCATATCGATGGGGACCCGGAGTTCAAGGACTTTCCGCCTCATTGTGTTAAGGGCACTGGCGGATCTGAGCTGATTGAAGAGATAGCGATAAACCTAAAAGAGACGCCGATGTGCATGTCTTATGAATTCCGTGGTGATGAGGAGACTTTTTCCAATTTACCTTTAAAAGCAGGCGTTCTACCATCATCGGATCATGAGAACGTGCCGCGAGTATTTGAAAAGCATGTAATTGATATCTTCTTAGAACAATCATTTGCATCATATATTGATGCTCGTCACCCAGATGCGGTCTTGCTCTGCGGCGTTGCGACAGATTACTGCATTAAGGCGGCAGCTCTTGGTCTCAGAGAGAAGGGAATCAAGGTCTATCTATTTCTTGATGCCATTGCAGGCGTCTTTGGAGAGTCCACAATAGCTGCTCTGGAGATGATGAGAAAGGCCGGCGTCCAGTTCATCACAACAGGACACATGATGCAGCTGAGCTATCTAGATGCCGAATTCGGCAGCAGGTTTGACCATCATGCTGGAAGACGATCATGGATTCCCTTACAGTAATTGAGAATTGGCGCTTCTCTAGTCCACCATATCTCAGATATTGCAGTCGAGCATAGCTCCAATATCTCTGAAGTCAAAGAGCAAGCCTCATTTGAACAGGGATTGAAGCTTCTCAGATCGTTCATCTTTTTAACCTGGAAGCAAATCCTCCTTCATAGTGAGAGACACAATCACCCATCCAGAAATCCAGCTTCACAGCCCAGAATCCGGGAGCGAGAACCGCTATATAATCATGCTCATGATCCTGACAGGCGTTCTCATGGCAGTTGTGGATGGATCAGTGGTCAGCATCGCCCTTCCCACAATCACCGGATACTTCAGCGTGAGCGTAGCCGAGTCACAGTGGGTCATGACCTCCTACCTGGTCACCCTTACAAGCCTTCTTCTGATCTTCGGCAAAGTTGCCGAGCGCACCGGCAAGGCCAGGCTCTTTGGCCTGGGGATAGCCCTCTTCACATTTAGCTCTCTTGCCTGCGGCATCTCCTCTAGCCTTGGTCAGCTTATACTCTTCAGGGTGATCCAGTCCACTGGCGCTGCCATGATGTTCTCCATAAGCGCTGCCATGATCTTCCAGATCTTCCCTCATGGAGAGCAGGGGCGGGCCATGGGCTACATAGGAGCCACAGTGGCCATAGGCAGCATAATTGGCCCATCTCTTGGAGGCTTCATAGTGGAGATCCTGGGGTGGCAGTACATCTTCCTCATAAACGTGCCAATAGGCCTGGTCCTGATGGCCCTGTCTGCCAGATACCTGAGGGTCGAGGAGCGCAGGTCAACCAGCCTGAACATGGACTGGCCAGGGGCAGTGGCCCTGGTGCTGTTCATGGTCTCTTTGATGGCCTTTTTGGGAGCGCTTGCCGACAGCTTTACTGTCCAGCCGACAACAACTGCGCTGGCTGCAACCTGCATGATCTCTCTGGCCGCCTTTGTGGCCAATGAACGCAGGCAAAAGGCGCCTCTTTTGGACCTCTCCGTCTTTGGGTACCCCAAGTTCGTCCTGCCGAGCATCAGCATGATAATCTTCTTCGTCTCAAACCTGATGGTGTCAGTCCTCGGACCCTTCTACTTCGAGGGAGTGATGGGCTACAATCCATCCCAGGTGGGGCTGATCTACCTCATAGTCCCGGCCATAATGGTGATCGGATCGCCTTTCACGGGCTGGTTATACGATAAACACCACAACAGGTATTATGCAGCTCTTGGCATGGCGGTCCTGGCTTTATCTTTGATGCTCATGGGCTATATGGCAGGCACGGCGGGCCCAGACCCCGGACTGCTCCTTCTCACCTTCGTGCCCATTGGAATTGGCAGCGCCTTCTTCCAGAGCCCCAACAATACAGAGATCATGAGAGCTCTTCCAAGTGAGAAGATGAACATCGCCTCAAGCTTCACGGCCACTGTTAGAAACCTGGGCATGGCTCTTGGGGTCTCGCTCTCAGGCGTCCTTGTCTCTATGCAGCTGGCCCAGGCAGACTACTATGGAGCCATACTCGATGCCGGCCCAGGCCTGCTCTCCTCATCCATAAGCAGGGTGATGATGCTGGCAGGAGCATTGTGCATCGTTGGCACACTGGTGTGCTTAATCCGCACCCTGGACTCTGCCTGATCTAGACGATCTCAGTTCTCTGAGAGGGAAGTATGCTTGCGGCCATTGCAAGGACAGGTCCAATCAGCATCCCGGCTCCAGCCATCAGTCCCGCGACGCCTATGGCAAACAGGGCAGCTCTGCCATGAACCCCGATCTCTCTTTGCCTGGATATCCTGATAGATGCCGCGCCAAGAACCCAGGGGAAGGCGGCCAGAACCAGGGATATGAGCACCTCGGGCACCACCGGAGCCCGGGTCAGGTTGAACATAATCTGAAAGAGCAGGCTTGCTGACGTGCCCAGGTAAAACAGGCCCGAAAGAGAGCCAGCTACGCTGAAGAAGGCCAGAGAGAGCCTGCGCGGCAGAGCTATGATCCCCTGCAAGAGCACTATAAACATGGGCATGAACATAAGCGCCGTGCTCTGGCCCTCCCATTTATAAACCGAGATCTGGTCTATTGGTGCCAGTACCCTCTCTGCCAGGGTAGATGACTCCAGGTAGCCTATGACCAAGCTGTAGTTGCCTCCCTCAGAAGGAGCATATACTGCAGCATAATATCTTCCAGACTCTGGAGCCTTCAGGTCCATCTCTGCCATCTTCAGGTAGCTGCTGGGTCCAAAAGGCTCATAGGTTGCATGTGCAGGCTCAAAGCCCTGGATGGCAACGGCCCCAAGCCCGGTGGGGACCTCTACGGACCCGGGAAGATCGCCTTTTTTATTCAATCCTGGGCCAATCAGTGCCAGTCCCGGCTCGAAGCTTGCATCCTCCGGGTCTGTGGATTTGAGGAGGGATAAAAATATTCTCTGGCCCTTCGCTAAATCGAAGCTGTAGTACTGGGCCTTATCAGGCATGAGGCTGCTATAGGCAGCCCAGGATTTGACTGGATCTGATATGTAAGCGGCAGAATGAATGTTCATATTGTTCTCGGGCAGCAAAAGTACATGGGCCGTCGCACCCGGAGCTAACAAAAGAATCATTAGTAACATGGTGAAAAACTGTCTCATATACTTTTAATATACGCCCATTGATATTAAATTTTTTGATCCTCCAAGCCTTGAAATAACAGATTTACACCCTGCCAAATGTCAAATGTAAAGCTGATGGCCGACATGCTCAAAAGATTTATATCCACTTAGCGCAACTATCTTATGTTTACAAATTAATTTTGGGAGTGTTGAACGATGATAGCACGAGCTTTAACTATGCTGTTTTTGATGCTCATAGCACTGGCATCGACAGGCATAGTCACAGGTCAAGACGATGATAACTACGGTATACTGAATGCTACCAGGGATCTGGGGGACCTGAACATCTTCAGCGCCGCCCTTCAGAAGAATGATCTGGTCGGCACTCTGAACAATGACGACGTTCTCCAGGTGGGCAACAATTCCTTTGTAGTCTTTGCCCCAAATGACCAGGCCTTCCAGAACCTGAACACAGGAGTGCTGGATGCTCTGTATAATAACGCAGGCGTCTTCAAGGATGTGCTGAACCATCACATCGCCGATAACGATGATAACCGCTATGGCGATCTAACCAGGCTCACCTCTGTAGAGACTCGCGAGGACGGCCTCCTAAACATTAGCAATGATGGCGGCATGACCGTCAATGGAGCCCGGGTCCTTGGAAGCAGAGAATATGGTCACGGAGTTGTATACGTCATAGATAGGGTTCTCATACATGCCGCCGCAGCTGACCAGCTGGCCGAAGACATGAACGAGGCTCCTGGAAGAGTGGGCATTCTTCAGGCGCTCAAGAATGCTGGAGACTTCAACAGGTTCTCTATAGCCCTCCAGGCAGCAGATCGTGTAGGATGGCTCAATGGAGAGGGCGGAACTGTAGGCGCTCCCGGGCCGTTCACAATCTTTGCCCCTAACGACGATGCCTTTGCAGCGCTGCCAGCTTCATCTCTAAACTCGCTATTGGTAGATAATCAGGGTGACCTCAGGAGGCTTGTCGAGTACCATGTCATAGAGGATACAGATGTGGTCAACACAACTGCTCCAGAGGAGATCGATACAGCTGAGGGCGGCCCGTTGGATGTGGATATTCGCGGCGATACCGTGAGCGGGGGAAGGATCCTGAACAGCTGGAGGTACAGCAACGGCATAATTTACGCCATAGATAGAGTCCTGTTGCCTGCTGACAATGCTTTCCTGACCAGGTACGACCTTCTGAACTATAATGCGACTGGGCGCGTTGGCACAACGTCCACTGTGGGAGATGTCAACGAGAGGAACGAGGATGATGAGTCTCTCCCACCCCAGCCATAGAGATAACTAAGACGGATTTAATATCAGAAGATACAGTCAGGCCATTATCATTGGCATGGCGTTTGATGGCGGCCATCTCATCGATGAGCCGCATTTTTTTATTCTATATCCAGCTTTTTCTAGATCTTCTCGCCACTTGCTATGGCATAATGAGAAATTCACTGGCTGTAGTCGTCTTAGATCTAAATATACTCAAAAGGTTTATTAGCAAATGGATATCAGAAACTATGGACTGCTGGAGGACGCAGATACATTTGATTTTATTGAGATAAAAAAGATTGTGAAGTTGGTATTATGATAAAGGAGAAATTAAAGCTCGATCTGAGCAAGGATTTTGATGGCATTTACGAAGTATCTGATGGTGTACCAAGCTTCCGGATGCTGATAAACGGCAGATGGGTGCAGTCCGGGTCCGGCGCCAGGTCAGGTGTGTACTCTCCCGTGGATGAGAGCCTGATTGCCAGGGTTGAGGACGCCAACCATGCAGATGTGGATGCCGCGGTCACCGCTGCCAGCGAGCACCGCATGATAAGGAACCTGCCTGCAATTGAGCGCATAGAGATCTTCGAGTGTGCGGCATCAATCCTTGATAAGCACAGGGACGAGCTGGCCCATGTGCTTCAGCTCGAGGCTGGAAAGACTATCAAGGATGCCCAGGGTGAGGTGGCGGCAACAATACACAGGCTCAAGCTCACCATGGAAGAGGCAAGTAAGATCTTTGGAGAGTACATCCCCGGCGACTGGTCGTCCGATACTGTTGGAAAGATGGCCCTGGTCATACGTGAGCCTGTGGGAGTGGTTGCAGCCATATCGCCTTTTAACTATCCTCTATACATTGCCTCATCCAAGGTCATCCCTGCCCTTCTCTCCGGAAACTCGGTGCTTCTCAAGCCCTCCAGCTCCAATCCCATCTCGGCCACTCTCCTGACCAGGATACTGGAGGTCTCAGGCATTCCAGCGGGAAGCTTGAACCTGGTGACGGGCCCCGGCGGCGAGACCGGAGACGCCATAACCACTAACCAGAAAGTCGACATGATCAACTTCACTGGCAGCACCCCTGTTGGCAAAAGGATCTCTCAGATGGCGGTCATGAAGAAGCTCCACCTGGAGCTTGGAGGAAAGGCCTATGCTCTGGTGCTGGAGGATGCAGACCTGGAGATGGCTGCAAAGAAATGCGTTGAGGGGTCTTTGAAGTTCGCAGGGCAGAGGTGCGATGCCATAAGCGCAATACTTGCTTTGCAGCCAATAGCAGATGAGCTGAGCGATAAAATCGTCCAGGAAGTGGACCGGTGGAAGTTTGGAAATCCAATGGATGAGTCGGTGATGATGGGACCGGTGATAAATAAGAAAGCTGCCGAGAGGATCCACAGCATGGTGATGAACGCTGTGGAGAACGGTGCTGACCTGCTGAGAGGCGGGAAGTACCAAGGCACCTATTATGAGCCAACCGTCCTCGACAACGTGCCTGTGTATGCAGATATTGCCCATGAAGAGACCTTTGGACCTGTGGTGACCATTATCAGGCCCAAGGACGAGGACGAGGCCTTGAAGATCGCCAGGGAGTCACCTTATGGACTGGAGTCTTGCGTCTTTACAGAGAACTTCTACCGCATGTGGAGGGTGGCAAAGGACCTGGAGTGCGGCGAGGTCACAATAAACGACATGCCCTCTCACGGGGTGGGCTACTTCCCGTTTGGAGGCATGAAGGACTCGGGCATGGGGCGTGAGGGCATAGGCTACAGCATAGACGAGATGACCAACTTAAAGACCATAGTCTTCAACCTGGCTGCAGCCGGGCTTGGAAAGCAGGAGCACGGCATGTCTGCATGCAAGATGCAGCTCCTGTACAGATCACGTCATGTGCCTGAGGACGGAGAGTAATCAACGATCTGCCCTACTTTTTAGCTGGTGCTTCATGGTTTTCCAGGCTTACATGCCCTGTATCCCTGTCAGGTCTGTCCAGCCATTTCTCTGCAGGAATGCATATACCCGGAACTCAGGAACAAATTCTGTAAGAGATCGCTCCTATGTGCTTGCAGAGAACAAATACGGCACGATATACCATCCATATCCAGGGGCAGCGACTGTCAGTCCATACATTAGCGATAATTGAATCAGGCAATGAAGCAGTTCTAATCCCAGAGGCTATCTTTGAAACAAAAGCAAAAACAAAATTAGAAAATATTTATGGAAAATGAAAAGTTATTTTAGGGCATATAATATAGTCCTACATGGTTCAGGTCTATCTTGTAGCCAGCAGCCAACTGAACCTCTGCCATATAAGACACCTCCGATATGGGTGGGCGAACCGCGGGCGGCTTCCTCCAAATCCGTGCCCACCCTATCATAAGTTTATCAGGACGCAAGCTTAAGTGCAGGAGCCCGGCGGCATCCAGGCCAAGGCTCTTGAGGAGTTTGCTCCCCCTGATAGGCCTATGCCAGAGAGAATTGAGAACCTGGAGGACGCATTGGTCCAGTTCAAATCTATCTATGAGGAATTGGGTGAGACGAGGGTGGAGAGCTAGAAATTAGTGAGCCATAGTCTCAAGGTCCCTATCTCCAGCTTCCTTTCTTTCTCCGGCGCCCTAGTACACGTAGGCTGAAATAAATCTACGATTTATGGCATGGTGATGATTAATCCTATTTTATGAGTGGTTTTATTTCGGCTTTGTTGTACCAGCCTCTCATCTTCCTGCAGCTTCCTAGATAGCGATATTATCAGGCTTAAATAGATGCTTTCATTAGGAAAAGAGTACTTCCTTCGCGATTTAACGCACACTTACAAATTAGGGGCCGGGACCGGGATTCGAACCCAGCTCGAGGGATCCACAGTCCCTCAGGATAACCACTACCCTATCCCGGCGCGCCACCTCTTGGACTCACTCCAGGGAGATAAAACTTTCCCCAATGGCGCCCATAATGCGCTTCAGGTCATCACCCTCATGAAGCACCCCAATATATCGATGCCCTCATCTCTCCTCGTCAGGTTTTGCCTCAGGACCCGAATGCAACCCATAGGCCATCTCAGCAGTCTCCACCACCAGGGCTATGAGGTCCTCGAGCTCGTTTATGTAATAGACCCTTCCCAGGCTCTTCAAGGCATCATCCACCTGCTTATCCCTGCCTGCCTGGTCTATGGAGAATAAGACGAAATTTCCTGCCAGGGCAGCCTCCTTGATATGATCCCACTCCAGGTACAGGTTCTGTATATGGGTGTCAGTTATGCACAGAATCAAACAGCCCTTCCTTTCACTGGCCAGGTCCAATATGGCCTTCCCTGGAATATGAGTCTGGTTGCAGATATACTCCACAAGCACATCCTCTACAGATCCTAAATCCCTGGTCCACCCCTGAACCAGAGCCGTGCTGCTGAAGTTTATTGCCGCCACCTCAGCTCCTTGGCTGTGTGCGAACTGGCAGGCCTTGAAAGCAGCCAGTGTGGCCTTATGGGTCTTTGTGCCCTGCCTGGGGCCGTCCATCGACCTGCTGCTGTCCAGGATTACAAGAAGATCCGGCACCGCCTCCCTGCCTTCAGCCATCCTTGAGCTCTCCTCCTCCCTCTTGTAGGTGGTGATACCCGGAATGAGCACCGGGCTTAAGCTCATGGAGTAAGGGATATCTATCTGGCTTGGTGGATCAGTAAACCTCCACTTGACCAGGCCTGATGGATATAGGCTCTCTCTGATCTTCCTGCCCTGTCTTATCTCTATAGAGTAGCTCTGGTCCCTGTACCAGCGCTTGAGGTCGCCTTTGAGGCCCAGGACCTGCAGTGCCTCCTGGTACTTATCAGGTTCCAGGCCGCAGGCCAGGCCTGCCAGCGGAGCCGAGGCTGCATTGCCGTTTAGCATCTCCACAGACCTCACCTGCCCCTGCCCAAGCCTGCCCGGCGCCAGGGGTTCAAGAATGCTGGCCGTCTGCTGGCACTGTCTCCCCCAGAGGCCCTTGTCCCTGACGCCAAGCGAGTACACCTGAAGGAGGAGGTCCGCCTCAGGAAGGTCGCATCCCGGCAGAGGCACGCCCCAGTACTCCCTCAGGAAGCAAAGAACTGCGCGGTCCATCTCAGAGATCTCCGGGGATTCGGCCAGCCTCTTCCATCCGAGGATTACCTTCTCCTCGTCCTCCTGGCTCCTCTCCAGCCTGAAAGAATCGACTGCGATATCAGAGAATATATTTACCATCATCCTTGCCAGTGAATGGTCTTTCAGCCCCCGGATGGCAGATAGGGCCAGGGACCCGGCCATCTCCAGAGATCGCGGGCAGAAGATGTAGTGGACTATCAGGTGGTCGAAGAGGTTCTCCAGGTACAGCTCCCCTTCATCCAGAATATCCTGGCTGATAGTCACCTGATAATTCTTAAATGGAAACCCTTTGTCTGGCGACATTCCTATTGAGGGCCTTGGGAGCTGTGGGAAGTGCCAGTTAGACCTGGCCTTTTCCCATACCTCAATTATCTCTTCTGAGGATCTCTCCGCCAAGGGCTCCCTCTCCAGCCTCATCTCCAAAGTCACCTGCCAGGATGGTCCCGCCCTTCATCCTCCATCCAGCCCTCCTGCCTGCACTGCCCCTGACCATTACCCTGCCCCCGCTCATGAGTATGCCCAGATACTCACCGGCGTCTCTAAGGATGCTGATCCTGCCACCTCGCATGAGCCAGCCAGCCCTGGCACCGGCAGAGCCTCTGACAACTATCGACCCGTCGAGGCATCCAAGCCCCAGGAAGTTTCCGGCGCTTCCGCCTACCACTCCCCAGCCGCCGGACATTCCCTTAAATGCATAGTTTGTGCAAGAACCGGCCACGATCCCGCCCCCTGACATCTCCAGGCCCAGGTACTCGCCGGCGATGCCGTTGACTATGACCCTGCCTCCCGTCATTCTCTCGCCAATGTGATCCCCAGCGCGGCCATCTCCAGCCTCTATGGTTATGGTGCCGCGGGAGAGCGTCATCCCTGCAAAGTCTCCAGGCTCCAGCCTCAAGGGCTCTGTGCTTCTCTCTGCTGCTATGCTTGTGAGGTAGCCCCAAACTTGGCACTCCCTCCGGCCTTCAGGCTTTGAAGAGACCAGCCTCAAGAGCAGCCTTGTGTCTGTTGGGGCCAGGCTCTCCACATCCTGCCTGGTCGGGCTTCCTCCGGCACGGTCCACCAGGTCCTCAAAGCCCAGTATCACATCGCCCTTGGATGTCTCCAGATTCTTGTTTCTGATCTTGTGGCCATAGGCATCGCCCATGAACTTGCTCAGCTTCGTGGCATCCTCTCCAGTGCGGGCAGGTAGTCGAGCCTGGCTATTGGGTCGTCGTACTCAGAGAGGCGGCGGATGGCCTCTTTCCTTGGCAGGTCGCCGTCTACAGACTGTGAGAAGATCATGTTCATCTCACCGCGCTCATTTAGGGTCCTGTTGATGCTCTTCTCTGCCAGGTCTGCCACAAAGTCCAGCTTCCTTGCACCATAGTACGGAGGCCTCTCAAGAAGTGACCTGTTGGCAGTCACTCTGTGCCAGATAATGTAGGGCGCCACAGCCCTGAGGATGTCAATGCCTGCACTTTTGCGGCCCAGAAGAAGCGCCGTGGCCCTGGAGTAATCTCTCAGGTCCTGCCTGACCCTATCCGACAGCCCTTCGTCCACCTGCCAGCAGCAGACCTCAGGGTTGTTGAAGTAGTGGCAACCATTGCACAGGCCTCTGCTGGGCCTGGCGCCAGAAAGCTGTGTCTTGTCATATCCTGGAGATCTCTCGCAGAGCGTGAAGTCCCGAAGAAGGGAGATTATGGAAAGCTCCGTCTGGCTTTCGAGCTCGACTCTGGCAGCCATCTGGGGCAGAGAGTTGAACTCTGATGGGGTGAACCTGGGGAGCTCGTCTGCCAGCTCGTGCACAGGGCGGTCGCGCTCTGCCAGTGATAGGCTTCCAATGAAGTCTGGCTGGGTGGCCGGCACGCATGCCGATATCCTGTCCAGGAGCGCCTCGTCCAGTGGGTATGTCGAGCTGAAGTCGGGGTTCATGGTGGCGAAGTAGCAGGTGTCTCCGGGGGTGAGAACCTTTCCTGCATACCCTATCTTCCTCTTCTGGAGTATCTCTAAGAAGAGGTTCTGCTTGCCGCTTGGGAAGCGGTTGATCTCGTTTATGACCTTCCAGCCCGACTTTGCCCAGGGAGTCCAGAGGACCTCTATGGCCTCTTCACCCCCTCGCGACCACTGCCTGGGGTCTATGAAGCCCAGTATCTTCTCCTCTGTCTGCTCAGGGTGGCCGGTGACCATTACGTTCTCGACATCATCAAACTGCAGGCCGGTGAAGGATGCGCCAAGCAAATTGACCAGGGTGGTCTTGTTGGCGCCCATGCCTCCATACAGCAGCACGGCCCTGTTTCTCAGGCAGGCATTGGCCAGAGAGAAGTGCAGCTGGGCATTTACCCTGGCATCGCCAATGGCCAGATCGGCCTTGCCCATGTGAAGGCGCAGCTCCTCTAAAGAGGATATCAGAGCATGAATCTTGCTTATGGGATCAGGCATGAAGAGTGACCGGTGCGGGCCATATTTAAAACGTGCGAAATCTATAGAGAAAAGGAGGGATAGCAAAAGTCAGTGATGTAGGAGGGATAATAGTGCCCGACTTTTGCCATATATAATACGTCATGCGACGAATATAAAGTTTTCGATTAAGGCGATTGCCGTATCGGCCCGTACCAGGCGCCTGAGATGCGTTGACTTGGAGTATCGGTCGAAAGCGGGGCTTAATGTTTGGGATATACTTAAACCATGTATCCTGCTTACCTATAAATCTTCTACACCAGGCAATCGACGAAGAAGATCTGGTCCCCTGTCATAAGCATCTGATATTGAACTCGGCCCATAATCGCGCATACTATATGATCTGCAGGGAGACCGGGCGGAAGATATGTATAAAGAAATTAATATCCTTCTTACCTCTGTTTCAATCTTGGAATCTTCTTTGAATGGTTTAAGCCATAAATGAATAACTTTTTCATCTTCTTATGACTACCTTGTCCCCCAATGATAGCTATGGATCTGCCTGATGATAATGGTTGCACAAAATAAAATTCTTATCAATTGTTAAAAAGAAGTATAGGTAATCATTTTTAATTATAGAATAAGTTCTTAAAGTGTTCTTAATTATCATCTATTCGGATTTATGTAAAGGAACATAGATCCTTGCCTGAAGTACTAGAAAAGTGGTGTCATATATGGAAGCAAATGCGCAAGTAAATGAAGTGGTATCTGTTTTGCCACCCATTAAGGCAAAAGTCGGCGAGATAGTAGAGATTAGGGTCCCTTCAAACCCAACAACGGGTTTTGTATGTACGCTATCAGAGATGCCCAACTGTTTGTATTTGGCGAGCAAGACCTATGTTCCAGATCAACCCATAATGCCTGGAAGCGGTGGGACTGAGGTATTCAGCTTCTTTGCAGTGGCCAAGGGAAGTGGACCAGTCGAATTCCATGATGTTAAATACACACATCCCCGCTTGACCATAGCACCTCAGACCGCCATGCAAAAGCGTTTTGTCATTGTCGAATAATGGCAGCCCCGCAATTAACAGGGATGCCTTCACTTTTTTATAGACGGCCTGAGGGGCGGTCCAATGCCCGGATCATATATGCATCAGCAGATCTTTGCATCTATATTGCAAGGCCTGCTGAGGCCTGGTGCATTGGTTATATAATTCAAGAGCCAGATACGATCTCTTCATGAGCAATAGATCAGAGCGAACCAAAAAGAGCCAGGAGCTCATAAAGAGAAGGATGGAGAACAGCCTGCCCTTGAGCCTGTCACGCTGGTTTTCAGGCCTGTGGCGCAAGAAGAAATAGCTGCTCAGGCATTTAGGTCCATATCCCTTGTCTGGAACAGAGCAAAAAATCCCGTGCATGAGGGGGCAAAAGTCAGAGGGATTGGGGAATGGAGATGGGATTCGACTTTTGCCATCTCTAACTACGACGTTAAACGAATATATTCTTTCCCGGAATAATGGTATGGGCAATTACTGCATGAATCGATTTGGCCTGGAAGATAGAATTAGGTATGCATAAATCATCCATTAGAATTAAGAGGAGCAAAAGTCAAAGGAATAGGAGGGATCGAATTCTGTTCGACTCTTGCCGTCCCAAACTACGGCATTAATCGAATTTAAACCTTTCGGTGCTAGACTGATATCTCTATTGAGCCTTGGTCATAATAAAGGAGGGGGGGGCAAAAGTCAAAAAGAATAGGAGGGACTATCGGTATTCGACTTTTGCCAATACCAAGAACGTCATGCGACGAATATATATCTTTCGGTTCAGGCAATGATGGTATTGGCCTTTCAAAATTCCTAAATAGAGTTGTGACGAGATCTGGCCTGCATGTAATGCTGAAGGAAAATAATATGGGTATATAGGGCTGGCTAAAATGAATTTTCTTTTTGTGCATTTGGAACAGGTATTGGACCGTTTCAGCATCCTCTGGCCTAATGGCAATCACTGTGCAGTCATATCATACAGATCAAAATCGATCAGATCCATGCGCGGGCCGCCTCCACAGAGCAGTATAAGCATCATTTGCCATGATCTGCATCAGGCTGGGCTGATGCGGCAATCATGCCAAAGCGGCATGAACCTTGGCCAGAGGGTTGAGGTCAGAGACGGAGGTCGGGGGATTGAGGCAAGCCATCGTTTCTTGCCCTTTGCTCTCCTGACTACAGGCAGGGACTGCTCTCAGTTCCCGGTCCAATCCGGTATATCGAAAATCTTTTAACTGATAGTGGCATAGATTGAGTTGAGCAAGCTGGAATAATTCACCATTTTCTTCGAATGCATGGGCGATCCATGAAGGCTGGCCAGGCGGCGCATAGATATGATGAAAGTCACACATCAGGCGATCTTAGAGGATAAATTCAGCAATTGTACAGGCAGAAGGGCATGGCTGTCCGCAACTGCATCACCTTTATCTGATATGATATATGCTGTACTGCTGGAGAATGATGAATCTCTCTATGAGGGCTATCTTTCTTATGAAACTTCATTTTAAGGTGATGAGATAATGGCGCAAGGTCCCAAATATATACTATGGTTCGATGAGATCAATATCGAGGATATACCTCTTGTGGGCGGCAAGAACGCCTCTCTTGGGGAGATGTATCGCGAGCTTACAACCCAGGGGGTCAAGATCCCAAACGGCTTTGCCATAACCTCTGCAGCCTACTGGCACCTGCTTAAGTCTGCAGGAATCCTGGACCGGCTCAAGGATACTATGGCCGGCCTTGATACGACCGATGTCAAAGACCTTGCAGTCCGTGGGAAGCGTGCCAGGGAGATTGTCCGGAATGCTCCCATGCCCGAGGACCTCTGGTCTGATATCAAGGCCGCCTATGACCGGCTCTCAGAGCAGTACGGCCCAAACACCGATGTGGCAGTGAGGTCATCAGCCACTGCAGAAGATCTGCCCACAGCATCCTTTGCAGGGCAGCAGGAGACATACCTCAACGTGCGGGGGTATGACGAGCTTAAAGACGCCTGCATGAAGTGCTTTGCCTCGCTCTTCACAGACCGGGCCATATCCTACAGGGTGGACCACAACTTCGACCAGTTCAAGGTGGCACTATCAATCGGCGTCATGAAGATGGTCCGCTCAGACCTGTCATCAAGCGGCGTCATATTCACGCTGGACACTGAGACCGGGTTTAAAGATGTGGTCTTCATTACAGGAGCCTACGGACTTGGAGAGAACGTGGTCCAGGGCGCTGTCAATCCTGACGAGTTCTATGTCTTCAAGCCAACCTACAAACAGGGGTTCAGGCCCATTGTGAGGAAGGGGCTTGGCACCAAGGCCATCAAGATGGTCTACGGAAAGGGCGAGTCCAAGGAGCTCACATACAATGTAGACGTGCCTCCAGAGGACCAAAGGCGCTTTTGCATATCCGACGATGATGTTTTGGTGCTGGCTGGATATGCCATAACCATAGAGGACTACTACTCCAAGAAGGCCGGCGCATACAGGCCCATGGACATAGAGTGGGCCAAGGACGGGATCACAGGCGAGCTCTTCATAGTCCAGGCAAGGCCAGAGACCGTCCAGTCCCAGAGGGCCAGAGACGTCCTGGAGACGTATATCCTGGAGAGGAGAGGTCCAGTCCTGGTCACAGGCCGAGGTGTTGGGGCCAAGATTGCCGCAGGCAGGGCAAGGACGATCCCAAACGTCTCCCAGCTCTCGGCATTCAAGAAAGGTGAGATCCTCATCTCAGACACCACCACACCTGACTGGGAGCCTGTGATGAAGATTGCTGCGGCAATAGTCACCAACAAGGGCGGAAGGACCAGCCATGCTGCAATAGTGAGCCGTGAGTTTGGCATACCTGCAGTTGTGGGCGCTGAGGTTGCCACTGAAAAGATTAAGGACGGCCATGAGATCACAGTGAGCTGCGCTGAAGGAGACGTGGGCTATGTCTACGAGGGCATCCTGCCTTTCAAGGTGGAGAAGATGAGCCTCAAGGACATGCCAAGGCCAAAGACTGAGATCATGATGAACCTTGGCAACCCCGATGAGGCTTTTTCGCTATCATTCATACCAAACGATGGTGTTGGCCTGGCAAGGCTCGAGTTCATAGTGACAAGCAGCATCAAGGTCCATCCAATGGCCCTGATCCATCCAGAGGCCGTCAAGGACCCGGCTGTTCGAAGAGAGATCGAAGAGATCACTTACGGCTACAAGAATGGCGCAGAATTCTTCATAGAGAAGCTCTCAGAGGGGATAGGGACCATAGCCGCAGCATTCTATCCAAAGCCCGTGGTGGTAAGGACAAGCGACTTCAAGTCCAACGAGTATACAAACCTGATAGGCGGGCCTGACTTCGAGATCCAGGAGAGCAACCCGATGTTGGGCTTCAGGGGCGCGTCCAGGTATATCCATCCCAGGTACGCCGAGGCCTTCGCCCTGGAGTGTGCGGCATTGAAGAAGGTGAGGGAGACTATGGGGTTAAAGAACGTCATACCCATGATACCCTTCTGCAGGACCATTGAGGAATGCAGGAAAGTCCTTGACGCCATGTCCAAGTCCGGCCTTGTCCGGGGCGAGGACGGGCTTGAGATCTACATCATGTGCGAGATACCAAACAACGTGATCCTCGTAGATGAGTTCTGCAAGCTTGTCGACGGCATGTCCATAGGCTCAAACGACTTAACCCAGCTCACTCTTGGCATAGATCGAGATTCAGAGCTCCTGGCCCAGGAGTTCAATGAAAACGACCCAGGAGTGCTCAAGATGGTGGCACTCTCCATTGAGGGTACAGAGAGGAACGGGCGGCACAGCGGCCTTTGCGGCCAGGCGCCAAGCGACTATCCGGAGTTTGCAAGCTTCCTTGTGAGGGAGGGCATAGATTCCATATCCATCAATCCGGACACTGTGATGAAGGCCACATTGAATGTGATCCAGACTGAGAAAGAGATGCATGAGGGATAGCATCTCTTCTCATTTCTATCCGCATATGTTAAATCTAGTAAAGGAAACAGGATATTATGATTTATACCATCACCCTCAATCCAGCCCTGGACAGGACAATATGGATTGAAAAGATCAGGGATGACGTATCCAACCGCATCATAGAGGAGCAGAGCTATGCCGGGGGTAAGAGCATAGACGTCTCCAAGGTCCTCAAAAATTTCCATATCGTCAACACTGCTCTTGGGTTTGTTGCCGGCTTTGCAGGCAGAGAGCTTGAGGGCCGGCTCCTGATAGAGGGCATTCAGAGCGATTTCGTAAGGGTGTCGGGCGAGACGAGGACCAACATAATACTTCATGAGAAGTCTACGGGCAGGCAGCTGGCCTTCAATGCCAGGGGGCCTGAGGTCCAGCCTCACGAGCTCATGGCGCTCATAGAGAAGATCGAGTCCCTCTCCAGCCCTGAGATTGTGACCATAGGCGGCAGCCTGCCTCCGGGCCTGAGCCCCGAGATCTACATGAAGATCATAACCCTGGCCAAGAGGGCCAATGCCAGGGTGGTTCTGGATGTGGATGGCCAGTCATTGAAGGAGGGACTCAAGGCCAAGCCCACAATAATCAAGCCCAACATCCATGAGCTAAGCGAGCTTGTGGGCCACGAGCTGAGGTCCATTGACGAGGCGGTGGCGGCTGCAAGAGAGATCAACCAGGACGGTGTGGAGATAGTCCTGGTCTCCATGGGCGCAAGAGGGATACTGATGGTGGCTGATGGCGAGGAGTATGTGGCAGTGCCCCCCAAAGTCGAGGTCAGGAACACCATAGGTGCCGGGGACTCATCAGTGGCCGGTTTCGTGTACGGCCTGATAAGGGGCCTGGAGCTTAAGGAGTGCCTGAGGTTTGCGGCGGCATCAGGCACCGCCACCACTCTTTCCCAGGGCACGGCCCTGTGCCAGAAGGGCGACTTTGAGATGATACTGCCCCAGGTGAAGCTTGAGGCTGTAAACGCAAGGAGCTGAATATTGATGTCCCTCAACCCTAGAGATGTGCTGGTGCCCCTGGATGTAACGCGCTTGGAGCGAAGGAGATATATCGAGAACTACCTGGCCATTACCAGGCACAGCGGCAGGCTGATGCTCTTTGCAGGCGACCAGAAGGTCGAGCACCTAAATGACGATTTTTATGGCAAGGGAATAGATCCCCAGGACTCTGATCCAGAGCACCTCTTCAGGATAGCGGCCAGTGCCAAGATAGGCGTCTTTGCCACCCAGCTAGGCCTGATTGCCAGGTATGGCATGGACTACCAAGACGTCCCTTACCTGGTCAAGCTCAACTCAAAGACCAGCCTCGTCAAGACCTCCCAGGCCGAGCCTCTGTCCTCCCAGTGGCTGGACGTGGATCAGGTGGTGGACTTCAGAGACGACTGTGGCTTAAATATCCTGGGCGTGGGCTATACCATTTACCTGGGAAGCGAGCACGAGCCCCAGATGCTTCACGAGGCTGCGCAGATAGTCTACAACGCCCACAGGAACGGGCTTGTAACTGTGCTCTGGATGTACCCCCGGGGGCGGGCGGTCAAGAATGAGAAGGACCCGCACCTGGTGGCAGGCGCCACTGGAGTGGCCGCGGCTCTGGGCTCGGACTTTGCCAAGGTCAACTACCCTGAAGTTGAGGGCGCAGACTCTAGGTGTATGCTCAAAGAGGCAGTCTTGGCCGCAGGCAGGACGAGAGTGGTCTGCGCCGGAGGTGCCAGGTGCGATGTGCAGTCGTTCTTAAGGCAGCTGCACGACCAGATTCACATCTGCGGTGCCTCGGGGAACGCCACTGGCAGGAACATCCACCAGCTGCCGCTTGACAAAGCCGTGAGCCTCTGCAATGCCATCTATGCCATAACTGTGGAGGATGCAAGCGTGGAAGAGGCCGCAAAGATTTACTCCCTGGGTGATACATGCCAGAGCTGATCATGCTCAGGCACGGCCAGAGCCTGTGGAACCTGGAGAATAGGTTTACTGGATGGATGGATATCGACCTATCCCCCAAGGGTATAGAGGAGGCAAAGAGGGCTGGAAGGCTGATGAAGGAAGGGGGGTATGCATTCGATATTGTCCATACATCTGTGCTCAAGCGCGCCATAAGGACCATGTGGGTGGTCATGGACGAGATGGACCTGATGTGGGTGCAGGCTTGCAGGAGCTGGAGGCTAAACGAGCGCTGCTACGGCGCGCTCCAGGGGTCCAACAAGAGAGAGACCGAGGAGAAGTATGGAGAAGAGCAGGTCCACAGGTGGCGCAGGGGGTTTCATGACCGTCCCCCGGCGCTGGACCTGGATGATCCAAGACACCCCGTGCACGATCCGCGCTATGCGGGACTGAGCAGGGAGGTCTTGCCAGGCACCGAGTCGCTCAAGGAGACACAAGACAGGGTCCTGCCTTACTGGAATGAGAAGATCGTCCCGGAGCTGCATAAGGGCAAAACGGTCTTCATAGCAGCACACGGAAACAGCCTTCGAGCCCTGGCCAAGCACGTAAGCGGCATGTCAGACCAGGAGATAGAGAAGTTTGAGATACCAACCGGTGTGCCCCTGGTGTACCAGCTGGACTCTGACCTGAAGGCTCTGCGACATTTCTACCTCAAGGATGGGAATCAGGATAAGGATGGATAAAATGGCCTATACAGTTGAGCTCATATCTATTGAGAAGAAAGAAGAGCTGGTCGACAAATACAGCAGCCAGGCCTTGTATGAGATCAAGTCCGACATCTATGGCTGCTGCATCAAGCTGCTGACCGGGCTTCATTCCATAAAGGACCGCTTTGAGGAGAACTTCTATTTTGCATCTCAAAACATACGCTCCCACGGGCGGCTCTATGTTATAGAAGATCCAGGCGAGGACCTCAACAAGGTATACTATGATCCTCAGTCCAAGACCGCCTTTCTTTTAAACATCGACTATTATGGATGGATCAAATCTCCGGCCTTGAGCGTTGCAGGGGACATACTTGAGGACGATCACAACATCTACTCGGTACATGGTGCCTGTCTGGATGTAAAGGGCCAGGGCGTCTGCATCATGGGCGGCTCGGGAGCCGGCAAGACCACACACACATACGGACTCCTCAGGAGCCCTCAGGTCAGAGTGGTCTCTGATGATTGGTTCTATGGCAGGATATATGGTGATGACATACTGGCCTACGGCTCTGAGAAGAACTTTTACATCAGGGCAGATCTGGCCCAAATCTGGAAGGAGTTCGAGTGGCTGGTGAAGCGCGGCGAGTCGGATAATCAGGGCCGGGCAGTGGTGGACCTGAGATGGGTGATAGGAAAAGGACGCATACTGCCTATGACCACACTTGAGACTGTGATAATTCTCAAGAGGGATCCTGAGGATGAGAGGACATTGAGATCTTTGAGCACCACAGAGGCGCTGAGGATCCTTGATGAGAACGATTATTTCAATCCACATCTTCTGGTCAAGAGCGACTTCAAGGCGATGCTGCGAGACAGGTTCTTTGCGGCTCTGCTGTCCAGGACCAGGGTCTATGAGATCAACACCATCGGCACGCCTGAAGAGAGCCAGAAGATCATAAGGGAGATTGTGGGCCTGCCGCTGAGTGCAAAGACTCCTGTCAAGAGCGTTTGACCTGAAATGGCGCTCAGCTGGCAGTACGGGACGCATTCTTTGCAGCACTGGTGGCTATATTTGCCAAGGTCGGGCTGCAGGATGTGGACCCAAACCTTGCCACGCCCGTGAGGACTGCCATTATGATGGCCTTCATGGCCGGGGTGGTCTTATTCACAGGAAAATCTGCAGCACTCCTCCTTCAGGAGATCGTACAGTGCAAGCCTTGAGGAGGAGTCCAGGCTCATTGAGGGCTCGTCCAGGAGCAGGAGCCTGGGCCTGTGAGCCAGTGCCTGTATCAGGGAAAGCTTTCTCCTCATGCCGTATGAGTAAGTTGATGCCGGCTCATCCCTCTTATCCCAGAGGCCCGACCATCTGAATAGCTCCTCGAGCCGGTCCTTTGCCTCATCTGGTGAGAGGTGGATCTTGGGGTTGATCTTGCCCCATGAGAACCAGAATGTATAGAGGAAGCAGATTATAACCGCAAAGAAGAAGGCCTCTATGAAGAGCGGCCACCAGTACAGGTGGAATATGTTCTTGGCCCCCTGGAGAGATTGAGCTTCTATGGTGGTGGACGAGTTCAGAGTGAAATTTTGTGAATGCTTTAAGAAAGATAATATCCGGTGGCGGCACTGGTCATGCCAGCGCCGCTGCCGTCTGACTATAGCTGCCAGTTAATGATTACTGCTCATTTCACTATGAACTGTCCTGTCATTGTGGTTGGGTGGACGTCGCACCTGAAGAAGTATGTCCCTGGATCTGATGGAGCAGTGAATGTATATGTGGTGGTCTCTGGCCCGGTTATGACCTCGCCCACGAAGATGCTCTTGGATGCGGATGAATCAGTATAGGCTGCGAAGTTGTGGGGGATGCCTGAATCCCGGTTATCGAAGTTCATTGTGACCATGGCTCCGGCAGGCACGGTTATTGTGCTGGTGTTGAATGCCATGTTCTGGGCTGTGAGGCCTATGGTCACATTCTGGCCTGCTGCGCCTGTGGTGCCCATGGATGCGTTCATGGACATATTGCCAGCTGTGCCTGTAGTGCCCATAGAGGCATTGCTGGCCTTATTATTGTACATGCTATCTGACGAACCGCTATTTGCCATCACAGGCACGGCCATGATCATAGCTAACACTGCAATAGTCAGCAGTATCTTCATATATTCATTTAATGTTGCCATACAATCAACTCCTGTAACTTATTAAACCACGCTCCTCGTTTAAGTTCTTTTCCTTTCCTCAATTATAATTGATTAATGCAGAGTATTTAAGACATATTTATTCGGAATGTTGTCCTCAGAATTCTTTTCTGAACTTTGCAGTAAATTAAGCAGCATATCTTCAAGCCGAGACCATCATATTATATAAATTGGATTTACAAAACCATTAAGGTGTAGGCTGTGGATGTGAGTCACTAAAAAAGATCGCAAAATTCGAGAGCTTGCAGCATAATTCCTGCCATATCATTTGCTATGTATCATGATTGTAGTTGATGATGTAACAATTTAACCGAGGCAGACTACCTGCTTTTTAATTCATAATAACATAAATCCAGACAGCACGAATAAATGATAGACCTTGCTATAAGCAAGATCTTTTGATTCAAGTAAGTGAAAAGTCGTGGTTCGAGGGTGTCCAGGTGGGAACTATGCTCACGCCCAGGGCGTTTGACACATAAGCCGTTGCCTTGGATTGTGCATTCCTTGCTGTATACCCCTGAGCCAGGTAGCCGAAGAACTTTGATACAAATAGGTTATCACCTTTTGCATTCACATCAGAGGTATAACCGCCACTTAACAATTCTTTGTTCTTAACGGCATTGGCCAGGGCACTGGTAGCACCCGGCTTGAATGAAGAACATCCATCCAGATATATGAAGCCTTGTGGGTTTTTCGTGAACATCGATGCAAGCTCACCTCCAGTTACCACACGATCAGAATCAGCAGCTCTAGTAACCTCTATGGCGCTTGGCCCCATGTGTGAACTAATCGTTGAGATGTGGTAATTATCCATATCCCCTACCCGGGAATGAGATACAGCTGCATTTGCGATAGCAATTATTATGTTTGGACTGCATCCTGGGTCATCGAGGAACCGCTTAGCTCGTGGTATGAAAAAGGATAAAACTACCTTTATCCATTTATCTCACATTGGATCTGAACATAGATGCCATCAAAGCGCTAGAGTAAGTGAATGAGATGATCCGGGAGGATGCCTGTAATGAAGGTTGAAGTCAAGCCCCATGCAGGGTTCAAGTCGAGGCTTGGCGGAGAGCGAAAGGTAGATCTGGCAAATGGGGCCACTGCAGGAGATCTTTTAAAGGCGCTGCCGCATGCTGGCGAGGTGCTCTTCGAGGGCTCAGGCCTGAAAGAGGATGTCAATATACTGGTGAACGGCCAGAACATCGATAACCTGGACGGGCTCAAGACCAGGCTCAATGACGGAGACGCTGTGGTGATATTTGCTGCGGCCATTGGCGGCTAATCAGCAAGTAAGCCGATGTCTGATCCTGGTGACTTCCTCCCCGCCCCTGAAGGGGTAGGGCTTCCTATTTCATCGATGTAGCTTGCAGTAGAGGTTCCCCTACCGTAGAGGCCAGATCTCTGTAGGCACTAACGGACAGTCCGTCCGCGAGGATGTTCAAAGCTGCGTTTCTATCTCTGCACATTACAAGTCCGCAATGTGGGCATACGTGTACCCTGGCAGAGAGATCTTTAGGCACTCTGGTTCCGCAGTTTGAACATCTCTGAGATGTATTTTTTGGGTTCACTAACACTACGGTTTTGCCAGCGCTTTCAGCCTTGCTTATCGTATTTCGTGTTAGCATTCCCCATGCATGATCTGATATGGCCTTAGCTAGGTGGTGGTTCTTGAGCATGTTCAAAATGTTGAGATCT